>Ga0163144_10001243_pt1 | contig 60110 bp, 62 predicted proteins | sample OliLak19BULKMAT1_FD_123175 | JGI IMG/M metagenome (GOLD analysis project Ga0163144, IMG submission 123175) | Freshwater microbial mat bacterial communities from Lake Vanda, McMurdo Dry Valleys, Antarctica - Oligotrophic Lake LV.19.BULKMAT1 | ecosystem: Environmental > Aquatic > Freshwater >...
CACCGCCCTCGTGCCGGCCCGGGCAGCCGTGCACGTTCATCGCAAAAGTGCGCCTGAGGGAAACATGCGTGCGTCAGGCGCACTTTCATGACGAGTCCCTCGTGGACCTCTGCCCAGGATGCATCGAAGAGGAGGGCCCGGACACCGGCGCTCAGCGGAGACCCGTGAGCAGGAATGCGGCGATGACCGCGATCATCGCGGTGGCGTACTGCAGCACGAGCATGGAGTGGTCGGGCAGTGGGTCGGTGTCGTCAGTGATGAACGGTTGACGGGGGTGGTCGGCGAGCATCGATCTGAACCTCCTGGTGTGCGAGGGCTGGGCGTCAAGCGCTTCGTGGATGCTGCGCGTCACGGGATGGCGCAGCGCTCTTCGTCACGCGTGCGCGCATGTCGAACGCATCGCAACGCGATCCACGCGCTGGCCCCGCGCCGGTGATCGCGCGCTGGCCCTTTCACGTGGTTGTTACGTCCAGGCCGTCTGTCGTAGTCCGTTCGCGTCGTCCCCGGATGGAAAGTGATGCCCAGCCCCGGGCTTCCGGGGCATGGATACCCCAGCAGGCGGGTGAGAAGCCCGCGTTGGGATGGAGGTACTCAAGTGAGCATCATCGCGTGGATCGTCCTCGGCGCCATCGCCGGGTATCTGGCCGGCTTCATCGTCAAGGGTGACGAAGGGCTTGGCGTCATCGGCCACATCATCCTGGGCATCGTCGGCGCCGTGGTCGGCGGTTTCCTGGCTGGTGTCCTGTTCAATACCGACCCGATCGACGGCGCGTTGGACATCAGCTCCATCGTCGTCGCGACGATCGGTGCCGTCGTCACCGTGCTCGTCGTCGGCATGATCACGGGTCGCTCCCGCAGCGGTCGCGGCTCCATCTGATCACCTGCCGGGCGATACGTCCGGCACTTCCCAACACGCAGGAAGGCCCGCCGAGCACGGTGGGTCTTCCTGCTTCCCAACGGCCCACCAACGGCCCACCAACGGGCCGCCTACGGGCCGCCGTCCAGGAGGATACGAGCCATGTCCCAGATCCTTGAGTCGATCGACGTCGATGTCCCGGTCCGCACCGCCTACGACCAGTGGACTCAGTTCGAAGAGTTCCCGCGGTTCATGGATGGCGTGGAGTCCGTCCGCCAGATCGACGACACGCACCTGGTATGGACGGCCAGCATCGCCGGCGTCCGCAAGCAGTGGCGGGCGGAGATCACCGAGCAGACCCCGGACCAGCGCATCGCCTGGAACGCGACGGACGGGGCGGAGAACGCCGGCGTCGTGACCTTCCACCGCCTGGACGACCGCAAGGCTCGGGTCACCCTTCAGCTCGATGTGGAGCCCGAGGGTCCGCTCGAGTCAGCCGGCGACGCCCTGGGCTTCGTCAAGCGGAGTGCCACCGGTGACCTGGAGCGCTTCAAGACCTTCATCGAGGAGCGTGGCGCCGCCACTGGCGCCTGGCGCGGAGAGGTCGAACAGACGGACGTCACCGGCTGACGTCGTGAGACGGGTGCAAGGGTTCCGGTCGGTCTGACCGACTGACCGTGACGCGGGCACCCCGACACTGTAGAGGTGGCTCCCGTGCCACTGGGGGTCCGGGAGCCACCTTCACCCGAGGGGTCGAACGATGCACCAGATCACAGACGACCGATTGCCACGCCGATGCAATGGCATCCTCGCGACGCTTGGCGAGCCAGGCAGGTTCGCTCACCTACGCTGCCACTACGTCGTGGTCCGCCTCGTGAGACCTTCGACGATGAACGACGACTATCCCTTTGGGGAGCGCTTGTGACGGGGCGTCACCCCTCTCTGGCACGGACGGCCCGGGTCCCCTCCCCGGGTCGTCCGTCGCTCTCCTACCCGTCCGACGACCAGCCAGGAGGATCCAGATGGCAACGACCAACCCGAGCTCCCCGAGCTCCCCGAGCTCCCCGAGCTCCCCGAGCTCCCCGAGCAGCAAGCGCGACCTCAGCTCTGACGACCCGGGGCTCGTGCAGACCGCGCGACAGGTGGCCGATACCGTCGCCGGCGCAGCTGGCGAAGTGAGTGCCCGCCTCCCCGAGGTGGCCCAGACCACTCGCGATGCCTTCACGGAGGCGAACCGCATCGTCCAGGGCGGATCGGACCAGACCCTCAAGCTCGTCAGCGCGACGTCCATCGGCTTCGCCGTCGGGTTGCTGGTGGGCGGCGCCAGTCGCTTGCTCGTCATCGCCTCCCTGGTCCCGGCGGCGCTGGTCGGAGCCACGCTCCTGGAGCGCAACGACGTCGGGTTCAGGCAAACCGCGACGGCCACGACGAAGCGCGTGTAACGACGCTGCAACGAGGACGGTCGGCAGTGCGGGACGGGCCGTAACGATCGCGGCCGTACCGTCCAGCGCAAGACCCGCAAATGCAGGCCGCAACGGAGGATCCCACCCATGGACGACATGAAGAAGGGCTATCGCGAGACCGAGGAGACCGCCAAGGAGACCTGGCGAAAGGCGGACGGCGAAGAGGATGTGGCCGACAAGGTCGGCAACCTCGGAGACGACATCCGCAAAGGCCTCGGCAACGCCGGCGACGAGATTCGCAAAGGTGTCGACAACGTCGGCGACGACGTCGACCGACACGCGGACAGGACGGACAACGACCGCATCTGATCCCTGACACTGGACAGACGACCCCCCGGCCAGGCCGGGGGTCGTCTTCGTCTCGTCTCACGGCGGGTGGCGCCCGACCCAACATGGTCGGGCGTTTCTGTATTCGCCTAAGATGGCACTCCTGAAGCGAACACCGGATCTGCCGGAAGTCGCCTCGCCCCCGTGGAGGGCCATTGCGCTCGGACGCGAACGCCGACGGTACCTCGCCGGCCGCCGAGGTTGACCAACGGGTGACGGAGGTCGCCGACGGTGCCGATCTGGGCCGATCTGGGCGCCGTCGCGCGGGCGCTGGCTCGCGGTCGCGATCCGATCCTGCGCCGGTGGCTGAAGATCGCCACTCGGCAACCATTCCATCTGGAGCGACCCGACAGCGCCGTCGCCGACCGTATCCCCGACCTCTTCGATGCCATCGTGGCGTTGCTCGAGCGCGGATCGGCGCGCCGGGATGATGTCGACGCTCCGCTGGACGACCCGGCGATCATCGAAGCGGCGACCACCCACGCGCAGGTGCGCTTTCAGCAGGGCCTCAACCCGGTCGCGGTGGTCACCGAGTTTCGCCTGCTGCGTCAGGAGATCGGCCGATCGCTCGCCCGGATCCTCGCCGACGACGTACCGGCGACAGACGTCGTGGCCAGCCTCGCCGTCGTGAGCGACGCACTCGACGGTGCCGCCACCGTCGGCTTGAGCGCTCTGTACGAGCGCAAGGGTTGTACGCATGCAAGGGCATCGTCGCTGCGCATGGTGGGACGATCGAACTGCAGTCTCCGGGCCCGGGCCAGGGTACGACCGTGATCGTGGAACTGCCCCTGCTGGACGCATCCACCATCATCGACTGACGAGATTCCGGCGGTCGCCGCGATCAGCCGGTCGCAGGTCGCCGGGCACCCGCGGCTCGCCCTGGACGCACTCGGCGACGCCTGGCCCGGTCCGCCTGGACCGCCCGTTGTCGGAGCAGCTCCATCACGGCCTGTTCCTCAACCGGATCGGCACCGGGCGGCGGAAGGACCTGATCTTCCGCGACTTCCACCAGCGCCCCGCCCAGCGATCCCTCCAGGTACGCCTCCAGAACAGCCGGGTGGACGTAGCTGCCGCGGGCGACCGCCGGCGTGTTTCCCAGCTGATCTGCGGTGAGCCGGATGGCCTCCACGACGGCCCGTCGGGCGCCCTGCTCGCCAGCCACCGGCTGCAGCGCGCGAAGCGCCCGGTAGGCAAGCACCGTACCGGCCCAGGTCCGGAAGTCCTTGGCCGTGTATGAGCCTTCCGTCGCGGCTCGCAGGTAGTCGTTGACGTCGTCCGAGGTCACCTCGCAGACCTCATCATCCTCGCCGACGTACTGGAACAGCTCCTGTCCGGGGAGCTCCTGGCAGCGCCGCACCACCCCGGCGAGGCGCCGATCACGCAACCCGACCTCGTGTTGCACGCCGGACTTGCCGCGGAAGCGGAAACGGATCGCCGAGCCGACGATCCTGGCGTGGCGATCCCGCAGTGTCGTCAACCCGAAGGACCGGTTCAAGCGAGCGTACTCATCGTTGCCCACCCGGATCAGGGTCAGTTCGAGGAGGCGCACGACGGCTGCCAGGACCTTCTCGCGGGGGAGGCCCGGTCGAGCCAGGTCCTCCTCGCACCGGGCGCGGATGTCCGGGAGCGCTTTGGCGAAGAACAGCATCCGGTCGAACTTGTCCGTGCCCCGTCGGGCGGCCCAGCGCGTGTGATACCGGTACTGCTTGCGACCGCGCGCGTCGCGGCCCGTCGCCTGGATGTGGCCGGTGGGCCAGGGACAGATCCACACCTCGGCCCAGGCCGGCGGGATGGCCAGGGCGCGGATCCGGGCCAGCACGGTCCGGTCGCGGATCAGGTCGCCGTCCTCCTCGCGGTAACTGAACCCTCGTCCAGATCGGCGACGCGTGATGCCGGGCCGCGCGTCGGTAGCGTATCGGAGGCCCGCGTCCCTCGCGGTGGAGGAGGGATCGCCGGGGGCGCCGAAGGTCGTGGACGTCATGCCCCGAACCATGCCGGAGGCGAGGCACGTGCGATGTCGCAGTCCGGCGGGCACGGCGTCGCAGACGCATCGCATTCGCGGCCCTGCTACCGACGAGTGCCTTCGCGATGCCGCTGCAAGACACCGGGGCCACGGTGAGCTGCCCGTGGCTACGAGCTTCCTCGTAATCTCTGGCAGTCCCATCGCGACACCGACTGGGGGAAGTCGCGATGGGCCCGTCCGTCACCGCCCTCGCCGCGTCGACCCCAGAGGAGACCCCCCAGTCCATGGACGCGACCCCAGGCTCCGGTTCGGCCCCCAACGCGGTCGGCCGTCCGGCCGGCGCAATCGCCGGAGATGCCGCCGTCGTCATCGACGCCGCGACCATGCGCTTCGGAGATGACGTGGCCGTCGACGCCATCAGCCTGACCGTCCCGACCGGCACGATCCTCGGGATCATCGGCCCGTCCGGGGCCGGCAAGACGACGACCGTCCGGATGCTCACCGGTGCCCTCAGCCCGACCGAGGGTGACGTCCGCGTTCTGGGCGAGGATCCACGTCGGTTCCGCCGCCAGACGCGTGAGCGGATCGGATACATGCCCCAGCAGTTCACGCTCTATCCCGATCTCACCGCCCGCGAGAACGTCGACTTCGTCGCGGCGCTGTTCGGGATGCTCTGGCGGGGACGACATCGGCGAACCCGAGAAGTGCTGCAACTCGTGGACCTGTGGGACGTCCGGGGTCGGCGGGCGGGGGCCCTGTCCGGTGGGATGCAGCGGCGGCTGGAACTCGCCTGCGCCCTGGTCCACTCGCCATCCCTGCTGTTCCTTGATGAACCAACGGCCGGCATCGACCCGATGCTGCGCAGCCGCATCTGGGAGGAACTGCACCACCTGCGCGATGCGGGCCAGACCTTGCTCGTGACCACCCAGTACGTCAACGAATCCGAGGAGTGCGACATGGTGGCGCTCATCGCCGGTGGCCGGCTGATCGCGCTCGCGACGCCCACGGAGCTGCGCCGGATGGCCGCCGGGGGCGACACGGTGGAGATCGAGACGAAGGGCGACTTTGATGGGTCGAGCCTCCGCCAGCTGGATCTCGTCCGAAAGGTGGAGCAGGTGGAGACGACGCACCTGCGGGTGACCGTGGACGATGCGGCCACCGCCCTGCCAGAGGTGGTGGAGGCCATCGGCGCGCGCGGCGGCGACGTGGTTTCCGCCCAGGAGGCCCGTCTGTCGTTCGACGCCGTCTTCACGACCCTGGTCGAACGTGATCGGGATGCCCGGGCAGCCGCGGACCTGGCCGCCACCACGGCCGCCGCCGCGGACACAGAGGCCGCCTGATGCGTGCGTCGGTCGCCGTCGTCATTCGCCTGCTGGCGTTCGTCGGCAAGGAGCTTATCGAAACGCTGCGCCGACCTGGTGCGATCGTCAGCCTCGTGCTTGGGCCGTTCCTGATCATGGCCGTCTTCGGCCTGGGCTACAACGGCGAGAAGCGCCCACTCGAGACCGTCGTCGTGGCCCCTCCCACGAGCGGATCGCCAGCCGATGCGGCGAGTTACCAGGCGCTGGCCGGCGCTGGCCTCCACATCGCCGAGGTGACGATGGACCGATCGACCGGCGAGGCACGCCTGGCCGCGGGGACCGCCGATGTCGTCATCGTCGCCCCGGAGGACCCCAACGTGCGGTTCCAGGCGGGCGAGCAGTCGATCATCGAGGTGCTGGTCGATACGGTCGACCCGGTTGCCGTCAACTACGCCAGCTTTCTGGCCGCGGGCCTCGCCAGCGAAGTCAATCGCCAGATCATCGAACGGGCCGCCGCAGAAGGTCAGGGCTATGCCCTGGCAGCCGGTGAGGCAAACGCCGCCGCCATCCCGCCGAATGTCGTGGCTGCGCCGACACGCGCCCAGCTGACCAACCAGGCGCCATCGCAGCCGGGCGTCATCGCGTACTTCGCCCCGGCGGTGCTGGCCCTGATCCTTCAGCACATGGCGGTCACCCTCGTGGCGCTGTCGCTCGTGCGCGAACGCACCAGCGGCGTCATCGAACTCTTCCGGATCGCCCCGGTGAGCACCGGTGAGGTCCTGGGTGGCAAGGTTCTCGCATTCGGGCTGCTGGGCGGTGGCATCGCCGCCATCACGTTGGCCCTGATGGTCGCCGCCTTCGGGGTGCCGATCCTGGGCGATCAGGGGGTGATCGCCGGCACCATCGCCTTGCTGCTGGTCGCCTCATTGGGACTCGGCCTGTTCATCGCGACCATCTCCGACTCGGAGCGCCAGGCAGTGCAGCTGTCGTTGCTCGTCCTTCTCGCCTCGGTCTTCTTCAGCGGCTTCGTGTTGTCCATCGACGAGTTCACCCCGGCCGTCCGGGCGGTCGCCTACGCACTGCCGGTGACCCATGGCATCCGGCTCCTTCAGGACCTGATGCTCCGAGGCGGAACAAACGAGGCGTGGGAGTTCCTGGCCCTGGGTGTCATCGCCATGGTGACCCTGGTCGGTGCCTGGGCCCTGCTCCGCCGGGGCATGACGCGCGCATGACCAGGAGACCAACGCGCTGGGACGGCGCTCCAAGGCGATGGGACCCGGCCCGAACGCCCGACGCAGGGGGCTACCTGCGAATCTTGCCGGACGCTCGGCACGCCACGATGGAGGATCCACGATGACCGACGATACGCGACCCGAAACGATGCGCCTTCCCGGACAGGACGCCGATGCGCCCCTTGACCCCGTCCGACCCCAGGATCCCGAAGATCCCGAAGATCCCGAGCATCCCGACCAGATCAGCGACGAAGGCGACATCCCGACCAACGACTGCGATGATCAACCCGTTGCTCCGGGAGGGATCCGACGCCCCCGACGCCGCGGACATCGAGGATCCCGAGACCCAGCGGTAACGCTCAGCGTCCACCGTTGGCGAGGGCATTCAGCCGGTCGGCCCGGCGCGACGACAGGGTGTCGGCCGTGATCACATCCGTCGAACCCGAGTCATCGGTTGACGGCGCGTCCACGCTTGTGCCCCCACCGTCGGCCTCGGGCGCGTCGCCGGCGGCTTCCAGGACGCGGCGGTAGACCGATTCATACCCATCGGTCATGCGTTCGGCGGAGAATCGCTCCAGGACGGACGCGCGGATCGCGGCGCGATCAAGGTCGGCCACGCGGTCGACCATGAAGGCCATCGCCGTCGCGTCGTCGCCGAAGAAGCCATCGATCCCGTCACGGATGATCTCCGGCAGAGCGCCGATGCGCCTGGCGATGACCGGCGTCCCGGTGGCAAGTGCCTCGATCGCGACGAGGCCGAACGGCTCCGGCCATGAGCCTGGCATCAATGACGCGTAGCTCTCGGCGAAGAGGAGGTCACGGTCGGCCTGGGTCAATTCGCCCAGGAATTCGACGTCTGACCCGGCGGCGTCAAGGGCCGGCTTGAAAACGGTGTCGTAGTACGCGCGCTCGGCACCGCCGGGAGCGATCTTGGCCGCGATGCGCAGCGCTCGACCAGCGAGCCTCGCGACCTCGATCGCCTCCACGATGCCCTTCTCCGGGGCCACTCGTCCCACGAAACACAGGGCGTCGCCACGGCGACGATCGAACGGGGATCCGTCGAGGCGCAGGCCATTGTGGACGATGGCCTCCCACGGGATGTCGGGGTGGGTGGAGGCCTGGTTCTGGCTGATCGCGACGAGACCACGCGGTGGGTCACGCAGCAGGCTCTCGGCCCACGGCAGATCGAGGCGACCATGGAACGTCGAAACGACCGGGATCGGGCTGACCCGGGCAAGGATCAGGCTGGCCCATTCCAGGTGCGAGTGAATCACGTCGAATTCTGTGGCTCGGTCCACGACCTCGCGCATGGTCAGGTGGAACCACGGCAAGGGATCGCCCACGTACCCGGATGGGCGCAGGGCCTCCGGCACGGTCGCGATCAGTCGGCCCGGGACCTCCGAATCGCCGGATGCGAAGGTGGTGATCTCGTGGCCCCGCCGGTCGAGCTCCGCGACCAGCGCATGGACGATGCGCTCCGTCCCACCGTAGGCGAGCGGCGGGACGCGTTCCATCGGCGGGGCCACCTGGGCGATGCGCAGCGGGCGAGTCATCAGGATGGTGTTGCCTCGGAATCATGGTTAGCCGCGAGACCCAGCGTCAGCGGGATCTCGCGGCCAAGTGTCGCACCGGTCGGGAAACCCCGACGCTACGACCGTTCCTGAGCGGCGACGGTCAGGACTGGAACGCCTGGCAGGGCTTCTCGGCGGGGTGGCTCGGAGCGCCCTCTTCCGCCTCTTCCCGGGCCTGGTCGCCGGCCCCTGCCCCACGGGCCGCGCCGACGGCGCCCCCGACGACGGCTCCCACAGGTCCGCCGACGGCCATGCCGACAGCCCCGATGGCGCCCCCGGCGCCGGCGCCGGCGCCCAGGGCCTCCGCGCCGCTTCTCTGCTTCTCCGGCGCCGTGCCGTTATCGACGATGGTGTCGTCGTGGGGATGATCTGGGGCGCTCTTGGTGTCGCGATCGTGGTCCACTGGGTACTACCGTCCCGAGTGCTGTCCCGGTCCTGGGCCGGGCCCTCCAGACGCCTGGCGGCGCGCCTGAGGGCACCGCAGGACGTGGGGCGAAGCATCAACCTCACACGAGGGCCACGCGGACATACCAGGCTCGTGACAGCCCGAGGCGCGCATCGGGCTCCTGCGATACTGGCCCAGACGGTCCCGACTGGTCATGCAGAGGGATCACACCAAGCATGTCGTGCGCGCCGTGTATCGGTTGATCGGTAGCCTGGTCGGAGGATCCATGGGGATGCGATCAGGAGGTCCCGGTCGGTCGGCGTCCACCCGGGCGAAGTCCGAGTTGGAGCGCGCTCGCAACATCCGGCTCACGCCGATCGGCGGTGCCGCCGTGGGTGTGTTCTTCGGTTGGGCGTCCATCTTCCTCAAGACGACCGGCGCGGAAGCGATCCAGGGCGACCCCGGCTACATCGTGCTCATGGCCGCGGTGGTCGCGGCCGCCTGGTTCGGTGGATGGACCGGCGGCTTCGTGGCCCTCGTCGTGTCGTTCGTGCTCAACGCTGTCATCTTCCTGGGCCCGATCGATCTCGCCGTGGCCAGTGATCGCTTCGAGCTCTTTCGCCAGGTGCTGTTCGGCGTGGTCGCCCTTGGGACGGTGGTTCTGATCGGCTCGCGCCGGGCGTCGCGCGATCGGTTGGCCGACGCGCTCGACGAAGCCGCGGCCCTGGCCGAGGAGGTGGAGGGTCGGGACGACCGACTGGAGCTGATGCTTGCGGCGTCGGGGACCGGCTTCTGGGAATGGGACATACACAGCGGCGCTCTGCTGTGGTCCGATGCGATCTTTCGCCAGCACGGGCTGGAAGCGCGAACCGCCGCCCCGGATTTCGAACGCTATGTCGAAACGATCCATCCCGGCGACCGTGAGCGGTTCCGATCCGCTCTCGCTGACGCCATGCGGGGAACGACCCCGTTCGATCTCGAATTTCGGATCGTGTGGACGGATGGGTCCGTCCATTGGATCCACGGCGCGGCGCGTGTCTTCCGGGACGACGACGGCACGCCGATCCGGATGTTGGGCACCGGCCAGGACATCACAGAGCGACATCGGCTCGAAATGGAGCGGGACCAGCTGCTGGCCGACGAGCGACGCGCCGGCGAATTCCGCGAGGCGTTCATCGACGTCATCAGCCACGAGCTCCGAACACCGATCACGACGATCCTGGGCATCACCCAGATCCTGACGCGTCCCGGTCGGGCGGACGACGCGACCACCCGGACTCTGCTGCTTGAGGACGTCCGGTCGGAATCGGAGCGCCTGCACCGGCTCGTGGAGGACCTCCTTGTGCTGAGTCGGGTCGAGCGCGGCCGATTGGTCGTCGATGCCGAGCCCCTGGAACCTCGCCGACTCCTGGAACGTGCCGTCGCCCACGAAGCCGCCGAATTGCCATCCATCGAGATCAGCCTCGACATCGCGCCTGACCTGCCGATCGTGGCCGGTGAGGCGACCTACGTCGAGCAGATCCTGCGCAATCTGCTGGGCAACGCTGCCAAATACACGCCGGCCGGCACCAGCGTCCACGTCAGCGCGCGGCGCACCGGAGATGGTGGCGAGGATGGGGATGAGGATGCGGTCGCCATCCGCGTGGTCGACAACGGTCCGGGCGTGCCGGATGCGTCCATCGAGCGCATCTTCGAACTCTTCTATCGCGATCCGGACAGTGCCCGAATCGCGTCCGGATCGGGGATCGGCCTGTTCGTATGCGCCAGCCTGGTCACGGCGATGGGCGGTCGCATCTGGGCGCATCGCCGGGAGGGAGGCGGGTCCGAGTTCGGCTTCACGTTACGCGTCCTCGTTCCCGACGAGGACACTCTGACCCCTGCGGACCAGGTCTCGCAAGCCTCCTGACCGCGAGTGGAGGCGGCGTTCAGCCCGATCCGAGCGCGAGGCGGGCCAGTCCCACGGCAACACCGAGCCCGACCAGCCAGCCCGTGCCGACCCCCCGGAGCAGGAGCCCGAACGCAACCAGCGCGACGGCGACCGCGACCGGGTCCGTGACAACGGCGATCGCCAGGTGGGCGGCGACGACACCAAGGAGACCCACGACCGCCGCGTTGACCCCGTCCAGGAACGCACGGAAGAGCGCCGATCGACGCAGGCGGTCAAGGAGCGGCACGCTCAACGCCACGGCGACGAAGGCCGGGAGGAAGATGCCCACCGTGGCGACCACCGCCCCCACCGGCCCGCCCACGAGGTAGCCAAGGAAGGTGGCGGTTGAGAACAGCGGTCCTGGGGTCGCGGCGCCAACCGCAACGGCATCGACGAGCTGGCCCTCACTGATCCAGCCAAGACCGTCCACGAGCTCCGCGCGGAGGAGAGCGACCAGGACGTATCCGCTCCCGAACAGGACCGAACCGACCTTCAGGAACTCACCAAGGATCGCCAGGGGACTGACGGCGACGAAATCGACGGCCCACAGGATGGCCATGGCGAGTTGGTCACCGTGGGTGGTTGGCGGGCGTTCGATCCAGCCGATGGCGCCGACCGCCATCATCGACCCCGTGCGTCTGGCCAGCCGCCAGAGGGACGCGACCGCGCCAAGGCCCAACAACACGACGATCTCCGGGACACCGGCCAGGGTCGCCGCGACCGCAACGACCGCGATGGCCAACCCCAGCCACGTCCGGACCGCCGTCCGTGCGATCGACCAACCGGCGTGGGCGACGATGGCCACGACCACCGGTGCGATCCCGATCAACAGCGCTCCGACGGCCGGCAGGCTCCCGAACTCGACATACGCCCATGCCAGGACTCCGACGATGATGACGGCCGGCAGCAGGAATGCGAGCCCGGCGACGATCAGGCCAGTCCAGCCGGCCCGGCGATGCCCAATGTGCATCGCAACCTCCGTGGAGGTGGGACCCGGGATCAGGTTCGCGGCGCCGATCAGGTCGACGAAGGCCGCATCGTCAAGCCACGCTCGACGACGCACGAACTCATCGCGCATCAGCGCGATGTGGGCAGCGGGACCGCCGAAGGACGTCAAGCCCAGGCGCACGAAGATGCGCGCGAGCTCGACGAGGTCAGAGCGCGAGTGGGTCGGCCTTGTCAGGGTCGATGCCCAGGTCGCGGATCGCCTTGGCGGCCTTCACCGGCGTCAGCGCACCACATCGGGCCAGGCTGGACATCGTGGCTGCGGCGATGTGCGCGGGATCGATCTCGAAGAGGGCGCGCAGGTCCTCGCGCGTCCCGCTCCGCCCGAAACCGTCCGTCCCGAGGGCCACGTATGGCGTAGGGATCCAGCGCGCGACCATGTCCGGCAACGCCTTCATCCAGTCCGTGGCCGCGATGATCGGCCCACCGCCGGTCGTCAGGATCTGGCTGACCACCGGTACCCGCGGGGACTTCGCGCCCGGATGCAGTCGATTCCAGCGCTCGGCCTCCAGCGCGTCACGACGCAGGAGCGGGAACGACGGGGCGCTGTAGACCTCGGCCGCGACTCCGAACCTTTCGGCCAGCAGGTCGCGGGCCGCCAGGACCTGGTTCAGGATGGCCCCGGACCCCACGAGCCGGGCAGGATGGGCCTCTTTGCCCGCATCTGGTGCCGCCGCGAATCGATACATGCCGCGCAGGATGTCCGCATCGGTGACGCCGTCGGGACGCGCCGGCTGTGCGTAGTTCTCGTTGTGTAGCGTGACGTAGTAGAAGACGTCCTCCGGCGCGGCTCCATACATCCGGTCGATGCCGTCGCGGACGATCGTGGCCAACTCGTAGGCGAACGCAGGGTCGTAGCCGCGGACGTTGGGCACGGTGCTGGCCAGGATGTGGGAGTGGCCGTCGTCGTGCTGCAGGCCCTCGCCCGCAAGCGTGGTTCGTCCTGCGGTCGCGCCCATCAGGAAGCCACGGCCGCGTGCGTCCGCGAAGGCCCACATCTGGTCGCCGGTCCGCTGGAATCCGAACATCGAGTAGAAGATGTAGAAGGGGATCATCGCCAGGCCATGGCTGGCATACGCCGTCCCGGCGGCCTGGAAGGAGGCCATGGACCCGGCCTCCGTGATGCCCTCCTCCAGGACCTGGCCGTCCGTCGCCTCCCGGTAGGACAGCACGAGGTCGGAGTCGACCGGCTCGTAGCGCTGACCGAGGGCGGCGTAGATACCGACCTCCTTGAACAGCGGGTCCAGGCCGAACGTGCGCGCCTCGTCCGGGATGATCGGCACGATCCGCGAGCCAAGGTCCTTGTCGCGAATCAGGTTGCGCAGGATCCGCGCGAACACCATGGTCGTGGACACGGCGGTCGAGCTGCCGGTCGCGAACTCGGCGTCGATGGACGGCGGCGGCTCCGGCAACCGCCGCGAACGGACGACGCGCCTGGGGATCGACCCGCCGAGCGCGCGGCGATGCTCACGGAGGTACTCGACCTCCTCTGAGTCGGGCCCCGGGTGGTAGTACGGGGCGTCCTTGAGTCTGGCGTCCGGGATCGGCAGTTGCAGACGGTCCCGGAAGATCGCGAGTTCCTTTTCTGACAGCTTCTTTGCCTGATGGGTCATGTTGCGGGCTTCGACTCCCGCCCCCAGCGTCCAGCCCTTGACCGTCTTGGCGAGGATGACCGTCGGGGCACCCTTGAATTCCGTCGCGGCCTTGTAGGCGGCAAAGAGCTTGCGGTAGTCGTGGCCGCCGCGGCGCAGCTTGGCCAGATCGTCATCGGACAGGTGCTCGACGAGCTTGCGCAGGCGTGGGTCCGGGCCGAAGAAGTGCTCCCGGATGTAGGCGCCGCCGGCCACGCTGAACTTCTGGAAGTCGCCGTCCAGGGCGTCGTTCATCTTCTGGACCAGGATGCCGTCCACGTCGCGTGCCAGCAGCTGGTCCCACTCGCGCGCCCAGATCACCTTGATCACGTTCCAGCCGGAGCCGCGGAAGACGGACTCCAGTTCCTGGATGATCTTGCCGTTGCCGCGGACCGGGCCGTCCAGGCGCTGGAGGTTGCAGTTGACCACGAAGGTCAGGTTATCGAGACCTTCGCGCGCGGCGACATGGAGGGCTCCGAGCGACTCCGGCTCATCCGTCTCGCCGTCGCCGAGGAATGCCCAGACCCTGGACCTGGAGGTATCGAGCAGGCCGCGGTTCTGGAGGTATCGATTGAACCTGGCCTGGTAGATCGCGCTGATGGGTCCGAGGCCCATGGAAACCGTCGGGAACTCCCAGAACTCAGGCATGAGCCTGGGGTGCGGGTAGGAGCTCAGGCCGGACTGTCCGGGGATCGACTCGCGCCGGAAGTGGTCCAGCTGATCCTCGGTCAGGCGCCCCTCCAGAAAGGCCCGCGCGTAGATTCCCGGGGCGGCGTGACCCTGGTAGAAGATCTGGTCGCCACTCCCCTCCCCGTCCTTGCCCCGGAAGAAGTGGTTGAAGCCGGTCTCGTACAGGCTTGCGGAGGAGGCGTACGTGGAGAGATGGCCACCGATCCCCGGAAAGCGGGTGTTTGCTCGGAGGACCATCGCCACGGCGTTCCAGCGGACGATCCGACGGATGCGCAGCTCCAGCGCTTCGTCACCCGGGAAGTCGGGCTCCTGCTCCGGGCTGATCGTATTGATGTAGCGGGTCTGGGTCAGTGGGGGCAAGCCGATCTGGAGCTGGCGGGCGCGCTTGAGCAGCTTGTAGACGAGGAACCGGGCCCGGGTCTCGCCGGACTGTTCGACGACCTGGTCGAGCGACTGCATCCAGTCGTCCGTCTCGGCCGGATCGATGTCAGGGAGTTGGTGCTTGAACTCGTCGAAGTACATGCGGGCGAAGCTCCGTGATCGCGCCATCGGGTGCCGTTGCGAAGCCTAGCCCATCCGCTCTCCGACCGGCGTCGAAGCCCAGGTTGCGAGTCGGGTCCCTGGCGGTCCCGACCCCGGCGCTGACGCATCCCAGGTCTCCGGGAGGCGGATCTGCGATGGACCGCCCGCGGATGGAATGTAATGCCGATGTAGCGATTCTGTAAGGTCGGTCGGCAGCGTCCGTCAGGCTTGCAAGGCGAAGCTGAGGGCACGTCGTACCCGAGCGTGCCGCCAAACGTACCCGGCACCGACCGTCGAAATCCCCTGTCACGAATGGAGACCAACGCCATGACCGATCGTCGAGACACCGTCATCGTCAAGGAAGGCGGCTCCAGCACGGGCATGCTCCTTGGCATCATCGCCATCGTCATCGTGCTGGCCGCCGGCTGGTACTTCCTGATTGGCCCGGGCGCCGGCACGACCGCCCCGACCGACGTCAACGTCAACATCGAATTGCCGAGCGTGGCCCCCGCCGCCTCGTAGGCTCGCTCTTTGTGGCCCTGGTGTGGGATCGTCCCCGCCAGGGCTTTCGCTCCCTGGCCATGTCCGTCACCATGTACCCACCCAGGAGGTAACGGTGAGCACCCAACCCCTCGTTCTCGTCGCCGATGACGAACCACGGATCACCAAACTCGTGTCCATCGCGCTGTCGGAGGAAGGCTTCCGCGTCGTCACCGCCAACAGCGGCGAAGAGGCTCTCCTGAAGGCCGAGGAGGTCCGCCCGGACATCGTCCTGCTGGACATCGTCATGCCGGATCTCGACGGTATCGAGGTGATGCGCCAGCTGCGTGAGCGGCGCCCGGTGGCCGTCATCCTGCTGACCGCCAAGGGCTCCACCGCAGACAAGGCCAAGGGCCTGGACCTGGGCGCGGACGATTACATCGCCAAGCCGTTCCACCCGGACGAACTGGCCGCCCGTGTGCGGGCGGTCCTGCGCCGCTCGTCGGGGGCCGCGCCCGGATCCGGGATCCTCACCTTCGACGATATCGAGATCGACCTGGAGCGCCGGATGGTCTCCCGGAATGGCGAGCTCGTGCAGCTATCCCGGACGGAGTGGCTGCTCCTCCAGCATCTGGCGGCGAACGCCGGCAAGGTCGTGCTGCACACGGAGCTGCTGACCAAGGTTTGGGGCCCGGAGTACCGTGACGATCTCCAGTACCTGCGAGTCTGGGTGTCGCGCGTTCGGCGCAAGCTCGGCGCGGAGCCCGGTGAACCCGGCCGGATCAAGACCTTCCAGGGCATCGGCTACCTGCTGGATGCCGAACCGGCCAAGGCCGGCGAGTCCAACGCCGACGTCGTTTCGGAGCGTGCCGAGGACCCCGCACTCATCGGCTGAAGGCCAACCTCCCTGCTACCCTCGGTATGATGCCGCGCTACGACCCGTCGACCGCCCTCGTGATCGTCGACCTCCAGAATGACTTCGCGGATCCCAGCGGGAGCTTGTCCGTCGCCGGGGGCGATGTCATCGTCGCCGCCGTGAACCAGGAGGTCGCCCGGGCGGTAGCCGCCGGTGCGGCGGTGGTCGGCACGCAGGACTGGCACCCGGCATCGACGCCCCACTTCGCCAAGGATGGTGGCATCTGGCCGGTCCATTGCGTCGGCGGGACGTGGGGCGCGGCGCTCCATCCGGATCTCGCGCTGCCTGAGCACACGCCGATCGTGCGCAAGGGCGTCGATGGCGAAGATGGGTACTCGGGCTTCACGGTTCGTGACTCGACCACCGGCGCGCCGGTCCCCACTGGCCTCCACGCCCTGTTGCGCGAGCGAGCGGTGGACCGGCTGGTCGTCGTTGGCCTGGCGACCGACTATTGCGTCAAGGCGACCGCGCTCGATGCGGTCGGCCTCGGCTACGGGACCTCCCTGGTGATCGACGCCGTCGCGGCCGTCGACCTCCAGCACGGCGACGGGGATCGGGCCATCGCCGAACTGCGCGCCGCCGGGGTCGAGATATGGAGCCCTGGGCCTGGATGACGCGAACGATCCGGGTCCTGTTCCGACTAGGTCTGCTGGGCGCCATCGTCGCCTGGCTCGCGGATCGCTGGCTGCGAGGTCGAGCCGGGGGCGCCGCGCCAGCGCCGTTCGCCAGCCTCGTCGTCATCGACGCCCCGATCGAGCGGGTCTGGACGGAGCTCGCCGACATCGAGGGGCAACCGCGCTGGATGCATGAGATGAAGTCGGTACGGCTGTCGACCCCGCCACCGGTCGGGATCGGGTCGCGTGGCGAGGCGACGGTCCGGATCTTTGGCCTGGGCACGACGGATCCCGTCGAGGTCACGGAGTTCGACCCACCCCGTCGCTTTGCGATCCGCCACGAGGGAGCGTTCACGGGCGGTGGCGTCATCACCGCAGAGCCCGGACCCGACGGTACGACGACCATCGTTCGCTGGGACGAAACGCTCATCGCGCCCGTCCTGCCCCATCTCTGGGCGCTCCTCGCAGCCCCGATCATGACCTCGATCTTCCAGGCCGATCTCCTGCGCTTCCGCGACCTCGTCGAAGCGGGCGACTGAGCCCGGATCTCCGTGCAGCTTCACCTCGTCGACGGCACCTACGAGCTGTTTCGCGCGCACTACGCTCCGCGGCCGGCGGTCCTGGGTCGGGAGGGTGTCGTGCTGTCGGGGGTGTCCGGCCTGTGCGACCAGCTCGTGTACCTGCTCCGCGAGGAAGGCGCCACGCACGTCGGCTGCGCCACGGACCGGGTCATCGAGTCGTTCCGCAACGGCCTCTATCCCGGGTACAAATCGTCGGCAGGCGTGCCTCCGGAGTTGCTCGAGCAGTTCCCCATCGCCGAGGCCGCGGTGGAGGCGCTCGGCATCGTCCTCTGGCCGATGGTCGACTTCGAGGCGGATGACGCGATCGCGGCGGCCACCGTTCGCTTCGCCGCAGATCCGGCCGTGGAGAAGATCCTTGTCTGCACCCCGGACAAGGACATGGCGCAGCTGGTCCAGGGTGATCGGATCGTTCTCCGGGACCGCCGGCGTGGCATCACCTACGACGAAGCTGGGGTTCGCCAGAAGTGGGGTGTGGCGCCGCCGTCGATCCCGGACTGGCTGGCCGTCGTGGGCGACTCGTCAGACGGCTACCCGGGTATCCCCGGCTGGGGCGCCAAGGGCGCGGCCGCCGTCCTGGCTCGGTACGGCCGTCTGGAGGATGTCCCGCCACGAGCATCGGCCTGGGAGGTGCCAGGCGTCGGTGGCGGACGGGCGATGACCCTCGCCGCGGCGCTGCGCGATCACTGGGACGAGGCGCTGCTCTACCGGGACCTGGCCCGACTGCGGACAGCCGACGACGGCGTGCCCATCCGGCAGCGCCACGCGGACGAGTTGCGCTGGGATGGCGCACCGCGCGACGCCTGGGAGGCCTTCTGCGAGGAGTGGGGCCTGGACCGGCTGCGTCGGCGGCCGCATCGCTGGCTCAACGAGGCCTGACCCTTGTTTGGTCGGGGGGGGGTCGGCGGTCGCGCGGTCAGGGCTCCGTCGGGCCTGTCGGGCGCCCCGGAAGCCCCGCCAGCACCTACCGGACGAGCTGGAGCAACGTCGGATGGTGCGCTGCGGGCGCCGCCAAAATCCCGATCGACGCGGGTGCATGAGCGAGGTCGAACCACGGGCCGCCGTCCATGGCGGTGACCGTGGCCCCACCCCGCTCGGCGATCAGACCCGCTGCAGCCACGTCCCACGCGGACAGGCCTCCCTGCTGCACGAACGCGTCGAATCGACCATTGGCCACGTAGGCGAGGGCGAGCGCGGCTGAGCCCATGGAGCGCGGGATCCTGATCGCCTTGCGCACGTTCCGGGCCCGGGTCGCGGCGGACCGGCCGTTGAGCGCCATCGAGATGACGAAGTCGGAGACCTTGTCCTTGTCGGAGGCTCGTATCGCGCGGCTCGGCGAACCGAGCGACCCGGTCAGGAGGGCCGGCCCGGTTGCGGTGGCCGCGAACGTCTCGCCTCGGGTCGGGTCGTGGATCACCCCGACGGCGGGCTGCCCATCCACGATCAGCCCGATCGAGACGCAGAAGAACGGGATGCCGTTGGCGTAATTGACCGTGCCGTCAAGGGGATCCACGATCCAGACCCGACCGCGTCCGGACGTCGGTTTCTCGCCGGTGACGGCCTGGTGTTCACCGGACTCCTCGGCCAGGATCGCGTCCGAGGGGTGTCGGGTCCGGATCGCGTCGAGGATGAGCACCTCCGACTGATGGTCCGCCTCCGTCACCACATCCCGGGCACTCTTGTAGTCGATGTGCTCGAGGCGTTCATAGCGGTCCATCAGGATCTCACCGGCACGCGCCGAAAGCGCCATGGAGAACGCGAGATCGTCGTCCAGCGTCGTCGCGTTCACGGCGTCCGACATTCAACCAGGAACGCGCGGGCGGCGGTGCCTAATCCAGCGACGGCCGATTCGAAGGTGATGGTCTGCCCAGGCCCGATCCGTGGGCTCAGGACGAACGCGCTGGGTCCGCCTCCCTGGTCAGCTGGGTCAAAGATGCGGCATGTGGTCTGGCCGGCGGATGCCCCCTGATTGGTCACGGTCAGGCTGACCGCCAGGCCATCCGCCGTGGGGGTCACCGACCCCAGGCTGACCGGGAACGGGCCGATGCCCGACACAGCCAACCGGGCGACGACGGCAAGGATGACGATCCCGAGGGCGAGAGCGACGAAGATCGTCCCGTGCGCCTGCGACGCGGCGACGTCCCGGAGCCCGAGCGGATTGCAGCGCTCGCACAGTCCCACGCCGGCGCCGACGAGGTCGCCGCAGCGGACGCAGCCATGGGTCGGCTCAGGGCGCAGGGCGGGGCCGACGGCCGGGCTGGATGCGGGGCTGGATGCGGGGCCGGATGCGGGGCCGGATGCGGGGCCGGGTGCCGCCGGACTGGTCGGGGTCATGACGCGATGGTGCCACGAACCGCGGATACGAGCCGCAGCGGGCGCGCGGGCTCCAGATCTTGGCAAATAGCAGCCACACCTCTGGTATCCGAGGATTCGGCCGACATCACCGCCGTTTTTCGGCCGAATCCTCGTCCCGTAGCAGCCACAGCTCTGTATGCGAACATCGGGACGGCGATCCGCCCTTGGGCGCCTTGACCCATCGCGTAGTAGAGCCCACAGCTCTATTCGCCAAGAACGAGGATGGGCCGACCTACCAGCGACCCACCGCGTCGACCAGCGCGTCGACATCGTCGGTCGATCGAGCGAGCACGATCACGCCGTCCGCGCCGGCTGTCTGCCAGCGCTCCCAGGTGGGGCGTGGTTCGTGATACCAGGCCGAGTCGCGGAATGAGTCCTCGCCCAGCCAGTCGCCCTGGAAGCCGACCAGAACCGTCTGGTCGTCCCGCCGCCGACCGGCATCCGCCAGCGACTCCAGGTAGCGCGGGAGGTTCGCCTCGAAGTTGTCGTCGAAGGCGCTCCAGCCATCGCCGATCCGCCCGGCCAGGCGCGCTCCGGCCGGCGTCTCACCGCCGATGATGATCCGGGGCGGAGGGTTCGGCGCCGGATGCGCGTACGCCTCGCGCAGGGGGAAGTAGGGGGACGCACGGGTGATCGGACCGCCGGTCCACAGCGCGCGGATGACCGCGATCGCTTCCTCCAGGCGCGCCACCCGCTCCGGCGGCTCCGGGAAGTCCATGCCGTATGCCGCATGCTCCGCCGGGGCGCCGCCGATGCCGATCCCCAGGATGAGTCGGCCCCCGCTCGCGATGTGCAACGTCGATGCCATCCGCGCCACGAGCGCAGGGTGCCGGTTCATGACGTTGAGGACGAATGGCGCGACGGTCACCCGGGATGTCTGCGCGGCAGCCATGGCCAGCACCGTCCAGGCCTCCACCACCGGGACGGTCTTGTCGCCACGGCCCATGAAATGGTCCCAGCACCACAGGCCTGCATAGCCCGCCGCGTCCAGGCGCCGGGCACTCTCCAGCCACCAGTCGGGTTCGGCTCGGATGGCCCGCAGGCAGACGCCGATCGGAAGTCGGTGGTCGATCGACTCCCCCACCCCGCTCAGAGTCCGGTCTCGAACAGGCGGATGTCTTCGCGGCTGATGGTGTGCCCGTCACCCCGGGTCGGGCCCAGCGCCGCCCCCGCCCCAAGGGCGTCCAGGTCCGCCGGGAAGCGACCGATCAGGTCCAGGACGACCTTCTGGATCCGCTCGGCGTTGGCCTGGAAGACCTCGAGGACATCCGTCGCGTTGACCGCTTCCGTGCCCTCGTGGACCCCTGCGTCATAGTCCGTGATGAGACTGATGTTGACGACCGCGATCCCGAATTCCCGGCACAGCCAGGCCTCCGGGTACTGGGTCATGTTGATGACCTCCCAGCCGGCATCGCTGAACCACTTGGACTCCGATTTCGTCGAGAACCGTGGCCCCTGGATGACCACGACCGTGCCCCGCTCGTGAACCTCGATCCCGTGGTCGCGGATGGTCTGGATGGCCAGCTGGCGCAGGATCGGATCGTACGTGTCGGCCGACGAGAGGTGCGTGACGATCGGCCCGTCGTAGAACGTGTCGGACCGACCGGATGTGCGGTCCACGAACTGGTCGCACACGACGAAGTCACCAGGCTTGACCGCGAGCTGCAACGATCCTGCCGCGCACGGGGAGATGGCAGCCTTCACCCCAAGCGACTTCATCGCCCAGACGTTGGCCCGATAGTTGATCCGATGGGGCGGGATGGTGTGTCGTCTGCCATGCCGGGGCAGGAACGCGACGCGTCGGCCCGCGACATCCGCCAGGAAGATCGAATCCGACGGCGGGCCGTACGGCGTATCGACCTTGATCTCGCGGACGTCGTCCAGCAGCGAGTAGAACCCGGATCCTCCGAAGACACCGATCTCCGCCGTGTCCGTCACGTGATACCTCCGGTTACGATGCGATGGAGTGCCTGGACCGCCCGGCGCAGACCTCCAGCCGGTGGTACGGGATTCTAGGCGCCCCGGGCTGCCATGGACAGGCGACCGCGTCCGGCGGCCGAACCCGGAGTCAGGCCGTGACCGATCCACTCGACGCTCGCGGCCCCGCAGCCAGTCTCACGATGATGCGTCGGGGCGCCCGTTGGCGATGACAGCCTGGGAACCCGGCGACGGCTCCATCGAGGACCTTTTGTCGCTCGCCGACTGGCGCCGCCGGATCGCCGCCCTGTACGTGGAGGTCCGGGCGATGGCGACGATCGATCCGGCGAACGCGCATGCCCACTGGCGCGCGGTGCGTGAGCAGCTGTATCGGGAGCATCCCCAGTCGCCGGTCCCGTCATCACGACGGTCGACGTTCCGGGCACGCCATTTCGACCACGATCCCCGACTGCGCTTCTGGACCGTCATCGAACCGGCACCGCCGCCGCCTGCGCGGCCTGGAGCCCTGACGCTGGAACTGCCCGACAGCGGCGCGGACACGCTCGCGTTCCGTCGCGTCGGCATCGTCCGGCTGACGTTCCCCGACGGTGAGCGAACCCTTTCCGCGTTCTGGATGTCGGGCTATGCCGGCGGCCTGTTCATCCCCTTTCGGGACGCGACCAACGGCAGCGAGACCTACGGGGCGGGACGCTACCTCGTCGACGCCGCGAAGAGTGCCGACCTGGGCACGGATCCGGAGACCGGCGCCCTCATCCTCGACTTCAACTTCGCCTACCAGCCCTCGTGCGCATTCGACCCTCGTTGGGCCTGCCCGCTCGCACCGCCGGACAACCGCCTGGATATCGGGGTGCGCGCCGGCGAACGACTGACCTGAAGTCAATGCCGCCTGGCGCACGAAGGTACTCCCTCCCGTGGGACCACCGGGCAGCGCCAGCGGCCGGGACTGGCGGAGCATCATTGGCATGGCGTCGCGCGCCTCGAGTGCGAGGGTCAGGCGACGCGCCACGGGGACGATGCGTGCGCCTGTTCAACGGTCCGCGACGAGTCGCGGACGAGCGCCTGCTCTGGGCGAGGGATATCCGCTTCGTGCACCGGCTCGCCCAGGCTGTCCCGGGCGCCCGGGCGTTGGAGCTGGACTCCGGCGCCGTGCTGATCGCGGCGGCCGCCGACCTGACCGAGGTCCTCGCCGACCGGATCGCTGCCGAATCACATGATGCGCGATACGGACTTGCGACCGTGGATGCCCGACTGCCCGAGGCGGACCGCTATCTCACGGCCCTGTCGAAGGCTGTCCAGGTCTCCGGACTCGCGGACCGGATCGGGATGGCCCAGACGACCCAGGTCGTCCAGGGCAAGACGCTCGACTATTTCTTCAGCCTGCGCAAACTCCACGGTGTCGCCTTTCAACCGATCGTCGACCTGGCGACGGGCGAGCTGCACGAGTACGAGTGCCTGTTCCGACCGTCCATGCCGATGCTGCCGCAGTCGATCTCGGCCATCGTCCAGGCGGCCATCGACACCGACCGCTCCATCGAGCTGGACGCGTTCATCGTGGTCGCGATCCTGGAGCGGGCCGCCCAGGTCGAGACGGATCGCCGAGCGGCCGGCCACGGGCCCACCCGGCTGGCCATCAACCTGACGCCGGCAAGCCTGCTCGACCCGAGGTTCGAAGCGAGTGCCTTCGCGGCGATGATCCGCGGCGCCGGGCTGGATCCCCGCCAGATCACCATCGAATGCACGGAGCAGCAGACGGTCGCGGACATCGTCCCGCTCAAGCGGGCCGTGCGCGCGATCCGCCGCGCCGGATTCGGGTTCGCGGTCGACGATGCGGGCGCCGGATACGCCAGCTTCGCGCTCATCGCTGCGCTCCGCCCCACCGTGATCAAGATCGATCGCGACATCGTGGCCGGTATCGCCCGCGACGACGCGAAACAGGCGCTCGTGGAGTCGTTCGTCTCGTTCGGCCGTCGGATCGGCGCCAAGCTGCTGGCCGAGGGCATCGAGAAGCGGGCCGACCTCGCGATGACGACCGCGCTCGGCGTCGACTTTGGGCAGGGTTACCTTCTGGGCCGTCCCGCAGCGGTCCCGGCGGCACCTCGACCCATGGCCACGTTGCGACTGGACGCGGTTCGCAACGCCGCCGTCGGCTCCACCAGCGCCGCCCTCAACCGCCGGCGGCGGTTGGCCACCAGCGACTGACCCGCCACAAGCGACGGTCCCGATGGCCGCGTACCATCGCGAGGTGACCGACCCAACCGCCACTCCCACAGGCACGCCCTCGCCGATCCCCTACCCCGACCGCGTCCACACGTTTCTGGGCGCATCCAACTTCGCGACGGTCGCGACGCTGGATCCGGATGGCACACCACGCCAGGCAGTCGTCTGGTACACGCTCGAGGGCGACGAACTCATCGTCAACAGCGCCGTCGGTCGGCGCTGGCCGACCAACCTCGTGCGCGATCCCCGGATCTCCGTGTCCGTCACGGATCGTGATGACGGCTATCGCTGGGTCGGCCTCACCGGCAGCGTCATCGTCGTCCGGGATCAGGCCACGGCGCAAGCCGACATCGCCGCGATGGCTCGGCGCTACCACGTGGACGAGCCGGACGAGGCGGAGCGATTGATTCGCGACCAGTTCCTGCGGCAGGAGCGGATCTCCTTTCGCCTCACGGTCGATGCCGTCCACGACCACCTGGACTGAGGACCCGATCCTGCACATGCCGATGCGTTTCGGGATCCAGCTCTGGTCGCAATCCACGGACTGGCCCGGGTTCCGTGACGCCGCCCTGGCCGCGGAACGGGCCGGCTGGGATTCGGTCTGGACGTGGGACCATCTGCTCGCCATCTTCGGACCGTGGGAGCAGCCCATCCTGGAGGGCTGGACCACGCTGGCCGCACTTGGACCGCTCACCTCGCGAGTCCGCCTGGGCCTGATGGTCGGTGCCAACACCTTTCGCAACCCGGGCCTCACCGCCAAACTCGCCACCACGCTGGACCACGTGTCCAGCGGACGCGCCGTGCTGGGCATCGGCGGGGCGTGGTTCGACCGTGAGCACGAGGCGTTCGGCATCGACTTCGGGGCGAGCCCCGGCGAACGGCTCGACTGGCTGGATGAGGCGGTCATGCTGTTGCGTCGCCTGCTGGACGGCGAGCGGGTGGATCACGACGGGCGGACCTATACCTTCCGAGACGCCCTGTGCGAGCCGCGACCCATCCAGGAACACCTCCCGATCCTCATCGGCGGGTCGGGCCGGCGCAAGACCCTGCGCACCGTGGCCGAGCGAGCCGACGGTTGGAACGCGTCGGGAACGGTGGATGAGGTCCGCGATGCGCTGGCCGCCCTCCACGGGCACGCCGACACCGTTGGCCGCGACCTGTCCACCCTGGAGATGACGGTCAGTTTCCCGGTCATCCTGGACGACGACGCGACTGCGGCCCGGGCTCGGATGGACGCGCTGATGGCCGCGAATGGCGTCACGACGATGGGCGCCGGCCCGCACCTGGTGGGCAGTCCGACGGTCGTCGCGGACGCGATCCGGCCGTACCGCGACCTGGGGTTCGGGACGGTCATCGTCCGGATGCCGGCACCCTACGACATCCAGACGATCGAACGGATCGGCGAAGTCGCGGAGGAGCTGGAGCGGTGAGGGTCGTCGAGCTCGCCGGCGGTGTCGGCGGCGCGAAGCTGGCGGAAGGGCTGGCCGCGCACCTGGGGGCGGACCTGACGGTCGTCGTCAATACGGGCGATGACCTGGAGCGGCATGGCCTGACCATCTGGCCAGACCACGACACGGTCGCCTACACGCTTGCCGGGCTGGATGACGAGGTCCGTGGCTGGGGCCTGCGCGACGAGACATGGACCGTGATGGACGCGCTCGCGCGGCTCGGTGATGAGGCATGGTTCCGGCTGGGCGACCGCGATCTGGCGACGCACCTGTGGCGAACCGATCGATTGCGAGCGGGCGCCCGGCCGACGGAGGTCGCCCTGGAACTCCGCGATCGGCTGGGCATCGCGCCCCGGATCCTGCCCATGGCGGACGAGCCCGTGCGGACGGAGGTCCGGACCGACGATGGCTGGCTGGAGTTCCAGGAGTACTTCGTCCACCGTCATCAGACGCCGACCATCCACGAGGTCCGGTTCCGTGGCATCCAGGCGGCTCGTGCCACGCCGGAGGTGGTGGCCGTCCTGGCCGCGGCGGACCTGATCGTCATCGCGCCGTCGAATCCGATCGTATCCGTCCGGCCGATCCTGGCCCTGGCCGGAGTACGTGAGGTCATGGCGGCGGCCCGCTCCCGCGGGACCCCGGTCATCGCCATGAGCGGGATCATCGGTGGGGTGGCGCTCAAGGGCCCAGCCGACCGGATGCTGGCGTCGCTGGGCCATGAGGCGAGCGCGCTCGGCGTCGCCAGGCTGTATCGCGATGTGGCGGACATCTTCGTGATGGACTCGGTGGATGTCACCGCGGTCCCCGACGTGGAAGCCCTGGGCCTCCGCGCCGTGGCGTTCGACACGATCATGTCGGACGACGCGGCCAGGGCACGGGTCGGGCGCGCCGTCCTCGACCTGGTCCGGGATGGCACCCGGTGACGGGCCGCGCACAGATGGTGATCGCGATCGTCCCGGTCGGCATGCTGGAAGGCGCGAAGTCGCGGCTGGGCGCGGTCCTGGATGCGGAGGAGCGTCGCGACCTCGCGGAAGCCTTTGCCGGCCGGACCATCCGCGCCTCGCTGGCCACCCCGGGGATCGCCGAGACGCTCGTCGTCACCCCGGACGACGCGGTTCGCGAGCTCGCCCAGGAACTTGGTGCTCGTCCACTCCGACAGCGGACCTCCGGCCTCAATGACGGACTGCGCGAGGCCCGCATGGAGGCGATGGCGGCGGGGGCGGACGCGATCATCGTCCTGCCGATCGACCTGCCGCTCGTGACGCCAGACGCCATCACCGCGGTCGTCGCCACGCTCGATCACGCGACCGGACCGACCATCGGGATCGTCGCCGACCGCCATCGCCGAGGCACCAACGTCCTGCTTCTTTCGCCGCCGGACGTGATCGAATTCTGTTTCGGTGGCGACAGCCGCGAAGCGCATCTCGCGGCAGCGCGCGTGGCCGGTGCGGCCGTCGTGGAGCTTGGCGGCCCGCTCCGGCTCGATGTCGACACGGCCGACGACCTGGTCCTGGCGGAGAGCAGCCAACCTGGACTCGCCGGTGATCTCGCCCGTGATCTCGCCGGTGAAGCAACCCGTGAGCTGACCCGTGGCTGACCGCGTTGAGGCGATCGCGGTCCTGGGACTCGGCGAGATCGTGCCAGGCGACGACCTGCCGGCCATGATCGCAGAGGCCCTCGCCGCGGCCACGAACGTCCTGCCGCTGCGCGACGACGACGCGCTGGTCGTCACCCAGAAGGTGGTCAGCAAGGCGGAAGGTGCGATCGTCGACCTGACCAGCGTGCGGCCCCGACCGGAGGCCGTCGCCTTCGCCGCGCGCTGGGACCGCGATCCGCGCCAGGTGGAGGTCGTGCTGCGCGAGGCCTGCCGGGTCGTCCGGATGGCGAACGGCGTGATCATCACGGAGACCCATCACGGTTTCGTATGCGCCAACGGCGGGATCGATGCCTCCAACGTGGGCCCGGCGTCCGGAAGCATCGTGACCCTTCTGCCGGTTGATCCCGACGCGTCCGCGCAGGCGATCCGGGAAGCCATCCGCGCCCGCCTGGGCCATGACTTGCCGGTCGTCGTGTCGGACAGCTTTGGCCGGCCATGGCGGTGGGGCATCGTGGACGTGGCCATCGGCGTGTCCGGACTCCTGCCGCTCGACGATCTGCGGGGCGAACCCGACGCTGACGGCCGGGTGATGCGCTCCACGGTGCGGGCCGTCGCGGACGAGCTGGCCTCGACCGCGGAACTCGTCCTGGGCAAGACCGCCGGTCGGCCCATCGCGCTGGTCCGCGGCGTCGCCTTCCGCCGCGGCGAGGGCCGAATCGCGGATGCCCTGATCCCCGCGGCCATGGACCTCTTCCGGTAAGACTCGCGCTCGTCGGCAAAGGTTGCACAGGCAACGGCCGCTTGGCGTACGCTCCCTGTCATGAAGGTCGGCCTGCAGGTTTCATCGTTCACCTGGCCCGGCGGCGCAGAAGAGATCGGGCCCACGCTGGCCCGCATCGTTCGTGACGCGGACGCCGCCGGATTCGACTCCATCTGGGTGATGGACCACTTCTTCCAGATCCGTGGCGTGGGCCGGCCGGAGGAGCCGATGCTGGAGGGCTGGACGACACTCGGGTTCATCGCCGCGCAGACGCACCGAGCTCGTCTTGGCTTGATGGTCGGTGGTGTCCACTACCGCGAGCCGGCGCTCTGGATCAAGGCGGCGACGACCCTCGACGTGCTGTCCGGAGGGCGTGCCTGGCTGGGCATCGGCGCCGCCTGGAACGAGGATGAATCGCGCAGCCTCGGGTTTCCGTTCCCGCCCCTTGGCGAGCGTTTCGACCTGCTCGAGGACACGCTGGCGATGGCCCACGCGATGTGGTCCGGCGACCTCGGATCGGGGGCCCCGTTCGACGGTCATCGGACCCACGCGACTCGACTCCTGAACTCTCCACAGTCGCTGTCGCGGCCACGGGTGCCCATCCTCATCGGCGGGGGCGGGGAGAAGAAGACCCTGCGTCTCGTTGCCCAGTACGCGGATGCGTGCAATGTATTCGGAACACCAGAGGCGATCGCCCGCAAGTACGCGATCCTCGATGAACACTGTGCCGTCGTGGGCCGCGACCCCGTCGAGATCGAGCGGACCACACTCCAGACCGTCAACATCACGACGGACGGCGCCGGCGGCTCCGAAACACCCGCGCAGATCATCGAGCGCTTCGGCGATCTCTCCGACGCCGGCGCCCAGCACGTGATCTGTGGCGTCCGCGATCTCAGCGACCCAGCCCGCATCGAGCTCCTGGCCAGGGACGTCATCCCCGCCCTGCACCAACTGCCAGGTTGACGCCTTCTGTCACCGTTCGTACCATCCTGACATGTCGGACATGACCGTTGCCGAAGCGGCAGGAATCTTGGGCGTGAGCGAGCGCACGATGCGTCGATGGATTCGCGAGGGACGACTCGTGTGCTATCGGGTGGGTGGCCGTGTCCGGATCCCGGAACGTTCGGTTCGCGAAGCTGCGATCCCGTACGGCAAGACGCCGATCGGCGATCGGCCATCCCCGACCGCGACCCTGGAAGGTCTGGACGACCCTCGTCGCGCCCTGGATGCGCAAGTGCGCCGAGCGACGGCCGCGTTCGAGGTGATCGATCGGATCCGGGTCGCGATGCCACCGCCAGCCGGACCAGAGGACTCGGCCGAGGGGTACATCCGTCACGGGCGCGACGAGATGGACGAGAAGTGGGACCGGTTGCTCGGCTTCGAACATGATCCTCGACGCTAGCGTCGCGGCAAAATGGGTCCTCGCGGATGAGGATCTCGCGGCTGAGGCACGCCTGGTCCGGACGGCGATGCTGCAGCGTCGGGTGGGCCTTGCGGCCCCCGCGGTGCTCTGGATCGAGGTGGCACACGCGATCATCCGCGCCGTCCGACGTGAACGGCTCGACCACGACGAGGCGCGGGCGCTGGCCGACGAGTTGCTCGACGTCCAGCCACTGGTGGAGGCGTTGGAGGTCGATGTGCGCGACACCGTCCGGACAGCTCTGCGCGCCGGAGTCGGCGCGTACGATGCCCAGTATCTCGCCCTGGGTGCGCGCCTGGCGACGGCCGTGATCACGGCCGATCGCCAGATGTGGGAACGAGGTCGCTCGAACGGATACGACGTCGTCTGGCTGGGGGATCTGTGGGTATCGGAGGGTGCTTTGGTTGATACCCCCAGGGGGTATGCGGATGATGGTGTAGCATTGAGTCATGACTGAAACGCCCAACCCGTTCGGCGGGCTCTCCATCTCGATGCTCGATACCCCGACGGCAGCGGCGCCCGTCGCTGGCGCGGGTGGTCCGTCGACCGTCGCCAGTGCCGAGGGCCCGGTGGATGCCAAGGTCGTGATCGTCGGATCGGGTCCGGCCGGCCTGACCGCCGCGATCTATGCGGCCCGAGCCAACCTGGAGCCGGTCGTGCTGGCCGGTTCGACACCGGGCGGCCAGTTGATGCTGACCAGCGACGTGGAGAACTACCCTGGCTTTGCGGAGGGCATCCAGGGGCCGGACTTGATGGCTGCGATGCGTACCCAGGCAGAGCGCTTCGGCTCGCGCCTCGTGGACGTCGATATCGATCGCGTCGATTTCTCCGAGCGCCCGTTTCGGATCTGGGCTCGCGGCACGGAGTACCTGGCCCAGTCGGTCATCGTGGCCACGGGGGCGTCGGCCCTGTGGCTGGGCCTGGAGAGCGAGACACGCCTGCGTGGACGTGGCGTCTCCGCGTGCGCGACCTGTGACGGCTTCTTCTTCAAGGACCGTGAGATCGGCGTGGTCGGCGGTGGCGATACGGCCCTGGAGGAAGCGACGTACCTGACCCGCTTTGCGACCAAGGTCCACCTGCTCCATCGCCGCGACACTTTCCGGGCGAGCAAGATCATGGTCGACCGCGTATTGAAGCATCCCAAGATCCAGGTGCACCCCAACGTCGCCGTTGACGAAGTCCTGGGCGACACCAAGGTCGAGGGCGTGCGCGTGCGCGATACGCACACCGGTGCAACACAGGACCTGCGGCTCGACGGCCTGTTCATCGCCATCGGCTACGAACCCAATACGGCGGCCTTCCGCGACTGGCTGGAGGTCGATGCAAAGGGTTACCTCGTCGTCCACGACGAGACCGGCTCCAAGATCGACGGCGTGTTCATCGCCGGTGACGTGCACGACCATCGCTATCGCCAGGCCGTGACCGCGGCCGCCGACGGTTGCAAGGCCGCCATCGACGCCGAACGCTGGCTGGAGGCCCAGGGCATCACCGAACTCGCGACCGCGACCGCCTGGTAGGACCCGGCGACGGGCCGACGACGACCGGCCGGACCGCGCTTGTTTCCCGGTGATGCACGTCGGCTGCATCGCGCTCCAGGCCCCAACGGCGCGCGCATTGATGGCCTCCGCGTGGTCCCCACGACCGGCCGGACCGCGCTTGTTTCCCGGTGATGCACGTCGGCTGCATCGCGCTCCAGGCCCCAACGGCGCGCGCATTGATGGCCAGTTTGGTCACAGGTAAGGGTCGTCCGCTATACCGCATGCATCATGCCGTGGAACGAGACCAACCAATGGGTGCCGCTTGATGCCGTCGTGCGCGGCTGGGCGATGATCGGTTCCGCAGTCAATCGCCGGCGCGTGGCGCTCGCGATCAGTCAGCGTGACCTCTCCCGTCGGACGGGGATCAGCCAAAGCGTGATCTCGCGCCTGGAGGGCGGCAAGCTGCGAGGCATGCGCTGGTCCCGTTTCGCGTTGCTTGTCGATGCCCTCGACGGCCTCGATTTCGGGGCATTGCCGACCCACCATTGGATTGCTCTGGATCGTCATCACGCCCAAATGGATGCATCCGGCAGTTCCGGGACCATCTCGCCGCGACCCTTGCGACCGACGTCGTCGCGCCCACCGACGCCAATCCCGGATCCGCAGCCGAGTCGCGAGTTCACCGAAGCAGAGATCGACGCCTGGTTGGACGCCATGCTGGGTCGTTGACCCGGGCCCAGTCGGGCGGCAGCGCCGCCAGATCCCGCCCGATGATGCAGCCGAGTGGCATCACCGGAAGCGACGTCCGGTCGATCGGGCCGGAGGGCTGGGCGGAGGCTGGGCGGAGGCTGGACTGGAGCTGAGCGCGGGGGATGACGCGAAGTGATAGCGTCGCCGTCATGGTTGTGTCGAGAACGATCGACCCCCGTCACATGACGGCGGGATGAGCTTTCCCAGAGGTGGCACCCGGGCCGCTACGGGCGGTGTGGGGCGCGGCGGCTCCGGCACTGGGGGTGGCCGAGGAGGTGGCGGGATGTTCGGTGGTGGCCCCGCGGCGGACTTCGAGCCCGTGCCCAGGGAGCGTCGGGGCCGCACCATCCGGCGCATCCTCGTCTTCTTCACGCCGTACCGGCCCCAGATCGGGGTGGTCCTCGCCGCCATCCTGCTGACGAGCTTCATCGGCCTGGCCAACCCGTACCTGCTCAAGCTCCTGATCGATGAGGCGATCCCCCGGCGGGACTTCTTCCTGCTGAACCTGTTCGTGGGCCTGATGGTCGTCCTGCCCATCGTCAGTGGACTCATCGGCGTCGGCCAGTCGTACCTCAACAACGTGATCGGCCAGAACGTCATGCAGGACCTGCGCGGCGCCCTCTACGCGCATCTCCAGCGGATGCCGCTGCGGTTCTTCACGGAGACTCGAACGGGTGAGATCCAGAGCCGCCTGGCCAACGACGTCGGTGGCGTGCAGTCCGTCGTGACCGACACGGCCAGCAGCGTGACGAGCAATATCGCGATCGCGCTGAGCACGGTCGTGGCGATGTTCCTCATCGACTGGCGGCTTACCGCCCTGTCGCTCGGGATGCTGCCGTTCTTCATGGTCCTGACGTTCCGGGTCGGCAAGGTCCGTCGGGAGGTCTCGACCGAGACCCAGAAGTCGCTGGCGGAGATGTCCGCCCTGACCGAGGAGACGCTGAGCGTCAGCGGGATGCTGTTGTCCAAGACCTTTGGCCAGCAGGGGAACTCGATCAAGCGGTTCCGCGGTCTGAACGCCAAGCTCGCGGCGCTCCAGATCCGCCAGGCGATGGTCGGGCGCTGGTTCTTCATGATCATCGGCACGATCTTCAGCATCACCCCGGCATTCGTGTACTGGCTGGCCGGGTATCTCGCGATCCAGAACGACCCGACGGCGCCGACGATCGGTGACATCGTGGCCTTCACGACCCTCCAGAGTCGGCTGTTCTTCCCGCTCGGTCAGCTGCTCAACGTCCAGGTGGAGATCCAGGGTGCTCTCGCCCTGTTCGACCGGATCTTCGAGTACCTGGAGATGGACCCGGAGATCGTCGACGCGCCGGATGCCGTGGCGCTGGACGCGGCGAGCGTGCGCGGCCACGTCCGGTTCCATGACGTGTCGTTCCGCTACCCGACGGAGGCGGTCCCCTCCACGCGGGCGATGGAGGCCGTGGCGCGCGGGCACGATCACCTGGAACCGGAGGAACGAGAGCCCGCGTTGGCCGCGGCGGCCACGGAAATGGCGGCCCTTGACGCGATCGTCGACGACCTGGCGGCCGTCGAGGTCGATCGTCCAGCCGGCGACACCGTGCCCCCGATCGAGCTCCTGCCACAGTTCACCCTCGACGGCGTCGATTTCGAGGCGGAGCCAGGCGAGCTCGTTGCGCTGGTCGGCCCGTCGGGCAGCGGCAAGACCACCACCACCTACCTGATCCCGCGCCTGTACGACGTGGATGCGGGTGCGGTGGAGATCGATGGGCGCGACGTCCGGCGGATCACCCTCGCCTCGCTCGGCGACGTCATCGGGGTCGTTACCCAGGAGACGTACCTGTTCCACGCCAGCGTCCGCGACAACCTCGTCTACGCCAGGCCGGAGGCCACGCAGGACGAGGTCGAGACGGCGGCGCGGGCTGCCGCCATCCACGACCGGATCATGGAGTTGTCCCAGGGCTACGACACGACCGTCGGCGAGCGTGGCTACAAGCTGTCGGGTGGCGAGAAGCAGCGCATCGCCATCGCCCGGGTCCTGCTCAAGGATCCTCGGATCCTGATCCTCGACGAGGCAACGTCCGCGCTCGATACGGTCTCGGAACGGCTCATCCAGGCCGCCTTCGAGCGTCTGATGGAAGGACGCACGACGATCGCCATCGCCCACCGCCTCTCGACGATCCTCCGCGCCGACAGGATCCTCGTCTACGACCGCGGCCGGATCGTGGAGCGTGGGACCCACCCGGAACTGCTCGCTCAGGGTGGCCTCTACGCGCGCCTCTACCAGGAACAGTTCCTGGGTGACCAGCCGGTCGACGAGCCGGTCGACGAGCCGGTCGACGAGCCGGTCGACGAGCCGGCCGACGAGCCTGCGGCCGCGCTGCCAGACTGACACCATGCCAACGTACAAGTCCGTCGAGATCACCCACCGCGGCGGGATGCGATTCCACGCCGAACCATCGTCCGGTCATGCGCTCGACTTCGACACCCGGGAGTCGGACCAGGGTGGAAGCCCGGTCGAGACGATCCTGTCCGCCCTTGCCGCCTGCTCCGCCATGGACGTGATCTCCATCTCCGAGAAGAAGCGTCAGACGATCCACGCATATCAGATCCTGGTCACCGGGACGCAGCGCGACGAGTACCCGCAGGTCTTCACGGAGATCGACCTCATCCACGACGTGACCGGCAGGGACCTGTCCGAGGCGGCCATCCGGCGGGCCATCGAGCTATCGGCCACGAAATACTGCCCGGTCAACGCGATGGTCTCGGCCGGGGCCACGGTCGTGCACCACCGATACCGGATCCACTCGACCGGCGGAGAGCGGCCCTTCGAGGCGGAGGGTGAAGTCGTCGCCACGGGCCCCTATCAACGGCCGGACATCCTCGTCTGACCGTGCGGGCTGACCCGCTGGCGGCTACCGGTAGCGGATCGGGTCCACCACGTAGCCCACGCGCTGGACCCGGCCGCGAGTCCAGATCCGGGTAGCGAGATCGGGCACCCACCAGCGCAGGAAGTAGAGCCGGCAGCCCAGGCAGAAGCCGGTGGCGGCCAACAGCGTCTGGAGTGCCGCAACCGCCAGGGCAAGGCCCCAGCCGAGCGTGGGAGCGCCGACAACGAACGCAAGCAACGACAGCACGAGGGCGACGCTGCCCAGGGACTGCGCGAAGCGCGGCGGGTACTCGTGCTCCGGCGTTGCAGGGCCAAGGCCCGCGATCTTGACGATGCGCCGCCAGATCGCGCCGTAGACCGAGTACCTGAGGCCGAACGCCGCGCTGACGCCGATCGTCAGCAGGACGAGTGCCACGACCCACGGTGTCTGGGCGAGGGTGGCCCCGATGAGCATGATCGCCGACACACCGGCACCAAACCGATGACCGCGCGGGTCGATCATCCGGGCAGGCGGCAGGGTTGCGGCAGCATTGGCGGGGATCGCGCTGGGCATCTGGGACTCTCCAAGTGTCGGGGCTCGACGGCCGGCATCATACCAGACAATGCCTAGCAGTCTAGTCGGAGTTCCGTCCTCGCTCATCACCCAGCGAGTCGCCCGACGTTGCTCTCGTGGTCACCGACGCGGGGGCAGAGGCGGCGCCGGTAGGGCTGTAGCGCTCCACGCCAATCCATCCGATCACCCAGCGAGTCGCCCTCGTGCCGTCACCCACCACCAGCTGCCGAGCACCGCCAGCTGGGCGGCGGAGAGGATGCCGACGGCGAGACCCGCAGCCGACACGTCGCCGTCGGCGATGGCGCCGAGCCCGTTCTGGAAGGTCTCGACCAACAGCGCACCGTTGGCCAGCGCAGCCAAGCCCAGCAGCCCGATCGCGATCCGACCGCTGGTCAGCCGGACGGCCGCGAGTGCGATCACGACGAGCACGACGATGGCCGGCCAGATGTACGTCCCTCGATGGACGAGGTCGAACTCGACATACCCGACCACCCCGACGACCCAGGCGTGGAGGGCGGTCGTCCAGCCGCCCAGCAGGACCAGCACGAGGCCTGCGGTGCTGAGGTCGCGCCGGCCGAGCCCCGCGGCCCGTCCGAGCGTCACCCGCCCGGCGCCGGCCAGGAAACCGAGCGAGAGCAGCCCCCAGACGACGACGAACACCCCGAGCGCGATCCCGTGCCCGATGTCGGCGGCATCGCCATCCGGGATCAGCGAGCGCTCGAGCGTGCTGACCGCGGCCAGCGCGACCAGGCTCGCCGTCGCGACGCCGGAGACGGTGAGGACGCCGAGTGCCGCGGCGCGCCACGGCGGGATCGCTCGTGGCATGAGCTCCTCGAACTGGGCGAGGCTCGCTTCGAGTTCCACCACGGCCCTCTCGTCGGCCGGCGATCGGGACTCCGTCGGATGATTCATCGCCCACGCTCGTCTTCTCGATGGCGGATAACGGCAAGCGCTCGGCCAGTCACGCTCCGGACCCCGGACCAAGCGCCAGCCCGATCTCCTCAGCCATCGGCTCGCGGGCGCCGAGTGACCGGAACCGGTCGGCGGCCGTTCGCGTCGGGCGGCACCGATGACGGTCCGGAAGTCCGCCCGACTGGTACGCCTCGTACAGCATGTCCAAGGCCGCGTCGCGGCGATCACGGTCCGTCATGACCAGTCAGACGATGCGCGACGACCAATTGTCTCGCGCGTCGTCCTCCACATCCAGGTGAGGCCCAGATGCCCATCCGGCACAGGTCCCTCGTGCTTGCATGACTATGCACACCTACTGTATAGTCATACACCCATGACGATGGCCCAGCCGATCCCCACGAGCCACCCGAGTCGACCCCCCCGCGAGGGGCTTCGTGCGCAGTACGACGGCGCGCCCGCGTGAGCGCGGGGCTCGAGTCGCCCGAGGCGATCGCGTCGGACCGCTCGCCGGGGATCGTCCCTCGCTCGCAACGCGGCGTTACGGTGGACGGCGACCCGCGCCGAATCCGGGTCGGCATCGTCGGCGCGACCGGGTATGCCGGCGGCGAACTGATCCGGCTCCTGTCCCGCCATCCGAACGTCGAGATCGTGGGCCTGTCCGGCCGTGACCGGCACGATGAGCCGATCGGCGACCACCACGCCCACCTAGCCGCGACCGGACTGACCGTGGGGACCGAGCTCCCGGACGCCGATGCGGTCTTCCTGGCCCTGCCCCACGGCGCGGCCGCCAGGATCGTGCCGGAGCTGGCCGCCGCCGGCACGGCGATCATCGACCTGGGTCCGGACTTCCGACTGCGCGACCCAGCCGACTACCCACGCTGGTACGGCTTCGAGCACCCGCGGGCGGACCTCCTCGACATCGCCGTGTACGGGCTGCCGGAGCTGCATCGGGCCGAGCTTCAGGCCCTCGTCAACGCTCCGGTCGCGATCGTCGGGTCGCCCGGCTGCTATCCCACGGCCACCCTGCTCGCCCTTGCCCCACTCGCGCGAGCCGGGCTCATCGGGGACCTCGTGGTCGATGCCAAGTCGGGAGTTTCGGGCGCCGGCCGCGAGGCCAGGGCGCACCTCATGTTCGGCGAGGTCAACGAGAGCGTGAGCGCCTATGGCCTCGGCGGGCACCGGCACGTCGCGGAGATCGAACAGGAACTGATGGTCGTCGCCCAAGGGGTTGGCCTCGACCCGGGCGCCAATCCTGGGGCGATCGTCGTCGACTTCCTGCCCCATCTCATGCCCATGACCCGGGGCATCATGTCCACCTCGCATGTTCGACCCACTCGGCCGATCAGCCAGCAGGAGCTCGATGCGTTGTACGCGGCCGCCTACGAGGGCGAGCCGTTCGTACGGGTCGTGGCCACGCCACCGGCCACCAGGCACACCACCGGCAGTAACCACGTCCTGGTCCATGTCCGCCTCGACGAGCGGACAGGCCGGATCATCGCGATCGGCGTCGAGGACAACCTCGTCAAGGGCGCGGCGGGGCAGGCCGTCCAGTCGTTCAACCTCGTCCATGGCCTGCCCGAGACGGCCGGCCTCGAACAGCTGCCGCTGGCGCCCTGATGACGACGTCCATCTCCGGATCGAGTCCGGCAGGCGCCTCGGCGGCCATCCCCGCCGTTGAGCGCCGGGCGGTCATGCCTGCTGGCTTCCGGGCGGGTGGGCTTGCTGCCGGGATCAAGGCCTCCGGGCGACCCGATCTTGCCCTGGCGGTCACGACAGGCGGCCCGGCCGCCGCGGCCGCGGTCTTCACGCCCAACGCGTTCGCGGCCGCGCCCGTGCGCCGGTCACGAGCCAATCTCGCGGCCACGTCCGGCGACCCACGCGGCGGTTTTGGCTGGGCGCGGGCCATCATCTCCACCAGTGGCTCGGCGAACGCGGCCACGGGAGCAGCCGGCGATTCGGACCAGGACGCGGTCGGTCGGCTGGTCGCAGCGGCGCTGGACATCGAGGAATCGGCCGTCCTCCATCTTTCGACCGGGGTCATCGGCACGCGCCTGCCGCTCGACAAGGTCGAGGCGGGCCTCGGCGCGCTCGTCCCCACGCTGACCTCCAGCGACGCGGGCCTGGAGGCCGTGGCCGTCGCCCTGCGCACCACCGATTCGGTCACCAAGGTCGCTACGACGACCGTGGACCTGCCCGGAGCCGACGGCTCCGTGGTGGCGGTGACGGTCAGCGGCATCGCCAAGGGCGTGGGGATGATCCACCCGAACATGGCCACGATGCTGTCCATCGTCCTGACGGACGCGGCGGTGGAGCCGGCCGTGCTCTGGGGCCTGTTGCGGCCCATCGCCGTGCGCACCTGGGATCAGCTCTCGGTCGATGGCGACACCAGCACCAACGACACGGTCTTCGTGCTCGCATCCGGAACCTCGACCGCGATGCCGGTCGCCGCGGGGTCGGAGGCTGCCGTTGCGCTGGGGACCGCCCTGGAGGCCGTGGCCCGCGACCTCGCCCGCCAGCAGGCGGCCGACGGCGAGGGCGCCACGATCCTGCTCACGGCCAGGGTCACCGGGGCCGGCGACGATGCCGCGGCCCGGGCCATCGCACGCGCGGTCATCAGTTCCAGCCTGGTCAAGGCCGCGGCCCACGGCAAGGACCCCAACTGGGGGCGGATCGCCGGGGCGGCCGGCAACGCCATGGTCGCCTCGTCGGCCGTTCTGGAGGCGGCTGGCCTGTCCGCAGAAGAAGCAACGGCCCGCGGCGGTCGGCCAGCGGGCCTGGACCCGGACCGTCTTCGGATCTGGATCGCCGGTCATCTCGTGTTCGATGGCGCCGGCGGTGGGCCCGTGCCCTTCGATCGCGCGGCCGCGCGGGCCGCGATGGACGCCCCGGAGCTCGTCATCGGCCTGGACCTTGGACAAGGCGACGGCCATGGCGAGGCGTTCGGCTGCGACCTGACAGAGGCCTACGTCATCGAGAACAGCGAGTACACGACATGAGCGCCCGGGCTTCGTGAGCGAGATCCTCGTCGTCAAGCTTGGTGGCACGACCATCGCCGAGCAGTCCCATGTGCTCGCGGAAGTGGCCGCGGTCGCCCGTCGACGGCCCGTGATCCTGGTCCACGGCGGTGGCAAGCGGATCACCGAGTGGCTGGAACGCCTGGGCGTGCCAAGCCGCTTCGAGGGCGGCCTGCGGGTCACGGATGCCCAGAGCCTGGAGGTCGCGGCGGCCGTCCTGCGCGGCGTCGTCAACAGCGAGCTCGTGGCCGGCCTGCGTGACCTCGGCGTCGATGCCGTGGGCCTGAGCGGCGTCGACGGCGGTCTCCTCGTCGCGGAACGGATCCCGCACCTGGGCCTCGTCGCGAGCGTGACCGGGCTCCGGCGCGACCTGCTCGACGCGATCCTCGTCGGCGGTCAGGTGCCCGTCGTGGCGCCCCTTGCCCGCGACGCCGACGGGGTCGTGTGCAACGTCAACGCCGATGATGCGGCGGCCGGTATCGCGGTCGGTCTGGGGGCCCGCCAGCTGGTCCTGATGACCGACGTGGACGGCGTACGCGACGCGGACGGCCGCAAGCTGGACAGCCTGACGGTCGCCGAAGCGGAACACCTCATCGGGCAGGGTGTGATCGCGGGTGGCATGGTGCCCAAGGTCCGTGCTGCCCTGTCCGCGCTCGCCTGGGACGGGGCGGAGGCGATCATCGCCGACTCCGCGGCCGACCGGGCCCTGGAGCGCGCCCTCACCGACCCGACTTTCGGGACGCGGATCACGGCCGGGCGACCGGCACGAGTCGGCGCGGCCTGAACGTGGCGGTCAGCGTGACCCACGGCCAGGAACCCAAGCGGCTGCGTCAGCGGGCGATCCGCCAACTCGTGGTGGGCCGCGCGATCGGCAGCCAACGCGAACTCGTGGATGCCCTGACCCAGCAGGGGTTCGACGTGACCCAGGCCACGGTCAGTCGTGACATCACCGAACTCGGCCTGCTCAAGGCCTCACGCGCGGACGGGCACGTCTACGTCGCGCCGGAGGACGTCGCCGCCGGGGCAGGCACGGCCGCCGGCGCAGGCGTGGCCGCCGGCGCAGGCGTGGCCAACCGGGCGGCGCGCGCCGCGTCCAATGAACGCTTGCGACGCATCCTGGGCGACGTGCCCGTGACCGTCGGGAGGAGCGGCCTGATCCTGGTCCTGACCGGAACGCCGGGCACAGCCAGTGTCGTCGCGCAGGCCATCGATGAGTCCGACCTGGACGAGCAGGAAGGGACACTGGCGGGCGACAATACGCTCCTCGTCCTGTTCGCCGACGAGACCCGCCTCGCGCGCTGGCTCGGGCGCTTTCTGGCCGTGCAACGTTCCGCTCCGGAGGTCCTCGAACCCGCATGAACAAGGTCGTCCTCGCCTATTCCGGTGGCCTTGACACATCGGTCGCCGTCGCCTGGCTCAAGGAGCAGCACGGCGTCGAGGTGGTCACGCTCACCGTTGACCTTGGCGGCGGGTCGCTCAGGCCCGGGGTGGAAGGTCGCGCCATCTCCGCCGGGGCGTCGCGCGCCTACGTGGTCGACGCTCGCGAGCGGTTCGTCACGGACTACGTCTGGCCGCATCTCCAGGCCAACGCGCTCTACCAGGGGGCCTATCCGCTGGCCACCGCGCTCGCCCGGCCGCTCATCGCCCAGCTCCTCGTGGAGGTCGCCAAGCGCGAGGGCGCCGCCGCGGTCGCCCATGGCTGCACCGGCAAGGGCAACGACCAGGTCCGCTTCGATGTCGCGACCCACGCCCTGGATCCCGGGCTGGAGGTCATCGCGCCGATGCGCGTCGGGATGGGCCTGACGCGCGACCAGGAGATCGACTACGCCAACGAACGCGGCATCGAGATCGCGATCACCAAGGCGTCGCCCTACTCAATCGACGTCAACCTGTGGGGTCGATCGTGCGAGACCGGCGTGCTCGAAGACCCGTGGGTCACACCGCCGCCGGACGCCTACGAGTGGACCGTCGCCCCGTCCGACGCCCCGGCCCCGATCGAGATCGTCGTCGCCTTCGAGGGCGGCATCCCCGTGGCGCTTGACGGGGAGCGGCTGGGCCCAGTGGAGCTCGTCGAACGGCTGCACACGCTCGGGGGCGCGCACGGCGTCGGTCGCATCGACCATGTCGAGGACCGCCTGGTCGGCATCAAGAGTCGCGAGATCTACGAGACGCCGGCCGGGACCATCCTGCACGCCGCGCACCGTGCGCTGGAGGGCCTGACGCTTTCCCGCGACACGCTCCGGTTCAACCACTTCGTGGCGGACGAGCTGGCCCGCCTCATCTACGACGGCCTGTGGTTCAGCGCCCTGTCGCGCGACCTGCGCGGCTACGTCACCTCGTCGCAGCGCGTCGTCAGCGGCGATGTCCGGGTCAGACTGGACCACGGTCAAGCGGTGGTCGTGGGGCGGCGTTCACCGCTCTCCCTCTACGACAAGAGCCTCGCGACGTACGACGAGGGCGACGCCTTCGACCATGCGTCGGCGGTCGGCTTCATCGAGATCTTCGGGCTGCCGTTGCGCGTGGAGGCGGCGCGCCACGGGGCGGTCGGCAAGCATCACGGCGCCGCCTGGGCATGGACCGATCCGCTCCTGGCCGACCTGCCGACGACGGTCACCGATCCCGAACCCGCGCCCGCCTGAGGTCGACGAGTCGCCGAGCCACAGGTCTCACGTGTGATACATTGACGGACCATGGCTGAGGTCACGATCCGCGAACTCCGGAATCACGGCGGCGAAGTCGTCGATCGTGTGACCGCGGGCGAACGCCTCACGGTCACGCGTGCCGGGCGACCGGTCGCGGAATTGCGACCGCTGCCAGCGCGGCCACTCGGCGCGGCCGCACTCCTCCGTCGGTGGCATCGGCTGCCCGCCCTCGACCAGGCGGCGCTCCGTATCGACCTGGACGCGGTCGTCGTTGCCGGGCTCTGAGATGGCCGACGGCGCGGGCCTGCTCGATACGAGCGCGCTGATCCTCTTGCCGCGGCTCCGCGACCCGAAATTCCTTCCCGCCGAGCCCATGATCTGCGCCATCACGCTGGCCGAATTGTCCGTCGGCCCGCTCGTGGCCACCGACGACATCGAGCGAGCGGCACGCCTCGCCCACCTCCAGCAGGCCGAAGCCGACTTCGATGCCCTGCCGTTCGATGCCGACGCCGCGCGGGCCTTCGGCCAGGTGGCGGCCTCGCTGCGGCGATCCGGGCGGAAGACCGCGGCCCGGGCGTATGACGCCATGATCGCTGCGGTCGCGCTCGCCCACGAACTACCCCTGTACACCTGCAACCCGGACGACTTCTCGGGGATCGATGGCCTCACGGTCGTCCCGATCCCGCACCCCGACTCGCTGTGACCGCCGACCGGCCAGTGACCGACCTGCACGAAGCCGGTGACCGGCTGCGCGAGCTGGCGTTCCTCCACGAGATCGCCCAGCTGGCGACCCTGGCCCGCGACTGGGACGAGCTGATGAACACCATCGTCGAGCGCACCACGGTGGCCATGGGCGTGGAGGTCTGCTCGTTCTACCTTGCCGAACGCGAGCGCCCGCGACTGACCCTCGCGGCGACCAACGGGTTGGATCGATCGCAGGTCGGCAAGGTCAGCCTGGCCGTTGGTGACGGGATCACCGGGCGGGTCGCGGCCAGCCGCCAGCCGATCGCCATCGACGATGTCACGAAGGACGACCGCTTCAGCTGGGTGCGCGGTTTCGACATCGAGGCGCTCGCCGGCATGCTGTCCGTGCCCCTCGTCTGGCACGGCCAGGTTGTCGGCGTGATCAATGTCCAGACGCGCGACGTCCGACGATTCGGCCCCGACGACATCGAGTTCCTGACGACCATCGCGGCGTTGCTCGCGGGCATCGTGGAGAAGGGTCGGCTGACGGCGGAAGTGGAAGGGCGCCTGGCCCAACTGACCGCCCTTGACGCGGCCCGCTCCGAGTTGCTCAGCGTGGTCACCCACGAGCTACGAACGCCGCTGTCCATCGTGCGCGTCTATGTCGACCTCCTCGCCGAAGCCGCTGCCAGCACGGAACCGACCCAGGCCGCCGGAGATTGGAGCGTGGCTGCCAACGACCAGTTGTCCCGCCTGGACCGCCTGGTCGACTCCATCCTGGCATCCGTCCGCGGCGAGGGCCTGACCGGCCTGTCCCGTGCGCCATTCGACGCGGTCCAGGTGGTCGATGAAACGGTCGAGACGCTGCGCCTGCTGCTGCGGCCGCATCCCATCCGCTGGTCGAGGCCGGATGGCCCGATCACCGCCGTCGGCGATGAAACGCGCTTCCGCCAGGTCCTGGAGCAACTCCTGGAGAATGAGTCGAAGTACGCGCCGTCCGCTGATGGCGTGAGCATCGGGGTCTGGCGCCTGGGAGATGAGGTCCAGGTCTACGTCACCGACGACGGCCCGGGCGTTCCGATCGAGGACTGGGAGAGCGTCTTCGAGCCATTCGTTCGGATCGGCGGACGCGGCCGTTCGCGTGGCTCGGGGATCGGGCTGTTCGCGTCGCGCCGGCTCATGAGCGCCATGGGCGGTCGCATCTTCATCGAGCCCAATGGTTACGCCAGCAGCCGGTTCGTGGTGGCGCTGCCGGCGGGGTCTTGACACTCGTGCAACGGCTGGCTATATATCGCGTCACGATGCAGCTGCATGGCGGAGCCGCCCTGCGCAGCCAGCGCTTCAACCGCTCTAGCTAGGCGGTGACCACCCGCGACGCCTCCGATCGGAGCCGCGCGTACCCGGGCTTGATCACCTCGTTGATGAGGCGCAGCCGCTCGTCGAACGGCGCGAACGCCGACTTCATGGCGTTGATCGTCAGCCACTCCATCTCGCCGAGGCCGAGCCCGAAGGCCTCGTCCAGGGCCGCGAACTCGCTCGACAGGGTGACTCCGCTCATGAGCCGGTTGTCCGTGTTGACCGTGACCCGGTAGCGCAGGCGGCGAAGCAGGTCGAACGGGTGCTCGCGGATGGACGCGGCGGCGGCCGTGTGGACGTTGGACGTGGGACACATCTCCAGCGGTACCCGCCGATCGCGCACGAAGGCGGCGAGCCGGCCCAGCTGCACGGAGCCGTCGTCGCGGACCGTGATGTCGTCGACGATGCGCACGCCGTGGCCCAGCCGCTCCGCACCGCAGAACTGGAGCGCCTCCCAGATGGACGGCAGCCCGAACGACTCGCCGGCATGGATCGTGATGTGGAAGTTCTCGCGGCGCACCAGTTCGAACGCATCCAGGTGGCGAGTCGGTCGATAGCCGTCTTCCGGACCGGCGATATCGAAGCCAACGACGCCCGCGTCCCGCCAGCGGACCGCACACTCCGCGACCTCCACGGAACGGGCAGCCTGGCGCATCGCCGTGACCAGCAGCTTCATCACGATGGGTCGGCCGGCCTCCGCCGCCCGCTGGGCACCCACCTTGAAGCCCTCCAGGTTCGCGGCGACCACCTCGTCCAGGGTCAGGCCGCGCTCCGTGGACAGTTCTGGCGCATAGCGGACCTCCGCGTACGCGACGCCGTCCGCAGCGAGGTCCTCCGCGCACTCCGCGGCCACGCGCACGATCGCGTCCCGCTCCTGCATGACCCCGACGGTGTGTGCGAACGTCTCAAGATAGAGCTCCAGGGACTTGCGGTCCGCGCCGCGCCGGATCCACGCCGCGAGGTCGTCCGGGTCCGTCGTCGGGAGCCCGCCGTAGCCGTATTCGGCGGCAAGGTCGACGATGGTGGGCGGCCGCAACCCGCCGTCAAGGTGATCATGGAGGAGCGCCTTGGGGGCCTGACGGATCGTCTCGAGCGAGGGCACGGCGGGATGGTACCGCGTCTCCAGCTGGCGCCGCCCGAAACGGCCCATGACGGACCCACGCTGCCTCAGGCGCCCAGGGTCCCGACGATCTCGTCCCATTTATCGACCAGGTCGAGGATGGCCACCGCGATCAGCAGGAAGCCGGCGACGATCTCGATACCGCGATGGCGCTGGACGATCCAGCGCACCACGACCTGGCCGCGCGCGGCAGCCAGCAACGACAACACGACGAGCGGCAGCCCAAAGCCAAGGCCGAAGATCAGAAATGTCCCGATCTTGCCGATCGCATCGGTCAGCCCGAGCGAGATGCCGAGCAGGCTGATCAGGAACGGCCCAGCACACGGCAGTGCGATCGGTCCGAGCATCAGCCCGTACATGTAGGCCTGCCCGAACGGGTTGGCAAGGATCGGGACCTGGAGACCAGGCATCCGGGCGAAGGGATTCCGCCCGGCGAGCAGCAGGATCCCGAGCACGATCATCAGGCCGTCCACGAGCGGGGTCACGTACGCGAGTAGGCGACCGGTCGTGACTCCCAGGATCGACAGCCCGATGCCCACGACGATCATCGTCGTCAGGACGCCGGCGAGGACCAGCAGGCCCAGGAGTCCGGTCGCTCGGCGGCCGGCGATCGCGGTGGCGTTGGCCCCGAGATAGGCGATGAAACCCGGGTACAGGGGCAGGAGGCACGGGCTCGCCGCGCTGAGCAGCCCGAAACCGAAGGGTCCGAGCCCGGTCAGGATCGCTGCGATATCCATGGCCCGTTCGGCTGGACTCCGGGCAAGCCGGGTCGCCTAGCCGGCAACCCCGGTCGCGAGGTCCACGAGCTCGTCCGCGCTTTGCCCGCCGGTCGTGTGGTTGATCATCCCGTCCATGCCGATGACGATCACGTTGGTCGCGGGGGGACTGAGGACGACTTCACCGAACTCCGCGACCAGTGACCGCGACAGGTCGGGGTTCGCGATCGCGTACGTGAAGTCGAAACCGTTCTCGTCGCTGTAGCGGACCAGTTGGCCAGCTTCCTCGGTCGTCTCGACGTCCAGAGCGATCCAGACGACCTTCGTGCGGTCCAGTCGCTCGAACGCGACCACCGCCTTCTGCTGCTGCGCCCGACAGTTCGAGCACCATATGGCCATGGATTGCAGGAATACGACCTTGCCGGACGCGACGAAGTCGGCGATCCGGAACGGCTCGCCGGTCCGGACATCCGTGAGCGTAGCGGTAGCCCATGGTTGGGTGAGGGCTGCTCCGGTGGCACTCCCAGGGGTGGCACTCCCAGGGGTGGCGCTGTCGGGGGTGGCGCTGTCGGGGGACGTGGAGGGCACGGTTTGCCCGTTGCCGGTGGGTTGCGCGGAGGGCGCCGGCGCAGAGCCCGTGCAGGCGCTGGCGATCACGGCGAACACCAGGATGAGTCCGGCGAGGTGCGTTCGATCTGACATGACACCCATTTGTGCTGGCGTTCGGAGGAGTCCCGGCCGCGACACGGCGAATGATGCAGGCGGTCGGTGACGGACCGATGACGGTCGTCGCAGTCGTCGCAGTCGTCGCAGTCGTCGCGTGACCGCGGGGACCGCTCGACGTGCATGATGCGCGACGCACGATGCGCGCATCATGCGTCGTGATGCGACGGACGACACTGGCAGGCTGGCCGACGCCGTGACCGTCATCGCGCACGCCTCCGTCGGTGGATTCGACCTTGAGCTCGATCTCGCGATGGTCGACCTGGTGCCGGGGCGCCTGGTCGACGGACGACTCCGCGTCACCGCCGTCGGCGGTGGCGACATCCGGGGCGCGCGGGTGACCCTGGTCGGGACGGAGACCTGGCGATACGACCAGACCACGACGGACGCCAATGGGCACACGAAGACCGTGACCCGTGCCAGGGATGAGGACCTGCCGCACGTCCCGATCGCCGTGCTCGGCGCGACGCGCCTGGCCGACGGGGCCTCGCTCGACACCCCGTTTCAGGTCCCCGTGCCGTCGCTGGGCCCACCGTCGTTCGACGGAACGGAACTGAACGTGACCTGGGAGCTGCGCGCGAACCTGGACGTCCCGGGCTTCGATCCGACGATCGTGCTGCCGGTCCGCGTGCTCCAACCGGTCGCGCTCCTGCGGGCCGGGGTCATCGATGTCGCCCAGTTCGCGCTCTATGACGAGGCAGAGGTGGGTGCAGATGGCCTGGCCGGCTCCCTCCGCCTCGACCCGATGCCGCTCTGCGTCGGGGCGCCGTTCCGAGGGACGCTGACGATGACCCAGGGAGCGCCTCGCACGGTCCAGGAGGTCCGTCTGGAACTGCGGACCTTGGTCAAGGCCACGGTCAGCGGCGGGCGCGAAGAGACGATCACCATGTGGGCGGGTCGCCTTGCGGAGGCCGGCGAGTTCGGCGGCGAGGGACGGACCTACTCGTTCGAGGGGGCGCTGGCCGACCGCCAACTGCCGACCATCCGCACGCCCCACGGCCGGGCCGATGCGGCGTTCCACGTGGTCGTCGCAACGGCCTGGGCGCGCGATCCACACCTGGTCCGTGACGTCGCGATCTGCTCGACGACGGAGCTCTAGACAGGGTCGGTCGGGGTCGTCGCCGCGTCGTCCAAACGGGCGCGCGCCGCCTCCAGCGCCGCCGCGACCCGGACCGGCGCGGTGCCGCCGATGACGTCGCAGGTCGCGAGCGCGCCGTCCACGGATGCTGCCGCGCGGAGGTACTCGCCGATCCCCTCGTCCGTCGCGAGCGATTCGACGCCCGTGTCTCCGGACGCACCCAGGGCGAGGCCGATCATCGAGTCCGGCACTTCGTGCAGGCCGAGGCCCGCTTCCTCTGCCTGGGCCACCAGCGACCCGACGACATGATGGGCGACGCGGAACGGGATACCGCGGCGGACCAGGGCGTCGGCGACCGCGGTGGCCGTCGTGTAGCCCTCATCCGCGGCGGCGCGCATCCGATCGCGGTCCACATGCATCGTGACCAGCATCCCGGCCAGCACACCCAGTGACGCTTCGTAGACCGCGACCGCATCGAACAGCGGGGCCTTGTCCTCCTGGAGATCGCGCTGGTAGGCGAGCGGCAGACCTTTGAGCAGGGCCAGCGAGGCCGTCAGCGCGCCGATCACGCGGGCGGCGCGGCCACGGACCAGTTCCGCCGGATCCGGGTTCTTCTTGTTGGGCATGATCGAGCTGCCGGTGGAGAAGGCGTCCGACGCTCGCACAAAGCCGAAGCGCGGATTCGACCACCAGGTGATCTCCTCGGCCAGGCGGCTCAGGTGGACCATCCCGAGGGCGATGGCGCTCAACGCCTCGACCACGAAGTCGCGATCGCTGACGGCGTCGAGCGAATTCGCGGTCACGCCGTCAAAGCCGAGTTCGCGGGCCGTGGCCTCGCGGTCCAGTGGGTAACCGGCGCCCGCGAGCGCCCCGGAACCGAGCGGCGAGACGTTGGTCCGTCGTCGAGCGTCCGCCAGGCGCGACCGGTCCCGCTCAGCCATCTCCACATAGGCCAGCAGGTGGTGGGCGAACAGGACCGGCTGCGCCGGCTGGATATGCGTGCTCCCGGGCAGGACCGCGGTGCCCTCGCGCTCGGCAAGCTCGATGAGCGCCCGCTCGAAGTCGACCAGTGAGCCATCGAGTCGATCGATCGCCCGGCGCAGCCACAGGCGCAGGTCCGTGGCCACCTGGTCGTTGCGCGAACGGCCGGTGTGGAGCTTGCCCGCGACCGGCCCGATCCGGTCCGCCAGGGCCGCCTCCAGGTTGAGGTGCACGTCTTCAAGGGTGGGATCCCAGCTGATCTCGTCGGCCGCCACAGCCTCCGCTAGTTCGGTCAGCCCGCCGATCAGCTCGTCTGCTTCGTCGTCGGTCAGCAGGTCCGCACGGCGCAACCCGCGGACGTGCGCGATGGAGCCGGCGATGTCGTCGGCGGCGAGCTCCCGGTCGACTTCGATCGAGCGCGTGAAGTCGGCCACCCGCTGGTCGTTCTCCTCGGAAAAGCGTCCGCCCCAGAGCCGCATGCTGCCTCCGTCCGTGTGGACGTCATGCTACCGGGGGCCGACGGCCATCATCGCGCGCAACCGTCAGGGCAGGGTGCACCTCATGGCAGCGCGCCGTCGGTGACCGTGCCGCGCCAGTACCGGCCATGCACGATCCGGTACGTGTCCAGCTTCGCCCGGGCGACCGGTGCTGCGAAGTGCTCGTCCGGTCGATAGGTGTACGCCGCCTCGACCGTGGCGTACGACGCGCGACGGCGCTGATCCAGGGCTGACAGCAGGACGGCCTGCTTGGCGGGGATGTACTCGGCCGTGTGGGGTCCCCAAACGGCCTCCACGTCGGCCGGTCGGAACTCGAGGTAGATGACCCGACGCAGGGCCGACCTCGCTGCCGACGAACCGTGCATGGCCAAGGTCGAGTGAAGCATCACGTCGCCCGGCTGCACGGGCAGCGGGGTGGCTGCGCGCCCGGCAGCGACCGTCTTGAACGGCTCGTCCACACGACGGTCGTTGAGTTCGCGCGCGACGGCCATCGACGCCGCATCGCTCCAGTGGTTGGAGCCAGGAAAGCCCCACAGGCAGTTGGTCAGGTCCGACCCATCGAGGTACACATCGACGTTCACCGACTGCGAGCCATCGGCAGCGTAGCCCGGCGCGAGCCCGCCATCGCGGTGCCACGTGATCTCCGCTCCGCCGCCCTCCATCTTGAAGACCATCGAATCCCAGGTCGGGATCAGGTTGTGACCCTGGAGGCGCTCGATCGTGCGCAGGATGAACGGATGGCCCAGGAGGGCACGGGCCGCCGGGGACTTCTCAAGGATGTACTCGATGCGGAAGGGCGTGTCCAGGCCACTGACCGGGTGCCTGCGGTAGGCGAAGTCGGCGGCCGAGTCCTCGTGAAGGTCGTCGATGTCCCTGGCCGCGGCGCGGTCCACGAGGATGCTGGTCTCCGCCTGCAGGGCGGCCAGTTCCTCCGGCGCGATGATGCCCCGGAGGATGAGCAGGCCGTTGGCGCGGAAGGCCTCAGCCTGCTGGTCGGTGATCCGGTCCAGACCGGTGACGTCGGCGTGCAACTCGTTCATGCCTGGAGCATGGACCTGAGGCCAGAGGCTGTCGTCGCCCATCATCGTGAATATCTCCCGTATCCTCAGCTCGATGAGCGTGGAGACGATCGATCCGCTGGGCTTCCGGGCGTGGCACGGCCGACCCCTGCCCATGGGCGTGGAGCACAGCCACGGCGATGTCGAGCTCAACCTCCACCCGAGCGCGCCGTTGGACTATCGCATCGGTGGGGCCCAGGCACGCCTCCCGGCCGGGCGACTGGGCCTGCTCTGGGGGGCGGTGCCGCATCAGCTCCTGGCCGTGGACAGGAACCCCGATCACCCGGCGTTCTGGGTCACCATCCCGCTCGAGCGGCTGCTGCGCTGGGACGCGCCCAGGGCGTTCATCCGCGACCTCCTTGCCGGCAAGCTGCTGGTCGATCGCGGCGATGACCCCGACCTGGACGTGCTCATGCTCCGGCGCTGGGTGCTGGACCTTGCCAACGCGCCGGACGGCCGACCCGACCGGACCATGGAGCTGGAGGTACAGGCGCGAATCCAGCGGATGGCCCTGCGCCACGGCTGGGACGTGGTCGCCGGGCGGCGGCATCACGGCATCGTGTCGGACGACCCGGTGGAACGGATGGCCCGGCACATCGTGGATCACCATGACCAGCCGATGACTGTCGCCGGGATCGCCGCTGAGGTGGGCTGGCACTCGAACTACGCGATGACCCGCTTTCGCGCGGCGACCGGGTCGACCGTCGTGCGCTACCTGACGAGCCAGCGGGTGGCCCATGCCCAGCGCCTTCTGGTGACGTCCGACCGACCGATCCTGGATGTCGGGCTGGAGGCAGGCTTCGGCTCCATCTCGCGGTTCCACGCCGCATTCCGAGCGGTGACCGGGCAGAGCCCGGCCGCCTACCGCCGGTCCATGCGGGCAGACGATGGGTCCGCTTGAGCGGGCTCGACCTCAGCCAGCGCGACCCGGCCGACCAGGTGTCAGACTGCCACCATGGAGCGCCTGACCCTGGACGGCCGATGGTTCGCCGATGCGCCTGGACGGCGGATCCTCCTCCGCGGCGTGAACATCTCGGGCAGTGCCAAGACCCCGAGCCGGCCACCGGGCGCCACCCATCTGCCGCAGGATCCGAGCGGTCACCGGGACGTGTCGTTCGTGGGACGACCGCTGCCCGACGACACGCTCGACGAGCAGTTCGCCCGTTGCGCCCGGTGGGGCTTCCGGGTGGTGCGCCTGCTGGTGACGTGGGAAGCGGTGGAACACGCCGGTCCCGGCCACTACGACGAGGCATACCTGGACGGCATCAGCCACATCGTCCGGCGCGCCGGCGTGCACGGCCTGTACGTGTTCCTGGATCCGCACCAGGACGCCTGGAGTCGGTGGTCCGGCGGTGACGGTGCGCCGGGCTGGACGCTGGAGGCGGTCGGCTTCGACCTCGCTCGACTGGATGCGTCCGAGGCCGCCATCACGCAGCATGGCCGCCCGCCAGGGCGCTACGGACCGATGATCTGGCCGAACAACTGGACGCGCCTGGCAAGCGCCACGATGTTCGGGCTGTTCCTGGCCGGCGACCTCGTGGCCCCGGCCACGACCATCGACGGCGAGCCCGCCCAACACTACCTCCAGCGCCACTTCCTGGGGGCGATGCGGGCCATCGCCGAGCGGTTGCGCGGGCTGACCAACGTCCTCGGCTGGGAGCCCATGAACGAGCCGTCGCCGGGCTACCTCACCGTCGTCGACCTCGCCGCACCACTGCCCGTCTATGGGTCCGCAGCGCGCCTGACCGGCCTGCAGTCGATGGCGATCCCGGCCGGGTACCCAGCCTCCGTCCCGGTCGTCGGCCTGCCCGATCTCGAGCCGGTCGTCATCGGCGAGACGCTGCTCAACCCGGCCGGCGTGAACGCGTGGCGCGATGACCGCCTGGATCCGTGGCGGCGGGCGGGCGTCTGGGACGTCGGCGACGACGGTCAGCCGCGGCTCCTCCGGCCCGATCATTTCGCCCACCTCGACGTGTGGTCCGACGGACTGCGCCCGTTCATCCGCGCCTTCGCCGCGATGCTTCGCGAGGTCGATCCGGCGTGGCTCATCTTCGTGGAGGGTGAGCCCGGCGCCGAGGCGGCGCTCGCCTGGGACCCGTGCGCTGGCGATCCCGAGCGGGTGGTCCATGCCGCCCACTGGTACGACCTCGCGACCCTCATCACGAAGACCTGGGATCCCGGCCGGGGCCTGGTCTGGGCTCGGCCCGGGGAGCTGGTCCGCGGCGAGTCCGCGGTCCGCGCCTCGTTTGCCGCTCAGCTGCAGGCCCTCACGGACACCACGGCGCGGGCATTCGGTGGCGGCCCTACGATGGTCGGCGAGTTCGGGGTCCCATTCGATCTGGGCGCCGGCGCCCACGTCCAGGCACTGACCGGCCACGCAGCGGCCACCTCCGCCCTGGCCGCGAGCTACGACGCGCTGGACGCAGTCCTCGCCCACGGCACCGTCTGGAACATGACGCCGGACAACAGCCACACCCACGGCGACGGGTGGAATGGCGAGGACCTGTCCATCTGGTCGACCGACGACGCTGCGCTGGCCGTCGATCCGTCCCATCCCGACGCCGGGGCGCGGGCCCTGGCGGCCTTCGCCCGGCCATACGTCCACGCCGCCGCCGGAACACTCCTCGCGCAGACGTACGATCACGTCACGGGTGCCTTCCAGGCGACCATCCGGGCAGGTCCTGTCGCTGCCGCCGAACCGACCATCGTGGTCGCACCGATCCCGGCGTATCCGGCCGGGCCGCTCATCACGGTCAGCGCCGGCCGCGCGTCGTGGCGAGCGGACCAGGGCGCGGTGGCCTGGTCACACCCGCCCGCGGGGCGTTACTCGATCACGCTTGAGCGACCGGCGGCTACTTGATGCCGCTCGTCGCGACATTTTCCATGAAGTAGCGCTGGACCAGCGCGAAGGCGGCCACCGGTACGGCCACCGCGATGGCCACGCCGGCGAAGACCAGTTGCGGCGAGTCCGCCGCCCGGCCGCCGAATTGCTGCAGCGCGACCGTCAGGACCTGGGCATCGGTATTGCCGGTACTGATGATGATGAACGGCCAGACGAAGCTGTTCCACGAATACAGGAACGAGAACGTGACCTGGGTGGCGACGGCCGGCAGGCTGAGCGGCACGAAGACTCGCCACAGGATGGTCCAGCGACTCGCGCCGTCGACGAACGCGGCCTCCTCCAGCTCGCGCGGGATGGTGATGAAGAACTGGCGCATCAGGAACGTCCCGTAAGCCGTGAAGATCCACGGGAGGATCAGCGCCGGCACGCGGTCCACCCAGCCGATGGCGACCATGAATTGGTAGAGCGGGATGATCAGGACGACGAACGGGATCATGATCGAGCCGAGGTAGACGAGGAAGATCATGTCGCGCCCCGGGAACTTGATGCGCGCGAAGGCATAGCCGCCGAGGATGGACGTGAACAGCTGGCCGAAGACCGTGAACAGCGTCACCAGCAGGGTGTTCGTGAGGTTCCGATCGAATCCGGAACGGGCCAGGACCTCGCTGTAGTTCCCGGGGTTCGACGTGACCCGTTCCACCTGTTCCGCCGTGCGCAGGACCGCATAGCTCGAGACCGATGGATCACCGGGCACCTCGAAGCGCGCGACCGCGGTGTCACGGACCTTCGCCAGGCGTGACGTCGATCCGGCCACGGTCACGTCGAACAGCGGCAGCGGTACGCCGTCGATGACTGCCGTGACCGGCTGGCCGTCGGCACCCACGACCGCTTGCGCCTGGTCCAGCGGCCACGCGAGGGTCGTCGCCGTGTCCGCGGGGTCGGCGGGGTCGGCGAACACGCCGGCGGCGACGCCGGTCTCGACCGGGATCATCTCGAGCGTGCGATCGCCCAACGGGATGCGGTAGAGGGGGACCGGTTCCGGCTGGCCGGCCACGATCACCGTCTTCGCCTCGGTCGGCAGCAGTCGCGGCGGATAGCGGAAGACTTCCTCGCTGGTCTTGAGCGAGGTCGTGAACATGAACACGAACGGGAAGATGAACACGAGGCCGATGGCGACGAGCAGGACGTACGTCCCGAGCGATCTGAGGGCCCGTCGGATCCGTCGGCCGGTCGATGGCCGACGGCGCCTGGTTGCGCCGCCCGCGGCCCCCCCGATGATCGGCGTACTGGTCACGATGGCTCCTTCAGCTCGCGGCCGCGTCGCCACGCTGGCCGCGGTATTGGGCGAGGGTGAACACAAAGATCAGCGCGAACAGGACCCACGCGACGGCCGAGGCATATCCGAACTCGAAGTTCCTGAAGCCCGAGTTGTACAGGTACATCACGGGCGTCAGGGTCGCGTTGTTCGGGCCGCCGGGATTCGGGCTGGTCAGGACATACGGCTCGGTGAACAGCTGCAGGGCCAGGATCGTCGACGTCGCCACGACGAAGAACGTGGTGGGCGCGACGGACGGCAGGGTGATGCTCCGGAACCGCTGCCAGCGGTTGGCGCCATCGATGGAGGCCGCCTCGTAGAGGTCCGCGGGGATACCCTGGAGACCGGCCAGGAACAGCACCGAGTTGAACCCGACGGACGTCCAGGCGAAGACGATGGCGATCGCCGGCAGGGCCGTGATCGGGTCGGACAGCCAACCGATCTTGGGATCGACGAGGGCCAGCCCGAACGTGCCGTTGAGCCAGTCCACGGACAGCGTGATGAGGTAGTTCACCCAACCGATCGTCGCATCCAGGAGCTGCTTCCAGATGATCGCAATCCCGACCACGCCGGCGACGCTCGGGATGAAGTAGACGGCCCGGAAGAACCGCACGCCGCGGATCCTGGAGTTCAGGAGGCTCGCCAGCAGGAGTGCCGGCACCACCGACAACGGGATGGCGATGGCCGCGAACAGCAGGATGTTGCGCAGCGAGATCCAGAACAGCTTGTCCTGGGCCGCGATCAGGAACGATCCGACCCGCACCACCTCCGTGTAGCCAGCGTTGAGTCCAGGCGCCAGGGCGACGTTCGGATCGGCCAGCGTCACGAACTGGATGGACACGATATCGAGGTAGTTCTTGAGCCCGACGAAGACGGGCTCGCTGAACGCATCCCACTCGGACATGCTGACGTACAGGCTGAACAGCAGCGGGCCAGCGAAGAAGCCCAGGAACCCCAGCAGGTTCGGGGACACGAGCAGGATGCCATTGAGGATGTCGCTGTCCCGCTGGTTCGCGCCGTAGCGAAGCCTGCCCGCCGAGCCCCATAGCGCGAGCAGGAACGCGAGCAGCACGGCGGCCGCGATGGTCAGGCTCAGGCGCAGCGGATCCAGGAGTCCGACGGCGAAGTCGACGACGCCTCGAGGCGCCCCGACGGCCACGAGGAAGCCGATCGCGGCGATGGCGGCGATGGCCAGCCGGAGCATGGTCAGGGCCCTGGCCATCCCGCTATCCCGCGCGGACGCATCGATCAGGTAGCCCAGGAGAAAGGCCAGCAGACCGACCCCCAGGAACGGCAGCCCCGACCCGAACGTGTCGGCCAGCTGGTCCAGGCCGAGGTACACGCCGGAGACGTGGAGCAGGAACAGGAAGGTTCCGAGGAAGGCCAGGTAATCGACGATGATGGCCAGGACTCGCCCGCGCGCCGAGCGGCGCAGGGTGCCCACGGCAGACAGGCCGGCGGCGACGGTGAACAGGACCGGCACGGCCAGCAGGAACAGGAAGATGGGCAGTGGCAACCCGACCGGGCCACTGACGACGATGGCCAGCACGGCCGCGAGACCGGCCACCGTCAGGGCCATCTGCAGGACGGGGGCGAGGGCAACCAGCAGCGCACTGACCTGGGCCTGGAGGGCGACCTGCCCGGTCGTTCCCAAGGGCGATCCGCGACCGGCGGTCGGGACGGACATGAGCGCGAACCTCCGCGTCTTCTAGCGCAGGGTGGATCGACGGGGCCAGTCGGCGACCGGCCCCGTCGGCGTGAACGCTAGGAGCCGAAGCCTTCGGCGTTGGCCTCAGTGCAGATGGTCGCCTTGAACTGGTCGATCGTCGTCTCGCCATTGACGACCGCGGCCACGGCCGCACCCATCACGGTGTCGAACTTCGGCCAGCTGCCGGCCCACAGCGGGCCCTCGGCAACGCTGTCGTTGGCCAGACCGTCAAGGAAGGCCTGGTTGTTGGCGGGCGGCGTGAAGGTCAGGAAGTCGTTCTTGGCCTGATCGCCGGTGCGGCTCGGGATGTTGGCACCGAGTTCGGAGACCATGGCCTGGATCTCCGGGCTGGTGAGGGCCTGGATGACCCGCCACGCAGCCTCGGGGCTGGCCGTCTTGGCGTTGGCAGCGTACGAGCCCCAGAAGAGCCAGTTGCCACCGGGCTTGGGGCCGTCGGGCAGCGCCACGACATCCCACTCGAAGCCAGCGTTCGTCCGGATGTTGGGGGTCGCCCAGCGACCGTTCTGGAACATGCCGATCTTGCCGGCCAGGAACACGGGCTCGGGGTCCTCGCCGTACTTGAGGGCGAAGTTCTCTGTGTCGTACACCTTCTTGAGCTGGGTGAGCCCGGCGATCGACTCAGGTGTGTCGAGCGCGCAGGCGGTGCGGTCGGCGTTGAAGAAGCCACCACCCGCACCATTCAGCCAGACCCCGTACGGCCCCCACCAGGAGCTCGCACCGTAGCCGGCGACACCATCGCCGAGCGCGGCGATCTTGGCCCCGACTTCATCGAACTTGGCCCACGTCCACTGGCCGTTCTTGGCCAGCTCGCGCGGATCCTCGGCGCCAGCTTCGGCGATGAGGTCCAGGTTCAGGTACAGGCCGAAGGTGGACACGTCGCGGGGCAGGCCCCACAGCGGCCCGCCGGACTTGCCGGTCGCCTGATCGAAGGTCAGATGGAACATCGGACCCTCGTAGTAGTCGGCGTCCTTGTACGCGCTGTCGGCAGCCGCGTACTGGCGCAGGTCAAGGGTGATGCCCTTCGTTGCGAACTCGGCGGTGTCCGTGCCTGGGATCCAGAAGACGTCCGGCGCCGTGCCGGCCGCGGCTTCGGTCTTGATGGTGTCCTGGTAGCCAGCGGTCTCCGTGCCGCCCTTCTGGTATTCGACGGTCACGTCGCCGAGCATCTCGGAGACCTTGGCCGCGACCTCCTTGTAGACCTCGGCCTCGGCATCGTTGTCGGGCCGGGTGCGGAAGGTGATGGTGACGGCCTCGGCCGGAGCCGACGGAGCCACACTCGGAGCGGTGCTCGGTGCGGTGCTCGGTGCGCTCGACGGCGCCACCGACGGGGCATTCGTCGCCGCGCCCGGGGAACAGGCCGCGACCAGGATGGCCGAGGCGGACGCCAGCGCGAGCCAGCGCGATCGCTTGTCCACGATGTTCTCCTCCTGTGCCCGCGTCAGCGGGCGTGATCGACCGCCACCATGACGGTCGTGGGTACCACCTGCTCGGGACGGTGGTGGATGGGGATCGCCGCCAGTCTGGCGGCGGACTGCTCCGGGAGGGTGTCGTTGATGAACTGCCCAGCGGCAGTCTCGACACTCGCCCGGACCTTGGTCAGCTCGGCGGTCCGGTGGGGCGGAAGGAACTCCACGGACAGGTGCCAGTCGGGCACATCCGCGGGAGCCTCGTTGACCACCATCATGTACGGCAGCTCGAACCCGAACAGTCCGTCATACCGTGCGACCACCACTCTGACCATCGCAGCGAGCTCCACCTGTTCGGCGGGCTCGAGGTCCGTCAGCCGACGCAGCCCGTGCCGTCGAGCCCGGATCCGGACCTCGAACGGCCAACGAGCGGCGAACGGGACGGCCACCATGAAATGCTCCCCGGTCGTGATCGACCGCTCGGGGGCCGCCACGTCCTCGGCCACGATCGCGCAGGTAAGGCAGGCCAGCGCCTGCTCGCGATGGCGGGCCAGCACGGCCACGCGCGCGGCGACGAACGGGGGCAGTCGATCGAACGCGTAGATCTGCCCGTGCGGATGCGAGATGGTCGCGCCGACCGCCTCGCCACGGTTCTCGAAGACCATCACGAACCGGTGGGCGGGATCCGCCCATAGCGCGGCGGAGCGATCCCGCCAGATCGCGATGACGCGAGCGAGGCCGGCCGGGTCCAACGTGGCGATCGAGCCATCGTGGACCTCCGTGTACAGCACGACTTCACAGCGCCCGAACGACCGCGCCAGCCGCGCATCGGCGTCGACGGGCGGCGGCGCGGCGACGAAGGATGGCCAGCGATTCTCGAAGACGGCGGCCTCGTAGCTGAAGGGCACCTCCGGCCCCCCGGGACACAGCGGACAGCCCGAACCTGTGGATCGCCGGGCGTCCAGGCTGGAGTTCGGCCGGGCGTTCCGTGCCGGCGAGATGGCGATCCAGGTGTCTGACAACGCGTCGTAGCGCTGGTGCAGGGCGGGCAGGGGCACCGGCTCGATGCGGTCGTCGACGAGGTCGCCGCGGAGGTCGCCGTAGACATACAAGCGACGGCCATCTGCCCGGCGCAGGTCGTGCCGCTGCACCGTCACCGCCGACCCGAGGCCGACCGCGCTCATCCGTCCACCACTTCGACGCGCATGTCGCGCTCGACCAGGGCGGCCAGCGCGGCCGGGTCCGCCGAGGGGCCGGTCATCAGCAGGTCGATGTCCGAGACGGCGCACAACCGTGCGAGCTCCACCCGCCCGACCTTCGATCCGTCCGCGACGACGATCCGGCGCCGCGCGGCGCCCATCATCCGGCGCTTCATCTCCGCCTCGGGCAGGTTGATATTGGTGACCCCGGCCAGCGCATCGACGCCATTGCAGCCGATGAAGATCATGTCGGCGCGGATGCGGTCCAGCACGCCGTCACCGAGCGGATCCACGAGCGAGTGCTGGAGCGGCCGCAGGGTCCCGCCGGTCACGACGACCGTGAAGCGCGGGATCACCGCCTCCAGCTGCATGGCGATGGTCAGGCTGTTGGTGAAGACCACCACATCACGCAGATCGGCCCGTGCCGCGAGCGCTCGCGCCACAGCAGCCGTGGTCGTTCCCACGTCCAGGATGACCGTGTCTCCATCGCGAACGAGACCGGCTGCCGCGCGCCCGATCGCGATCTTCTCGGCGGCGAACTCGCCCTCCGATTCCTCGAACGGCCGCTCCCGCCGAGGCCCGTCGGTGGCGATCGCCCCGCCGCGGATGCGGCGCACGTCGCCCCGTGCGGCCAGCGCCTCGAGGTCACTGCGAACGGTCACCTCGGAGATCGCGAACTGCTGCGCAAGGTCAGCGACCTTCACATAGTCGCGCTCGCGCACGACGCTCAGCATGCGATCACGTCGGACGTCGGCAGGGATCGTGGTTTCGATGGCATTCACGCCACTTGAGTTTCCGTTCCATTGCGATTATTGTCAATACCGTAACTTTCGATGCTGGTTCGAAAGCATGGAGGCATGCATGCCCCAGTCGGAAACAGGGGCGCGCTTTCAGGAGCTCGCGGTGGTGCCCATCATCGATTCGCATCAGGCCACGATCTACGAGCACGGATGGCAGTCGTGGAGCCCTGCCGGGGCGTACCCCGCCTCGACGCTCCGTTCGCCCCGGCCGCAGCGGGCCATCTGGCAGACGATGGCCTTCCGACCTGGCCGACCAGCGCCCGACGACGGCTTCCAGGGCGAGGGGCTGCTCGCGCTCTCGGTGGACGGGCCGGGCGGTCCGACACGCACCTGGGTGGCGTCGGACCCGACGCGATCCGTGCCCTCGATCCGGGCGACCGTCCGTGATGGTCACGTGTCGGTCAGGGCCGACGGCCCGGTCGTCGAGCTGGCCCCGTCCCTGACCCTGGACGTCGCGCTCGGGTCGGCGGCCCTGCACCTCGCCGCTCGCGCCCATCCGCGACCGGTGCGTCCCCTGGGTCCGGGCTGGTGCTCGTGGTACGGGTCGTGGCACGACGTCACCGACGCCCTCGTCGACGAGAGCATCGAGATCATCGACCGCGAGGGACTCGATGTCCGCCTGATCCAGATCGACGATGGTCACCAGGCCGGGATCGGCGACTGGCTGACGCCCTCGGGCCGGATCCGCGATATGGCGGCCCTCGCGGGCCGCATCCGTGATGGTGGACGTGAAGCCGGCGTGTGGACGGCACCGTTCCTCGTCGGGGCAGACAGCGACCTCGCTCGCCGACACCCCGACTGGCTGGTCCGGGACGCGGTCGCCGCCGACCACCACTGGGGACAACGGATCGGCGTGCTCGATACGACCCACCCGGACGCGGCTGACCACCTGGCCACGGTCTTCCGCACCCTCCGCGCCTGGGGCTTCACCTTCCACAAGCTCGACTTCCTGTACGGCGGGGCGATGGCTGGGGCGCGCCATGGCGATGCCGACCCCATCGCCGCGTACCGCGCGGGGCTCGCGATCATCCGCGACGCGGTCGGCGACGACGCCACGATCCTTGGCTGCGGCGCGCCCTTGCTGCCATCGATCGGCCTGGTCGACGCGATGCGCATCAGCCCGGACACGGACCACCGAGGCGAGCCGCCCGATGGCGACATCAGCCAGCCTTCCCTGCGCGGCGCCCTGGCCGCCGGCCGCGCC
>Ga0163144_10001244_pt1 | contig 60053 bp, 58 predicted proteins | sample OliLak19BULKMAT1_FD_123175 | JGI IMG/M metagenome (GOLD analysis project Ga0163144, IMG submission 123175) | Freshwater microbial mat bacterial communities from Lake Vanda, McMurdo Dry Valleys, Antarctica - Oligotrophic Lake LV.19.BULKMAT1 | ecosystem: Environmental > Aquatic > Freshwater >...
CGGCCACACGAGCCCGATCGGCTCCCTCACGCAGATGGCGACGATTCGCCTTGGCAAGCGCACCGAGCATCGCTCGCCGCTGATCAAGGACTTCGTGCCGCTGGCCGGGCTGAGTGACATCGTTTTTGGTGCGTGGGACCCGATCTCGGATGATGCGTACACCGCCGCGAAGAAGGCGGGAGTGCTCTCCAGCGAGCATCTCGAGCCGTTGAAGGACTTCCTCTCGGCCATCAAGCCGATGTCGGCCGCGTTCGAGTCACGCTTCGTCACGCGCCTGCTCGGCGTTGACAACGTGAAGACCGGCCCGACGTATCGCGACATCGCCGAGCAGCTGCGTGCCGACATGCGCAACTTCAAGGCGGCCCATGACTGCGACCGGCTCGTCATCGTGTGGTGCGCCAGTACCGAAGCGTTCATCAAGCCGGCCCCGCAGCACGACACCATTGCCTCCTTCGAGAAGGCGATGGACGAGAACGACCCGGCGATCGCGCCGTCGATGCTGTACGCCTGGGCCGCTTTGATGGAAAACGTGCCGTTCTGCAATGGCGCGCCGAACCTGACGGTCGATCTGCCCTGCATGCTGCAGCTCGCGAATGATCGTGGTGTGCCGGTCAGCGGAAAGGACTTCAAGACCGGCCAGACCTGGATGAAGACGATCATCGCGCCCGGCCTGAAGGCACGCATGCTTGGCCTCGCCGGCTGGTACTCGACCAACATCCTCGGGAATCGCGACGGTGAAGTGCTCGATGACCCGGCGTCGTTCAAGACCAAGGAAGAGTCGAAGCTGTCCGTCCTGCACAACATCCTCCAGCCGGACGTATACCCCGAGCTGTACAAGGATTTCTCGCACGTCGTGCGGATCAACTACTACCCGCCGCGCGGTGACAACAAGGAAGGCTGGGATAACATCGACATCGTCGGCTGGATGGGCTATCCGATGCAGATCAAGGTGAATTTCCTGTGCCGGGACTCGATCCTTGCTGCCCCGATCGTGCTCGACCTCGCGTTGTTCAGTGACTTCGCACACCGCGCCGGCATGAAGGGCATTCAGGAATGGCTGTCGTTCTACTACAAGAGCCCCATGGCGGGACCGGGCCTGCAGCCGGAACACGATCTGTTCATTCAGCAGACGAAGCTCAAGAATACGCTGCGCTTCCTGATGGGCGAGGACCAGATCACGCACCTTGGCCTGGAGTACTATACCTGATGGTCGGCGGTCGCGTAGCGCGCGGTGGAAGCACAGGTGACCGTGCGGACGCGGTCGTCCGTGCGTCGCGTGGTTCGCGACGCGCGCTGACGGTCCTGTTTGGTTTTGCACTTCTCGCCGGCTGTACGGCCCGCGATCCGGATGCCGCACTCGATACACGGATGTGGACCGATGACCTTGCCTTTCGCATCCGGCTCACTCCGCGTCCGCCGTACGCCCGCGAGGACGTGATCGTGAAGGTGGTGATCGCCGACAAGGAATCCGGTGCACCCGTCGAAAATGGCGAAGGGCGGATCTATGCCATGAGTCGAGACAGCGTGCAGGTCTTCGATGGGCTGGAGCGTGGCCCGGAGCCGGGCACCTATTACGCCAAGCTGAACTTCCTCACGGCGGGCGAGTGGGCCATCGGCCTCCAATTCCGACGGGATTCCACCAGGAAGCTCGAGACGATGGACTGGCTCCAGTCTGTCCGGAACGCGCGCTGAGCTGGGGACAGACACATTATGCGCCTTTTCCATCGCACGTCGATCCTGCCATCGGACGTGATTGCGCTGGCTGACGATCACTTCAAGGCACTCGGCCTCCACGGCACGGCGGATAGCATGCGCTCACGCACCTTTTCCGGCGACCTCGGCACGCTGCACTTGAAGGTCCGCAGCGACGGCGGGCACTACACGCTGGTCGAGGCAGTGACCGACCAGATCGGGGAGAGTCGCCTCGACAAGAACGTGAAGAAATTCTTCAACCGTGTGCATCGCGCCGCTGACCCGCATCATCTGCCGACGGCAGGGTATTGACGTGGAGTTCCCCGCGCATCCCCTCGATCTCGATGCGATGCTGTCGCGTCCGCAGTCGGGTGATCCTGGTCCACCGCGGCTCGCACGACCGCACGCGGATCGCCTCAGTCGCGAGCAGCGGCTTGCCCTCTACCGCCACATGCGCATGACGCGCACGCTGGAGGAGCGATTGGTCGCGCTCTATCGGCAGACCAAGGTCGTCGGCGGGTTGTTCCGGTCACTGGGGCAGGAGGCGGACGCCGTCGGCAGCGCCTTCGCACTCGAGCGGCGCGATATCATGTCGCCGTTGATCCGGAACATGGGGTCGATGCTGGTGAAAGGAGCGACACCTCTTGAGATTCTGCGTCAGTACATGGCGAAAGGCGATTCGCCCACGCGGGGGCGCGAGCTCAATATCCATTTCGGTGACCTGGTGCGCGGCTTCGTCGGCCAGATCTCGCATCTCGGTGACATGATCCCGGTCATGGCCGGCATCGCGCTCTCATTCAAGATGCGCCAGGAAGATCGCGTCGTGCTGGTGTACATCGGTGACGGTGCGACGTCGACGGGGGCATTTCACGAAGGGGTGAACTTCGCCGCCGTCCAGCAGCTGCCGCTGGTCGTCATCGTCGAAAACAACGGCTATGCGTATTCGACACCGACCGGCAAGCAGACGGCGGCCAATTCCTTCATGGACAAGGCGCTTGGGTACGGGATGGCCGGAGTCCAGGCGGACGGCAATGACGTGCTGGCGGTCTACGATGTCACCAGGGCGGCGGTCGATCGCGCGCGTGCTGGTGGCGGGCCCACACTGGTCGAACTCATCACCTATCGCCGGAAGGGGCACGCCGAGCACGACAACCAGTCGTATGTGCCGACTGGCGAAATCGAATGGTGGGCGTCCACCAACGACCCGATCGATCGCTTCGTCGCGTGGCTGGGTGAGCACGATGGTGTCACGGCGGAGGAACTTGCCGCAATCGATGCGTCGGTGAGTGAGGAAATCGATGCGGCCACCGACGAGGCCGAACTGAGTCCGATGCCAGAGCCGCTCGATGCACTGGTGGGGATTTATGGTGTGCCGCCCACACTGGACCCGCACTGGTATCGCGAGGGAGTTCGCACCGCGGTCGAACAGCACGAACGTCCCGCCAGCTGGGGAACGCACGATGGGTGAGATCACCTATCTCGAGGCCATCCGAGAGGCCCTCTTCGAGGAAATGGAGCGTGATGCCAACGTCTTCTGTCTCGGTCAGGACATCGGTGCCTTCGGCGGCGCGTTCAAGGTCACCGAGGGGCTGCTGGCGAAGTACGGCGAGCAACGCGTCATCGACACACCGATCTCCGAAGCCGCGATCATCGGTGCGGCTGCCGGCGCCTCGCACATGGGCATGCGCCCCGTGGCCGAGCTGCAGTTCATCGACTTCATCTCGTGTGGCTACGACATGCTCACGAATTACATCGCGACCGCGCGCTACCGGGCGTTTCTTCCCTGCCCGATGGTCGTGCGCGGACCGAGCGGTGGGTATGTGCGTGGCGGCCCGTTCCACTCCCAGAATCCGGAAGCGGCGTTTCTGCATACGCCTGGCCTGAAGATCGTGTATCCGGCCACGGCCGCCGATGCCAAGGGACTCATGAAGGCCGCCATCCGCGACGATGACTGCGTGCTCTTCTTCGAGCACAAGTACCTCTATCGCCGGGTCAAGGATGTCATGCCCGCGGGCGACCACGTGGTGCCGATCGGCAAGGCACGCGTCGCGCGGGAAGGGACGGATGTGTCCATCATCACCTACGCCGCCACCGTCTGGAAGGCACTCGAGGCGGCCGAGCAGCTCGAGCGCGAGGACGGACTCTCGGTCGAGGTCATCGACCTGCGCACGTTGCTGCCGATGGATGATGAGGCGATCGTGGCGACGGTGAAGAAGACCAATCGCGTCATGATCGTCCACGAGGACACGCGGACCGGCGGGATTGCCGGCGAGATCACCGCCCGGATCAATGAGACCTGCTTCGAATGGCTCGACGCGCCGGTGCTTCGCGTGACCGCCCATGATGTGCCGTTGCCGTACTCGCCTCCGCTCGAAGACTTCGTGTTGCCGCAAGTGCGTGATATCGTCGCAGTCGCGCGTCACCTCGCCCGATACTGATCGTGACCGAACCGCACTCCGCTCAACCGTCTGCCGTCGCTGACGATATCTCGAATCGGCGCTACCGGAACATCGGCGTCGGCTGCTTCACGACCTTCATCGGCTTCTTTGGCGGTGCTATGATCTCGGTACTGCTCGCCAAGGTCGTGTCACAAGCGCTCAACGAACCGCAGTGTGAAGGGTTACCCACGTGCAATTGGCTCACCTGGGCCGCTCGTGGCGGCGTGGTGGGCATGATTATCCTTCCCGTCGTCTCGGTCTGGCGCCTCAAGCGTGGCGATGCCGAGCATGATCGTTCCCGTTCTGCCAGCTAGAGGGAGTACCGGTGGCTCGAATTGATATTGTGATGCCGCAGATGGGTGAATCGATCGCCGAGGGGACGCTGTCTCGCTGGCTCAAGAAGCCGGGCGATGCGATCAAGCGCGACGAGGCGATCTTCGAGATTTCGACCGACAAGGTCGACGCCGAAATTCCGTCGCCGGCGGCCGGTGTGCTGGTCGAGATCCTCGTCATCGAGGGGATGACCGTTCCAGTGCAAGCCATTGTCGCGCGGATCGAAACCGACGCCGCCGCTGCGGTGGTTGTGGCCGACGCGCCGTTGGCCTTTGCACCGACCGTCACCGCCCCGCCAACCTCGGCCCCAGCGGTCAGTGCGCCGACCTCCGCCACGGTCGTTGCGGCGCCTCACGCGCCAGCGAACAGCCTGGACGAGCGGCTTCGCACCCGCTCGTCGCCGCTGGTGCGCAAGATCGCGGCTGAGCACGGTGTCGAGATCGCGGCCATCAGCGGTTCAGGCATCTCCGGCCGGGTGACCAAGCGCGACATCCTCGCCCACCTCGATGCGCCGACCCCTCCGCCCAGTGCGCCGCTGACCGTGGCGACGCCACTCGCAGGCCTGCCCGCGACGATGATGGTGCCGGCGCAAGCGGCCCACGCGGCCCATGAGGCGCACACCGCGCAGGCGTGGCCGGGTGATGTGGTCGAACCCTTCTCGAAGATCCGCCGCCTCACCGCCGATCACATGGCCCAGGCGGTGCGGGTCGCGGCACATGTGACCAGCTTCTTCGAAGTGGATCTGACGCGCGTCGCTCGCATCCGTGCCGGCATGCGCAAGGACTTCGAGGCCCAGACCGGCCAGAAGCTGACGTACCTGCCGTTCATCGTGCAGTCCGTCCTGGCGCAGCTCAAGCGCCATCCGATGCTGAATGCCGCCGTCAATGGCACGGAGATGATCTATCGCAAGCAGTACAACATCGGTATCGCGGTGGCGCTCGATCCCACCGGACTGATTGTGCCTGTCGTCAAGCGCGCCGATGATCTCTCGCTCGGCGGACTGACACGGTCGATCAACGATCTCGCCGCGCGCGCGCGATCCAAGGCACTCAAGCCGGATGACGTGACGCAGGCCACATTCACCATCACCAACCCCGGTGTGTTCGGTTCGCTGATGGGGACACCGATCATTCCGGTCGGTACGACCGCAATCCTCGGACTCGGCGCGATCGAGAAGCGACCGAAGGTGATCACGGGGCCCGACGGAGAGGATACGATCGCGATTCGGACCTGCGCCTACTTCTCGCTGTCGTTTGATCACAAGGTTGTCGATGGCGCGGACGCGGATCGCTTCATGGCGGATCTCAAGCGGACGCTCGAAACGTTGCCCGAACCGACCGTCTGACCATGGCGCGCGCTCTCGTCATGAAGCGCACCATCGTGCCGCTCCCCGAACGGGCGCGGTACATGGCGCGATTGCAGAAACGGAGGGTCTATTATCAGTCCGTCGGATGCAACTTCTGGGTGTTCGAGGAGGCGTCGCTGAGCGGTGCGTTCATCGAATTCACCGAGGCCCCCAGTCGTGACACGTTGCAGGCGGCGCTGGCGGAAGCACCCGAACAGGTGTTCGATGCGAATCGCATCTACCAGGAGATTGCACTCACATGATGGCGACCCGCACGATTGTAAGTGACGGCATCCGATGGGCGGTCGCCCCTTCGGGTTTCGTGACACAGTATCTCGGTGACGAGTTCGGAATTGTCTTCACGCGGGTCGACGGTGATGTCGCGGACGTCCGCTTCTCACGCTACTCGCCAGGCAGCGTCCGATCACGCGAGGCGTCGTTCGACGGACTCTCCGAGGCAACGCTGCTTCGACTGTTCCTCACGTCACAGTCGAGTATTCGCGCGCCTGAGGGCGGTTACCGATCGTGACCGGGCCCGCGGCTCCACAGGGGCCGTTCGTCGACCTGCACTCGCACACCACCGCGTCTGATGGTCGGGCAACGCCAGAAGAGTTGATCGCGCTTGCCAAGGCCGCGGATCTGCAGGCGGTCGCGATCACCGATCACGATACGCTCGAGGGATTGCCCGCCGCGCAGGTGGCCGCAGATGCTGCTGGCATTCGCCTCGTCCACGGCATCGAACTGAGCACGATCGATGGCGCCAGGGAAGTGCATTTGCTCGGCCTCCACCTCGAGCGCACGCGTGTGCTGGCCGACATGCTGGTCGATGTGCAGTCCGCGCGCGTCGATCGCGCGGTGTCGATCGTCGCCAAGCTCAACAACCTCGGCGTTCCAGTCACGATGGAGATGGTGCTGCACGAGGCGGCGGGCGGAGCGGTCGGTCGGCCGCACGTTGCCCGGGCAATGGTCGCGGGCGGCTGGGCGCACAACATGCGCGATGCCTTTGACCGCTACCTCGGCGATGGAAAGTCGGCCAACGTCGGGAAGCTTCGGCTCGAGCTGGCAGACGGCATCGCGTTGATCCATGACGCTGGCGGAGTTGCCGTGTGGGCCCACCCGCAGGGCGAAGGGAGCCGCGAAAAGATCGGTCGCTACGCCGCGCTCGGCCTCGACGGCGTGGAGGTCCGGCACCCGAGCCACACTGCCGAGGATCTCGTGCGGCTGGCGACGCTGGCGGAGCATTTCGACCTGCTGAAGAGCGGTGGATCCGATTGGCACGGCGCACTCGACGGTTTCCGCCCTCTGGGGTGCATGCATGTGCCCGCGCCCTGGATGGACGCGCAGATCGAGCGCGCGCTGCAGTGGCGCGTCCGCGCGGCATAGCCGACGGACCGGCCGTCATGTCGACGCAGGCTGGGCGCACCGCGCTCGTCACAGGCGGCGCACGCCGAGTGGGGAAGGCGATTGCACTGGCGCTCGCCGGTCGTGGCGCGGACGTCGTCATTCATTACAACAGCGGGGCGGCTGAGGCAGAGGAGACCGCCGCTGAGATTCGCGCACTCGGCGTTCGCGCGGCGCTGGTCAGCTGTGATCTGTCGGCCGTCACCGCGGCATCGGCGCTTCCGGCCCAGGCGCACGACGCCTTCGGGCGGCTCGACATCGTGGTGAATTCGGCCGCGATGATGGTGAGAACGCCAGTGGGCGACGTGTCACCCGAGGTGTGGGACGCGATGTTTGCGCTGAATCTGCGCGCGCCCTTCTTCATCGCCCAGGCGGCGGCGCCGTTGCTGCGTGCACACGGGGGCGGTGCAATCGTCAACATCGCCGATCTCGCCGCCTACGAGACCTGGCCGGCATACGTGCCGCACGCGATGACCAAGGCGGGGATCGTGCAGATGACGCGAGGCCTCGCCCGGGCGCTTGCACCGACGATCCGCGTCAACGCCGTCGCACCAGGCGCCGTGCTCCTGCCTGAGGACTGGGACACGGCGACGTCCCAGCGGTTCGCCGCAACCACGCCACTCGGGAGGCTCGGCACCGCCGAGGACGTCGCGCAGGCGGTGGTGTACCTCTGCGAGGCGCAGTACGTGACGGGCGAGGTGATCATCGTCGATGGCGGCCGCCACATTCGGAGTTGAGGGTCATGACGACGCTCGACGCCTCGGAGTATGGTACGATCGTCGTCTGTGGTGGTGGCTGCTACGGCGGCTACTACATTCGACAACTGGCGCGTGCCCGCGCGGCGGGCTCGATCCGATTCCAGACGGTGCTGGTCGTCGACCGGGATCCGGACTGTCGGGTTGCGCGACTGGTCGAGGCGATTGATCGCGGAGATGTGGACGGGATGCGGGAGCACGGCTGGGCAATGCACCGCGACGACGCGATCGTTGAACGTGATGATCGTGTCGACATCTATCGGGGCGCGCCGATCCGTTTCGTCTGTGTGGCGTGGGAGCCGTTTTTTCAGCGATGGTTCGGTGACGCTCTGGCGCACGGCGCGGAGCACCCACGCGATGCCGTCGTGCCCTCGCCACTGATGCCGAATCTGCTCGCCGACTGGGTCACGACCCGTCTGGTTGCGCACCGACCCGCCGTCGCCGCCGTGAGTCGCGTCCCGCTCAGCGCTCCACCGGTAACGCCGTGGAGAAGGACGGGAACCGACGGCTCGCACTATGCCTCGTTCGCCACCTGGATGTGCCCCATCAATTGCATCGAGCCCGCACGCTGCCCGGAGACACGCGGGCCGCGCGACTGGACCATGCCGGTCGCAGTCCGGTTGGCCGCCGCTGAAGCCGCCGAACGCGGTACGCCCTTCGACGTGATCGCGCTCTTCACGACGACCCACCGGGTCTTTGGCGTTGGCATGTTCGACGCGACGGATGCGATCGCCGCTGACGCGGCAATTAAAGCCACGGCAGGGCTGGCCGTGCTTCGGGTCCTGGTCGCGTCGGTGTCACACTGTCACGGTGCGTTGGCGGAGCTCGAGAGCCGCCGGTGATGTACGGCCGGGGGGGGCGCCGGGAGGCCAGCGTGCCGAACCGATCGCGCACTTCGTGGATAGATTCCGTGACAGACTTCCGGCCGATCCCGTCGAACGCGCCGCACTCGCATCCACCGACCTGAGCAGATACGTCATGAGCGTCATCCGACCCGAAGCCATCGCCATCATCGGCTCCGGCCCCGCTGCGTGGACGGCAGCGATCTACGCGGCGCGCGCGAATCTCAACCCGATCGTGTTCGAAGGCGAGCAAATGGGAACCGAGGGACCCGGCGGGCAGCTCATGCTCACCACCGATATCGAGAACTTCCCGGGCTTCCCTGAAGCAATCACAGGCCCGGATCTGATGGCCAGAATGAAGCAGCAGGCAGAGCACTATGGAACGCGGGTCGTGTCGGAACTCGTCACCGCCGTGGATTTGAGGCAGCGACCGTTTGTGCTGACGCCGCACTACAGTGCGCCGATCACTGCCCACACGGTCGTGGTGGCGACTGGCGCTGCCGCGAGATGGATCGGCCTCGAGAACGAAATCCGCCTCGCCAAGATTGGGGGTGGCGTCTCGGCGTGTGCCGTGTGCGATGGCGCGCTACCCTTTTATCGCAACAAGCGACTCGCGGTGGTCGGCGGCGGGGACACGGCGATGGAGGAGGCGCTCTATCTCACGAAGTTCGCCAGCGAAGTCGTGATCATCCATCGCAAGGACAAGTTCCGCGCATCGAAGGTGATGGCCGACCGGGTACTCGCGCATGCCAAGGTGCGCGTGGAGTGGAACACGGTCGTGGTCGATGTCCTCGGAGAGGATCCCATCAGCGGGCTCCGCCTGGCTGACACCGTGTCCGGTGCGACGCGTGACCTCGACGTCGGTGGATTGTTCGTCGCGATCGGGCACACGCCCAATACCGCATTTCTCGGAGGGCAGCTGGAGCTGACGCCGTTCAATTACATCAAGGTTGCGCCATGGCGAACGGTCACCAGCGTCGAAGGGGTCTTTGCGGCGGGTGATGCGATCGACGACTACTACCGACAGGCGATCACCTCGGCCGGAACCGGCTGCATGGCCGCGCTCGAGGCGGAGCGGTGGCTGGCGCACCATGGCATCGGAGAATCGCCCATGCTCGACACCGCCGTCGCACCGGTCGTGATCGAGTCCGCGACCGAAAGCGTCGTCGTCTGATGGCACTGCGTATCGAGGCGATCCCGGTCGGACCGTTTCAGGCCAACGCCTATGTGGTGATCGACGATGTTGCGCGGCGCGCGGCGATCGTTGATCCCGGTGCCGACGGTGACGCGCTCGCGGCGCACGTCGCCAGCATGGGGCTCGCGGTCGAGGCGATCTGGATAACGCACGGCCATCTCGATCACGTCGGTGGCATCGCCGGGGTTCGACGCGTGTTTCCTGATGCGCCGATCTGGTTGCACGACGCCGATCGCCCACTGTACGACAACGTTGCCGGGCAGGCACGGCTCTACGGCATCACTCTCGAAACACCACCTGCACCGAGCCACTCGTGGGCGGAGGATGACACCGTTGCGCTTGGCGAGCATACGTTCCGGATCGTCCATCTTCCCGGTCACGCCCCGGGGCATGTCGCACTCGTCGGCCAGGACGTCGTGTTCATCGGCGACGTCGTGTTCGCCGGGTCGATCGGGCGCACCGATCTCCCGCTGAGTGATCCGAGGGCGATGCAGGCGTCGCTCGCTCGCATTGCGGCGTGGCCGCCGGCGCTGGTGCTGTATCCCGGGCACGGGGAGTCCACGACCGTTGCGACCGAGGTTCGGACCAACCCCTTCATGGCCGGACTGGCGCGACCACGCGGCGCTGGTGCGGAGTGACGCCAGGCGCAGCATGAGGCGACTGGACTCTCTCGTTGCAGCTGGTTGTACGGACACACCCTTCGGAGTGCTGACATCATGAGTTCGAGTGCCGCCGCTGCCGCGGTCATTGCCGCCCGACGCCGAGAGGAACGTGACGCCGCTGACCCGGTGGGTGCGATCAGCCGCAATCAGTCGCGCGCATTGGCAATCGCGCTGCTCACCGCAATCTGGTTCGGTGGTGCGATGCTCGCGGTCACGACGGTGGCGCCCGCGGCATTTCGCGTGTTGCCCACGCGCGCACTCGCCGGCGCGCTGGTTGGGCAGGTTCTCCCCGTGCTCTTCATCGCCGGCATGTGCATCGGCGTCGTCGCGCTGGTGCTGACGCCGCGCGGGGCGCCGCAGCGTCTCCTGCGTCGCGTCGGCGCGGCAGGTACCATCGCCGGCTGCGCGGTGGCACAACTCGTCATCGGTCCGCGCATCAGCGCACTGCGCGAGCGGATTGGTCCCAGCGTCGAGGCGCTCGCTCCGACGGATCCGATGCGCCTCACGTTCGGCAAGCTGCACGGACTGAGCGTCCTGTCACTTGGCGTCGCGATGGTCTTCGCATTGGCCACGCTGGTGGCGGCCGTCCTCGCCATCCGCGCCACCGCTCGGCGCCGCGCTGCGGTGGCCGGCGACTAATCCTGTGACACGCGACCCGAGCACGACCCCAACGCGCACCGAACGGGACCCCCTCGGCGAGCTCGACGTCCCGGCCGCGGCACTCTATGGCGTTCAGACGCTGAGGGCACTGCGGAACTTTCCGATTTCAGGGCTGTTGCCCCTCGAACCGTTTGTCGTTGCGCAGGTCTGGATCAAGAAGGCCGCGGCGCTGACACACAGGGAGACCGGACGCCTCGACGCGACGCGCGCCGATGCCATCATCGCAGCGGCCGATGAAGTGCTGGCAGGGCAGCACCGCGACATGTTCGTCGTCGACCCGTACCAGGCCGGTGCGGGAACGTCACACAACATGAACGTGAACGAAGTGCTGGCGAATCGTGCCAACGAGCTGCTTGGCAGCCCCCGTGGGAGCTACGCGCCGGTGCATCCGAACGACCATGTGAACTTGGCGCAGAGCACGAACGATACGATCCCCACCAACATCCGTCTCGCCGTGCTGCGACAGCTCCCCGCGCTGGTCGCGTCGGTCGCGGATCTGCATGACGCGCTCGCGGAGAAGGGGGTGGCGTTCGATCACATCGTGAAGGCGGGGCGGACGCATCTGCAGGATGCCATGCCCATCCGACTCGGGCAGGAGTTCGCGGCCTACGCCGGAACGATCGCGCGGTGCCGCAAGCGGCTCGAGGAAGCGGCGGATTACCTCAACGATCTCGGAATCGGAGGCAGCGCTGTCGGCACGGGCGTGACCGTCGAGGCGCCGTATCCTGCCTTGATGAACACGCATCTGAAGGCGATCTCGGGGATCGCGACGCTGCGTATCGGTGCCGACCGCATCCAGCTCATGCAGAGCATGGGCGATGTCGCGGCGTTCAGTGCGTCGCTTCGCGGCCTGGCCCTCGATCTCTCGAAGATCGCGAGTGACCTGCGGCTCATGGTGAGCGGGCCGCGGACCGGGCTCGATGAGATCGTGCTGCCCGCCGTGCAGCCCGGCTCCTCCATCATGCCGGGCAAGATCAACCCCTCGATTCCCGAGATGGTCAACCAGGTCTGCTTCCAGGTGATCGGTTGCGACACCACGGTGGCGATCAGCGCCGAGCATGGGCAGCTGGAGCTGAACGTGATGATGCCGGTGATCGCGCACAACGTGCTCCTCTCGATGATGATTCTGACCAATGCCATCCGGACCCTCAGCCAGCGGTGTGTGCGGGGGATCACGGCCAATGAGGCCATGTGCCAGTATTGGGTGGAACGATCGGCGGCACTCGCCACGGCGCTCATGCCGCGGATCGGCTACGCCATGGCGGCCGAGATCAGCAAACGCTCGGTGAGGGAAGGGATCCTGATCAGGGCGCTCGTCGAGCGGGATCATGTCCTGCCAGCTGAGGAGATCGCCGGTATGCTCGATCTGCGGAAGATGACGGAGATTGGTGTGCCCCAGGGCGCGCATCCGGATGGCGCCGCTGGCTGACGCACCGAACGATGGTCGTGCTCGGGTCAGGCTTCGCCGCATTCTTCTGCCGTGTGCCGGTTGCCCCTTGTCCGTTGCGACGCCAATGGTGATCCTCCACAGGTGAGGATCACCACGTGGGCCGAATACGGCCTCATCAGCGCATTGCATCTGGCACGTCGCGTCGGAGAAGGTCCGGTCACTGGTCGGGCCATCGCCGCCGGCGAATCGTTGCCGGTCGACTACATCGAACAGATCCTGCTTCGGCTGCGACGGGCGGGTATCGTCGACAGCACTCGCGGCGCGCGGGGTGGCTATGTGCTCGCGCGCCCTGCTACCGAGATCACCGTCAAGGATGTCGTCACCGCGTCCGAGCTGCAGACCTTCGATATGCACTGCACGAGCAGCCCGCTCGACGCGCATCGCTGCGCCGACTCGACGTCGTGCAGCATTCGACCCGTCTGGGCGCTCCTCCAGGTGAAGATCGACGAGGTCCTGGCGGGCATTCGCCTGGCGGACTTGCTCGCCAACGAGCAGACCGTCCGCGTGCGTGTGAAGCTCGACGCACCGCCGGAGCTATTGGGGCGGATTCTGCCGGTGCTTTCCGGCGCATGACGTCGATGTCGAAATGGTCGACGCAGCAGCACGAGCGCGAGTGGGAGCGCCGCGCGTCGTCATTCGTCTCGACGCTGATGACCGAGCCTGAGCCCTCGGCGGTCAAACGCCTCGCCGCCATCGGGGACCTCGATGCGGACCATGCCCGGTGGGAGCTTCGGTACCTCCGCCGTGCCCTCGGCCTGCTGATCGCCGGCCGGGACGCCCTTGATGATCGGACGGCGTCGCTCGTCGGACAGGCGTTGGCGAAGGCTGTCGAGCACGACCCATCGGCGGCCCCGGCAATGCGCTCGATGTCCGCCACCCAGTTCAATTCCCGGCTCAGGCTGTATCGAGACTTGATGGGGCAGCGCGGTGCGTCGCGAACACCGGTGGGGCAGATCGGGGAGGCGCTGCTCGGCTTTGCGGGAGGGCGTCCCGGCAATGATCAGGGCGCGTGGGCGCCATCGTGGGTGGCGTCCGAACTGGATCGCGCCAACGAGGCCCTCCGGCACGAGTTCGGGACCGTCGAATTGCCCGATGACATCGCGCCGAGCGCCATGCCGACGCCGCGGCAGTAACGGCAACGAAAAACGGCGCCGGACAATGTCCGACGCCGCAATTCGTCTGAAGTGCCGAAGGGGGGACTCGAACCCCCACGGGCTTGCACCCACTGCGACCTGAACGCAGCGCGTCTACCAGTTCCACCACTTCGGCAGAACGGGGAGGATACCGAACCCGGGCAAGGCTGTCAATGCAATGCAACAACTTTCATCACGCGGGTTACGTGATGGTTGTGCTCGCAGTCGAAGCTTCGGGCGTCCGATGTTGCCGCACGGCCTTCGTTGGCTGCAACTCGGTGTCGCAAAATCGGTTGTAGCGACTGATCGTGCGCCATAACTTCCTTGATTGTGCGGCCACCAGCCGCCCCCTTCCGCTTTCACTCACACTGGCACACATGGCCCGTCCCTCTGCCGATGACGCACCGGTGATCGAATCGATCGCCAAGAATCGTCGCGCCCGCCACGAGTTCCAGATTCTGGACACGTGGGAGGCGGGGATCATGCTGACCGGCTCCGAGGTGAAAGCGCTGCGCGAAGGACGCGCCAACGTGACGGACGCCTTCGGCATCATCAATGGCAGCGAGATCTTCCTCCTCAACCTGCACATCTCGCAGTATGAGCAGGCGGGCTACAGCGCGCATGAACCAACCCGCACGCGCAAGCTGCTGCTGAACCGCAAGGAGATCGAGAAGTTGATCGGCGCCGTCACTCGACAGGGCCTGACGGTGGTTCCGCTTGAACTGTATTTCAAGAACGGGCGCGCCAAGGTCGTGATCGCTCTGGCGCGCGGCAAGAAGATGCACGACAAGCGGGAAGATCTGAAAAAGAAGGACGACGTGCGCGCAATGGCGCGGGCGATGAAGAAATGAGTCGCGCCGGCGCCTGTGCGCTGAGACTGGCGCGGCGACTGGCCGTTGTGCTGCTGCTCCTGGTGATGCTGGTAGCGCCGCTCAGTGCCCAGCCCGACGGGTTGCACATCCGCACGGGCACGCGCGAAACGGTGGTGCCGTGGGTGACCAGCGAGGGCGCCCGGTTCCTGCCATTGGCATCACTGGCGCGTGCCCTCGGCGGAACCATCGAGACCTCCGCTCGCGGCGCAACGCTCGATGCGTGCGGTGTGCTCGCGCGATTCGTGGTCGGGCAGCGCGTCGTCGATCTGGGCTCGGCCGGAATTGAAACGCTTGCGCTCGCGGTCACCAAAGGCGGGATCAGCGGGACGCTGGTTCCCGCGGAATTCATCACCGAGGTCCTTCCCCGGTATGGGACGGGGATCGTCTGGGATGCGGACGAGAAGGAACTGCGGCGCTTTTCCACGTATGCGCGGCGCGGAGCGGGTGACGCCACGGTCTCGGCGACGGCCACGGACGATGCCGAGCCCGATCCGAGGCGCGCTCCGCCACCCAAGCCGGTCGCGCAGGGCGATGGATCGGTCATGCGTCCCGACGCCGACGCGCGCCCGGTGAGCATCGGTGGCGGCACCCGCGCCACCGCACCTGCCGTGCCGCGGCCATCGACACCTGCGGGACTCCGGCGCGTGCGAAGTGTTGTGGTCGACGCCGGCCACGGCGGGCGTGACAACGGGATGAGCGGCGTCGCGTTGAACGGCGAGCCTGTCTTCGAGAAGCAGATCACACTGGCAATTGCGCTGCGCGTCGCCGAGGCGTTGCGCGCCCAGGGAGTGACGGTGTATCTGACGCGAACGCGCGATACGCTCATCGCCCTCAGTGATCGCGGGCGGATTGCCAATGCCAGGCGCGCCGACCTGTTCATCTCGATTCACGTCAACGCGGCCAATCCACGGTGGCGCGACGCGACGGCCTCACGCGGCTTCGAGACGTACTTCCTTGCCGAGGCGAAGACGGAAGACGAAAGCCGGGTGGAGCGGATGGAGAACGAGGCGGTGCGCTTCGAGACCGGCGCCGATGCGCCGCGCGGTGACCCGCTGAGCTTCATCATCAATGACATGGCGCAGAATGAGCATCTGCGCGAATCGAGCGATCTGGCCGGTGAGGTGCAGCGACGCATGAAGGCGACGCATCCGGGCACGGACCGCGGCGTGAAACAAGCGAACTTCGCGGTGCTGCGCGGCTCGTTCATGCCGGCAATTCTGGTCGAAGTCGGCTTTGGCACGAATCGCCAGGAAGCGACGTATCTGACGACGCGGGAACGTCAGGGAGACCTCGCGCGCGCCATCAGCGATGCGACGCTCGAGTACCTCGGGCGGTATGAACGGCGCGTTGGCGGCGGCACACCGTGAGTGTGCTCGCCGTCACGTTCGCCGGCGTCCACTTCCAGAACCCGATCGTGCTTGCCTCCGGAACGGCGGCGTACGGTCGCGAACTGCACGACATCGCGGATCTCGAGCGGCTTGGCGGGCTCGTGACAAAGGCGGTGTCGCTTGCGCCGCGTCCCGGTGCCAGGGCACCCAGAGTCTCCGACTTTCCCGGCGGCATGATCAACGCGATCGGGCTCGCGAATCCGGGCGTCGAGGTCGTGCGGGACACCGAACTGCCGTGGCTAGCCGCGCATCTGCGCCGCGCCCGCGTCCTGGTGAATGTCGTCGGCAACGCGGTCGAGGACTTTGCCGACGTGATGGCGCGGCTCGACGAGGCCGCCGGCGTCGCCGGCTACGAACTGAACGTGAGCTGCCCGAACGTGAAGGCCGGCGGCCTGGAGTTCGGCGCGGACGGCACCGTGCTGCGAGGGCTGATCGAACGCGCGCGGGCCGCCACGCGCAAACCGATCATCGTCAAGCTGTCTCCGACGCTCGCTGATCTGGCAGGAACCGCGCAGGTTGCGGCTGATGCCGGTGCCGACGCGCTCACCCTCACGAACACATTGCCTGGTCTGGTCATTGACGTCGAGTCACGCCGACCACGCATCGGATTTGGCAGTGGCGGCGTGAGCGGACCACCGCTGCTGCCCATTGGTGTGCTGGCGACGTGGCGCGTGTCGCGCGCAGTCGCACTCCCCATCATCGGCCTCGGTGGTGTCTCCCGCGCCGATCATGCGTTGCAGTACATCATGGCGGGGGCGACGCTGGTTGGCGTCGGCACGGCCGGCATGGTTGACCCTCGCGCGCCGGAGCGCATCGTGGTTGACCTCGAGCGGTGGTGCCGTCGGCACGGCGTCACGTCGCTGGCGTCGTTGCGCGGCACACTGGAATGGCCGTCATGACGGTGGCGCCTCGCCTGCTCCTCGCGCTCGATGTCCCGACGGCGAGTGCGGCACTGTCGATGGTCGATCGATTCGCGGGCCGCTGCGATTTTTACAAGGTGGGGCTCGAGCTCTTCATGGCGGCCGGCCCCTCGTTGGTGGGGTCGCTCCGCGCGCGCGGACTCGACGTGTTTCTGGACCTCAAGCTGCACGACATCCCGAATACCGTGCGCCAGGCGGCCCGTCAGGCGGCGGCACACGACGTTCGATTGTTGACCGTGCATGCGTCGGGTGGCGAGGCGATGCTGGCGGCGGCGGTTGACGGCGCCGGGGAGTCATGCGGCGTGCTGGGGGTGACGGTACTGACCAGTCTCGCGCCGGCGGAGCTGGCGGCGGCGTGGGGACGGGGGCCGTGGATCGATGTGAGAGCCGAGGTGCTTCGATTGGCTGGGCTCGCCGATGGCGCGGGTGCCCATGGCGTGGTGTGCAGTGGGGCAGAACTTTCGGCGGTGGTGCAGCAATTCGAGGGCAGGCTCGCGCCCCTGGTACCGGGCGTTCGGCCGGCCGGGTCGTCGAGCAACGATCAGGTGCGGGTGGTCACGCCCGAGGCGGCGGCGGCGCACGGTGCCAGGTATCTGATTCTTGGCCGTGCGGTGACGGAGGCGAACGACCCGGTGGCCGCCTGGGATGCGATTCGGTCGTCGGTGGCCACCGCTGGCTGATGGAAAGGGGTGGGTGGGCCGCGGAAAATCGTACACGTCAGTCAAAATCTGGTGTCAAGAGGTCTGACGAAAAAAGTGCCAGGAGGGCCTTGTATGCCGTAACCTCTCAGGCTAGCTTGGGTGTCTTGCCCCAAAGTCGTGACCTCGACAGGAGTACCGTGTGAAAGTCCGGAGCAGCGTGAAGCCGATCTGTGAGCACTGCAAAGTGGTTAAGCGTGACGGCGTCCTCCGCATCATTTGTGGGAGAAATCCCAAGCACAAGCAGCGGCAGGGTTAAGGATTAATGGCGCGTATTGCAGGCGTGGATCTTCCGCGCGAAAAGAAGGTGGAGATCGGGCTGACGTATATCTTCGGCATCGGTCGCAAGACGGCACGCGAGATTCTCGCCAAGACTGGTGTGGATGCCCAGTTGCGGGTGAAGGACCTCGTCGAAGCCGACGTCAACAAGCTCCGCCAGATCATCGAGCGGGACTATCGCGTCGAGGGTGCCTTGCGCACCGAGGTCGCGATGAACATCAAGCGCCTCATGGACATTGGGTCCTACCGGGGCACACGCCACCGTCGCGGACTTCCCGTCCGTGGTCAGCGTACGCACACCAACGCCCGCACGAAGAAGGGGCCGCGCCGCGCGATCGCCGGCAAGAAGAAGGTAACCAAGTAACCGATGGCGACCGGAAAGAAGACCAAGAAAATCGTCGATGCGGAAGGCGTGGCGCACGTCAGCGCCACCTTCAACAACACGACGATCACGATCACCGATGCCCGCGGCAACGCGGTCTCGTGGGGATCCGCCGGCAAGGCCGGCTTCAAGGGCTCCAAGAAGAGCACGCCGTTCGCTGCCACCGTCGCCGGTGAGCAGTGCGCGCGCGAGGCACTCTCCATGGGGATGAAGCGGGTGCACGTCAAGGTGCAGGGTCCGGGCAGCGGACGTGAGTCTGCGATCCAGGCGCTCGCCTCGACCGGCCTCGTCGTCAAGTCGATCAAGGACGTCACGCCGATTCCGCACAACGGCTGCCGTCCTCCCAAGCGCCGGAGGGTCTGACCATGGCGCGATATACAGGTCCGAGCTGCCGGCAGTGCCGGCGCGAAGGCACGAAGCTGTTCCTCAAGGGCACCAAGTGTTTCACCGAGAAGTGCCCGGTGGAACGCCGGCCATACGCGCCTGGCCAGCATGGGCAGAGCACGGGTCGCCGCAAGAAGGTGTCCGAGTATGCCAAGCAGCTGCGCGAGAAGCAGAAGATCAAGCGCATGTATGGCATGAACGAGAAGCAGTTCCGCAACATGTTCGAGAAGGTCGCAAAGCAGCCCGGTATCACCGGTCACAACCTGCTGGCGTCGCTCGAAAGCCGGCTGGATAACATGGTCTACCGACTTGGCTTCGCGGCCAGCCGCAAGGCGGCGCGTCAGCTGGTTCGCCATCAGCATGTCGAGATCAACGGCAAGCGCGTGGACATCCCGAGCTACGCCGTGCAGCCGGGCGAGGAAATCCGCGTTCGTCAGAAGTCGCGGGAGTTGGCAGTCATCGCGGAGTCCATGGAACAGGCCAAGCGGAATCCGGCGATGGCATGGCTGGCGGTCGACTCCGAGTCGTTCAGTGGCCGGATGCTCGAACGCCCGCAGCGGTCGAGCATTCCCGTGGCGGCGCAGGAACAGCTGGTCGTCGAGCTCTACTCGAAGTAAGTCGCAGGCCGAACGCCCCTGGCAACGGGGGCGTTCGGGTCTGTCGGCGTGCAGGACCGGCGAGAGGACACCAGTGCTCCGACGGGCAGTCGTTCGGTCGGGACTCTCATTCCCCTACGAGCGTGCCGCGCATGAGAGGCGGGGCACGGCGTTGTCGGCCACGGTGGTCGGCATGACCTTCATTCGCATTCAGCAACCCTATGGCAACAATCGATCTCCGCGGTCTTGTGCGCCCGCAGCTCGTCGAAGCGACGAAGCGCGACGACAACCCGTTCATCGCAGAATTCCGCCTGCAGCCGCTCGAGCGCGGTTTCGGGCACACCCTCGGCAACGCGATGCGTCGCATGCTGCTGTCGTCGCTTCGTGGTGCGGCCGTCTGGGGCTTCCGGATCGATGGCGTGGTGCACGAGCACCAGACCATTCCGGGTGTCGTGGAGGATGTGCATCAGATCATCGGCAACCTGAAGTCGCTCGTGCTGGTGCTCGACGATGACCTCGAGCAGGCCGTGCTGCGCGTGGCGCTCAAGTCGGCCGGTGCCTTCACGGCTGGCATGCTGCAGCTGCCGGCCGGTGTACGTGTGGTCGATGCCAACCACCACATCTTCACCATCCAGGACGATCGCGACATCGCGGTTGAACTGTACGTGAACATCGGCCGTGGGTACGTGGATGCCGACCAGCACGCGATCGAACGTGGTATGCCGGTGGATCTGGTCTGCATCGACGCGATCTACAACCCGGTGCGTCGCGCCAACTTCACCGTCGCGGAAACTCGCGTCGGTCAGCGCACCGACTACGATCGCCTGACGCTGACAGTCGAGACCGACGGCACCATCGCGCCGGAAGAGGCCGTCAGCTACGCCGCCGCGCTGGCGCAGGCACATTTTCAGTACTTCGCCAGCTTCGGGTCAAGCTCTGCGGGCAGCCTGAGTGTCGGCGATCCGGACGGAAAGGGAATTCTCCTCTCCGAACTGGCCGTGGCAATCGATGCGCTTGGTCTCTCGGTGCGCTCGGTGAATTCGCTCAAGAACAATAACGTCCGGTCGCTGGGTGATCTGACACGTCAGACGGAGTCGCAGATTCTGCAGGTCAAGAACTTTGGCAAGAAGTCGCTCGAGGAAGTGGCAGCACTCCTCGAGAATCGCGGTTTGAACTTTGGGATGCGGTACGAGGAAGCGGGGGACTTCGCACGGGTGCTCGATTGGGGCACACCGCCGTCGAAGGTCGCCGCCAACGCGCCGGACGATCCCGTCGAGTCCTCGCAGGAGTAATCCCAATGCGCCATCGGAAGGCTGGTCGTCAACTCCGCCGCACGAGCGAGCAGCGCCTCGCTCTGCTGCGCAACCTCGCCACCTCGCTCATCGAGCAGGGGGCCATTGAAACCACCGAGGCCAAGGCCAAGGAGCTTCGTCCCTTTGTGGAGAAGCTCGTGACCAAGGCCAAGGCAGGCACGGTGCACGCGCGCCGTCTTGCGGGTCGGCACATCCACAAGCGTGGCGCTGCCGACAAGCTGTTCCAGGAGTGGGGGCCGAAGTTCGCCACCCGCGCCGGCGGGTATACCCGCATTCTGAAGACCGGTCATCGCCTCGGCGATGGTGCGGAAATGGCACGCATCGAATTCGTGGAGACCTGACCATGGCCATCAACCGCAGCCGCTGCTACGTCTGCAACAAGGGCGTCACCTTCGGCAACAATGTGTCACATGCGAACAATCGCGTGCGGCGCACCTGGCGCCCCAACTTGCAGGTCATGCGTATCCTCGACCCTGATGGCAAGATCATCAAGGTCAAGGCATGTACCTCCTGCATGTCCGCCGGGAAGATTCATCGCGCGCCGCGCGGTGTCCCTTCGGTGGCCTGAACGAGACCGTGGTGACACGGCGGTGACCGCTGGGCACGCGGGGGAGTCCATCATGGGCTCCCCCGTTCTGCTTTCCCCACTTTCTTCCCCACGTATGGCGCGCGTACTGATCACCGGTGTAACCGGACAGGATGGTGTGCTGCTCGCCGAACAGCTGCTGGCTCGCGGCGATGTCGTATACGGCACCACCCGTGGCGACCCGCTCGAGGCACGGTCGAAACTGTCCGTCGCGGCCTCCGCGGTGCAGCTCCGTGAGCTGGACCTCCGCGACTCCCGGCTCGTCGACTCGCTGATTGCCGACCTCCTGCCGGAAAAGATCTTCCATCTCGCGGCACCCTCGCAGCCGAATCTGGCCTGGCAGGTTCCCGCCGAGGCCACTGACGCGCTCTGCACGACTCCGGCGCGGCTGCTCGAAGCAATCCAGCGTCGCGTACCGACCGCCCGGGCCGTGTTTGCCGGATCGTGTCAGGCGTATGGCCCGGACTCAGTCGCTCCGCAACACGAGGCCACACCGTTTGCGGCGCGGACACCCTACGGTGCAGGCAAGGCGCATACGGCGATGCTGGTGGCGTCGTTCCGGGAGGGGCGCGGACTTCACGCCAGTACCGCGCTGCTCTTCAATCACGAAAGTGCCCGCCGGCCGGGTGAGTACGTGACGACCAAGATCTGTCGCGCTGCCGTGCGCATCGCCGCGGGCGACCGCGCCGCGAGCCCGTTGTCCCTCGGGTCACTCGATGTGATCAGGGACTGGGGCCACGCGCGTGACCACATGGACGCGCTCGTGCGCATGGCAGATGCGCAGCGAGCGGACGACTACGTGATCGGGACTGGCGTCGGTCGGTCCGTGGCCCAGTTCTGCGAGGCCGCGTTCGCGCGCGTCGGGTTGCACTGGGAAGAGCATGTGATCAGCGACGCTGCCCTGACGCGAGCGGGTGACGTGGCCGTGCTGGTCGCTGATCCGCGGAAGGCCGCTGAACGACTCGGATGGCGGGTGACGACATCGTTCGAGGCGCTCCTGGATGAGATGCTGGACGCGGCGCGAGGCGCACTCGCCGTCTCAGCTCGCGCGTAAGCAATCAGCCCGTGACCGCGAATCGACAATCGGCGGTGCATCGCGCACGAATCGGCACAGCTCCCGACCTCGGCAGGCTATATTTCAGGGCTGATTGTCAGCCCCATCTGTCACGCCCGTTCCGCGTCCATGCCGAAGCGCACTGACCTGCATCGCATTCTGATCATCGGTTCCGGTCCAATTGTCATTGGGCAGGCTGCTGAGTTCGACTACTCGGGGACTCAGGCGACCAAAGCCCTTCGTGAAGAGGGCTACGAGGTCATTCTGGTGAATTCGAACCCGGCGACGATCATGACCGATCCTGAGATGGCGGATCGCACGTACGTCGAGCCGGTGACGCCGGAGTATGTCGAGAAGGTGATCGCGGTCGAACGACCACACGCGCTGTTGCCCACGATGGGCGGGCAGACGGCGTTGAATGTTGCCTTGACGCTGTTCGATACCGGCGTCCTTGCGAAATACGGCGTGCAGCTGATTGGCGCCAACGCGCGGGCGATCCGTGTCGCCGAAGATCGCCAGGAGTTCGCGGCGGCCATGGGTCGCATCGGCCTGGCGGTCGCGGAGGGTGGTTTCGCGCATACCTGGGAAGATGCGCATGCGTTGCTCGAGGCCACCGGGTATCCAGCGATCATCCGGCCGTCGTTCATGCTCGGCGGCTCTGGCGGCGGCGTAGCGTATAACCGCGAGGAGTACGAAACGATCGTCCGGCGTGGCCTCGATGAATCGCCGACCACGCAGGTGCTCATCGAGAAAAGCCTGCTCGGCTGGAAGGAGTTCGAACTCGAGGTGATGCGAGACTGCGCCGATAACGTGGTCATCGTGTGCACGATCGAGAATCTGGATCCGATGGGCGTGCACACCGGCGATTCGATCACGGTTGCTCCGGCAATGACGCTCACCGACCGTGAGTATCAGAAGATGCGTGATGCCGCCTGCGCCATCATCCGCGAGATCGGCGTCGAGGCCGGCGGGTGCAACATCCAGTTCACCGTCAACCCGGCGACGGGCGAGATGCTCGTGATCGAGATGAATCCCCGGGTGTCGCGGTCATCGGCGCTGGCGTCGAAGGCGACCGGGTTCCCGATCGCGCGCATCGGTGCGAAGCTCGCGGTCGGCATGACGCTCGATGAGATTCCGAACGACATCACCAGGACGACTCCGGCCAGCTTCGAGCCGGTGCTCGACTATGTCGTCGTGAAGTGCCCGCGCTTCGCCTTCGAGAAGTTTCCGGCGGCAGATGCGCGACTGACGACGCAGATGAAGAGCGTCGGCGAGAGCATGGCGATTGGCCGCACTTTCAAGGAGGCCTTTCAGAAGGGATTGCGCGCGCTGGAGACCGGCCGCTCGGGGTGGGAGATCGGTGCGCGCCTGATCGATGATCGTCTCACCGATGCATCGATCGAGACGCTCACCGGGATGCTCCGGCAGCCGACGCCTGAACGGATCTTTCAGGTCAAGCGCGCGATGCAGGCGGGCGTGAGTGACGGACAACTCTTCGAGATCACCGCAATTGATCCGTGGTTCCTGGCGCAGATGCGGGAATTGATCGATGCCGAGCTCGAGTACGCTGCCGTGTCGGAGATCACTCCCGATTTCATTCGGCGCATGAAGCGCATGGGCTTCTCCGACCGGCAGCTGGGCGCGTTGCGCGGCGAGACGGAGCAGGCCGTGCGCGCACGCCGTCATGCGCTGGGGATCCGGCCGTCGTACAAGATGGTCGATACCTGCGCCGGCGAGTTCCCGAGCGAGACGCCGTATCTCTACTCGAGTTATGACGAGGAGAGTGAAGCGCCGCGCAGCGGCCGCACCTCGGTCATCATTCTCGGCTCCGGACCGAATCGCATCGGGCAGGGGGTCGAGTTCGACTACTGCTGCGTGCGCGCGGCCATCGCGCTCCGCGAGCGCGGGTACGAGACCATCATGATCAATTCGAACCCGGAGACGGTGTCGACCGATTTCGACGTCTCGGACAAGTTGTACTTCGAACCGCTGACGCTCGAGGATGTGCTCGAGATTGTCGAGCGCGAGCAGCCGATGGGCGTCATCGTGCAGCTCGGGGGGCAGACGCCGTTGAAGCTGACGCGCGGCCTCGAGGCGGCCGGTGTGAGGATTCTCGGCACATCGCCGGATGCGATCGACATTGCGGAAGACCGTCGCCGGTTTGATGCGATCGCCCGGTCCCTCGGCATCAGGCAGCCGGACAACGGGACGGCCACCAGTGTCGAGGAGGCGGTCACCATCGCCGGTGGGATTGGCTACCCGGTACTGGTGCGTCCGAGTTACGTGCTCGGTGGTCGTGCGATGCAGGTGGTCTACGATGATGACTCGCTGCGCGACTATTTCGACACGGCTGCCCGTGTGTCCGAAGATCGGCCGGTGCTCATCGATCGCTTCCTCGAGGACGCCTTCGAGGCTGACGTGGATGCGATCTGCGACGGTGCGTCGGTCGTGATCGGTGGTGTCATGCAGCACATCGAGGATGCCGGTATTCACTCCGGCGACTCCGCCTGCGTCCTGCCGCCCGTCCGCATTTCGGCCGAGGATCAGGACATCATGCGCGCGCATACCGTGGCGCTGGCGAAGGCACTCGGCGTTGTTGGGCTGATCAACGTGCAGTATGCGATCCGGGACGGTGAGGTGTACGTCCTCGAGGTGAATCCACGCGCCAGCCGCACGATTCCGTTCGTGTCCAAGGCGATCGGTGTGCCGCTGGCGTCGCTTGCCGCACGGGTGATGTGCGGTGAAACGTTGGCGCAGGTTGGATTCACCGAGGAGATCGTACCGCCGTTCCTGAGCGTGAAGGAGGCCGTGTTCCCGTTCAAGAAGTTCCGCGAATTCGACCCGGTGCTCGGTCCGGAGATGCGGTCCACAGGCGAGGTGATGGGAATTGCCGAGTCGTTCGGCATCGCGTTCGCCAAGGCGCAGCTGGCGGCCGAAAATGCGTTGCCGCTGACCGGTGCGATCTTCGTGACGGTGAATGACCGTGACAAGCCGACGGTGGCGCCGATTGTCCGGCGGTTCCACGCGATGGGATTCCGGATCATCGCGACCAGCGGGACGGCCGCCTACTTCAAGGCGCAGGGCATTCCGGCTGAGAAGGTGTTCAAGGTGCACGAAGGCCGGCCGCATGCCCTCGATCTGATCGTGAATCGGGAGATCGTGCTGTTGATCAACACGCCGATGGGCAAGCACGCGCAACGGGACGACTACTCCATCAGGCAGGCCGCGATCGCCAACCGGATCGCATACACGACCACGCTGTCCGCCGCCAGTGCCGCGTGCGACGCGATCGAGGCCCTGACGATCGCGCAGCCTGGCGTGCGCCCGCTGCAGGACTGGCACGCGATGCTGCGCTCGGCTCGTGTGGTCCATCCCGGCTGATGCCAGCCGACGTGCCCTCATCATCACCCTTGGACCCGATGACTCACACTCCGGTGCCGTTGCTCGACCTGAAAGCGCAGCACGCGACGATCAAGCACGAAGTGACGGCGTTGGTGAACGCGGTCATCGAGGATCAGGCGTTCATTCTGGGGCCGATTGTCGGCCAGCTCGAGTGTGCTGTCGCGGGGCTCTCGAAGACCAGATTCGCCGTCGGATGTGCGAATGGCACCGACGCGATCCTGATCGCGATGCGTGCACTCGAGATCGGCCGGGATGATGAGGTGGTGACGACCCCGTTCACGTTCTTCGCCACGGCGGGTACCATCCATAATGTTGGTGCACGTCCGGTCTTCGCCGATATCGATCCGTTGACATTCAACATCGATCCGGCGGCGGCCGGTGCGGCCGTCACGTCGAGGACCAGAGCGGTGATCCCGGTGGATCTGTTTGGTCAGATGGCTGCCATCGACGCGGTGCGGACGCACGTCGGCGCCTTGCCGATCATCGAGGATGCGGCGCAGTCGATCGGCGCGCACCGGATGATCGACGGCGCCGCCGTGATGGCGGGCGAGGGGGCGACGATCGGCACCTTCAGCTTCTTTCCGTCCAAGAATCTCGGCGGCTACGGCGACGGCGGCATGATTGTCACCCAGGACGAGACGCTGTCGACCCGGATGATGAAGCTGCGCATGCACGGTTCGCTGAAGACCTACTATCACGAGATGGTGGGATACAACAGTCGCCTCGACGCCCTGCAGGCTGCAGTGCTGATGGCCAAGCTCCCCCATCTCGAGGCCTGGAGTGCGGCCCGTCGCGCCAATGCCGCCTTCTATGATCACGCGTTGGCGGACGTGGCCGAGATCGTGACGCCGTACGTCGACCCCGCCAACACCTCGGTCTACAATCAGTATACGATCCGTGCGCAGCGTCGCGATGATCTGCAGGCGCACCTCAAGGCGCGCGGAATCGGGTGCGCGATCTACTACCCGCTGCCGCTGCATCTCCAGCCCTGCTTCGCCTATCTCGGGTATCGGGAGGGGCAGTTCCCGGAGTCAGAGCGGGCGGCGCAGGAAGTATTGTCGCTCCCGGTCTTCCCTGAACTCACCACTGCGCAGCGCGATATCGTGATCGAGGGTGTCCGCTCGTTCTATGGTCGGTCGGCGTGATTCGCACATCTCCTTTTTCCGTGATGCATTCCTGATGCACAAGACGCAACTGCTGGCACGCATCCACGCACACGACGCGGTGGTGGCGATCGTTGGTCTCGGCTACGTCGGCCTTCCGCTCGCCATGGAGTTTGCTGACGCCGGGTTCACGGTCGTCGGCTTCGACGTCAGTGAACGGGTCGTGTCGCTGCTCAACGCCGGTGGGTCGCACATCCAGGATATTCCGGCCGCGATGGTGGCGAAGCACGTCGCCAGCGGCCGGTTTGTGGCAACGACCGATGCCACGCGCATGCGCGACGCCGACGCGATCTCGATCGCGGTGCCGACGCCGCTGGGGAAGACCCGCGATCCTGACATGACGTACGTCCACGCCGCCACCCAGGCTGTCGTGGCACAGGCGCATCCCGGCTTGCTGATCGTCCTCGAGAGCACGACGTATCCCGGCACGACGCGCGAAGTGCTGCTGCCGGCACTGGAGTCTGCCGGATTCACCGTGGGCACGGATGTCTTCCTCGCGTTCAGCCCTGAACGCGTGGATCCGGGGAACCCGATCTATCACACCAAGAACACACCGAAGGTCGTCGGCGGCGTCACGCCGGCCTGCACCGAGGTGGCCACCGCGCTCTATGGCGCGGTGATCGACACCGTCGTTCCCGTGTCGTCGACCGAAACGGCCGAGCTGGTCAAGCTGCTGGAGAACACCTTTCGGTCCGTGAACATCGGCCTGGTGAACGAAATCGCGATCGTCTGCGACAAACTGGGAGTCGATGTCTGGGAAGTGATCGATGCGGCGGCCACCAAGCCGTTCGGCTACATGAAGTTCACGCCAGGCCCCGGCATCGGCGGTCACTGTATTCCGCTCGATCCGCACTATCTCGCCTGGAAGATGCGCACGTTGAACTACAAGACCCGTTTCATCGATCTGGCCAGCGAGATCAACTCGGGCATGCCGGACTACGTCGTCGAGAAGGTCTCCCGTGCGCTCAACGACGTGCGCAAGGCGGTGCATGGCAGCCGGGTCCTGATTCTTGGTGTCGCCTACAAGCGGGATATCCACGACATGCGTGAGAGTCCGGCACTCGACATCATGCGGTTGCTCGAACAGCGCGGAGCCACGGTCACATTTCATGACCCGCACGTGGCGACGTTTCGCGAGGATGGGCACGAGTATCACAGTGTCGGGTTGACGCCCGATGCGCTCCGGACGGCGGATGCGGTGGTGATCGTCACCGACCACACGGCGTTCGACTGGCAGTTCATCGTCGATCATGCGGAATTGATCATTGACACCAGGAATGCCACCGGCCGAACCGCACGGTCCCGGGCGCGGGTGGTTTCGCTGGCGGACTCGATGGCGCAGCGCACCCGTGGGACCGCCTGAGATGGCAGGCGGCATGCGCCCGGGGGCGCGCGCGCTGAACCCCCGCTCCGCAGTGGGGTCTATAGCTCCGGAAGCACCGCTCTCCGCCGTCGTTGGCGCCCACTTCGGGCGATTGCCGCGTTTCCAGCACCCATGCGTCCAGCACTTTCCCAGCCCAGGCACTGTGGCCTTTCCACCGTCGCTGCGCCACTCTGTCCGGATCGCGTCCCTATGACGGTGCGCCGTGTGTCGTCGCGGGCAGGGCTGGTCGCGTTCCTGCTTCTCGTGACAGCGTGCAGCGGGAATTTCCGTGTCGATCGCTTCGCCGGCCAGAATGGCCCACTGTTCGCTGCCGGTGTCCGCGAGCTGAATCTGCGGCACTGGTCGAACGCGATCACGGCCTTCGAGAAGCTGGCCACGGACCTGCCTGCCCGCGACTCCCTGCTGCCGTTGACGCAGTACTTCCTCGGCAAGGCGCGCATCGGATCGTCGGAGTTCCTCCTGGCGGCGCAGGCGTTTACCAAGGTCGCCGAGAATTTCCCCGAGGATTCGCTGGCGGACGACGCGATGTTCGAGAGCGCGCGTGCCTACCAGCGATTGTGGCGCTCACCGGAGCTCGACTCGCAGTACGGCACGACCGCCCAGGCCTCGTTTCGGACGCTGGTCGCGGTTTATCCCGATTCGCCGCGGCGGAAGGATGCCGAGCGTGAATTGGCCGCACTCGAGGAGATGTTCGCCACCAAGGAGTATCTCGCCGGCTACTACTACTTCCGGCGCAAGGCGTACGATCCGGCGATCCTGTACTTCAAGGTAGTGGTCAACAATTTCCCCGAGAGCGTGAAGGCTCGCGATGCGTATCTGCGCATGATCGAGTCGTATCGCTTCATCCGCTACAAGGAAGAGGCAGCCGACGCCTGTACCGCCGTCCGCGCCCGATTTGCCACCGATCCCGCAGTCCGGCAGCTTTGTCCGCCACCGACGCCCGCGCGTGACAGCGCGACCGCGCCCGGAATCAGCCAGCCGGCGGCCATTCCGCCTCCACCGAAACCCTGAGAGGGGTCGTGCGAATCGGCCTGCTGGGCGGGAGTTTTGACCCTCCGCATGTCGGCCACTGGCTGGCGGCGGTTGACGCGTTTGAACGGTTGGAGCTGGATCGGTTGGACTTCATTCCGGCAGCGCACCAACCGCTCAAGGCCGACGGGCATACCGCCACGGCTGCGCAGCGCCTCGGCATGGTGCAGGCGATGGTCGGCGGCGATCCGCGCTTCCGCGTGAATCCGGTCGAAATCGCTCGTGGGGGAGTATCTTTCACAGTCGACACGGCAGCGGCGTATCGTGCGTCTGGTCTGGACGATGAGCTGTTTCTGCTGCTCGGCGCGGATGCCGCGTCCGGGCTCGCCCGATGGAAGGAACCCGAGCAGTTGCTGCGTCTGGTGCAGTTGGTCGTCCTGACTCGTGGTGCGGAAGCCTTCGCGCCGTCCGGTCCGGCACTAGGTGCGCAGACGCTGTCGACGCGACGGGTGGATGTGAGTTCCACCGAGGTGCGCCGCCGTGTTCGCGAGGGGCGCTCACTACGAGGATTCGTCCTGGACGCCGTGGCGGAGTACATCCGTACCTCGGCGTTGTACCGATAGGGGAGACCGATGCTCAAGGATGTGCTGGGAAAGCTGTTTGGCACGCGCCATCAGCGCGAAGCAAAGCGCGTGAAGCCGATCATCGATGAGATCCACCGTCATGAAGCGACGCTGAGTTCACTCGACGACGCCACCGTGCAGGCGCAGACGACCAGGTTCCGTGGGATACTCGCGGACCGTACCGGCGAGCTCGAGGCGCGCGTCGCGTCGCTGAAGGAGGCCAAGCGATCGGCCGCAGACCCGACGGAACGGGACGGGATCGACGACGAACTGACGGGGAAAGACGGTCGTAGCGGTGCCGAAGGCGCGCTTCGCGAGGCGATTGCCGAGGTCCTCGACGAGTTGCTGCCGGAAGCATTCGCGACCGTCCGTGAAGCTGCGCGCCGGCTCAAGGGATCGGACGCGCCCGTCACCGGTCACCCGCAGCTGTGGGACATGGTGCCCTACGACGTGCAGCTGGCCGGCGGCATTCAGCTGCACCTCGGTCGGATCGCGGAAATGGCCACCGGCGAAGGCAAGACGCTGGTCGCGACGTTGCCGCTCTATCTGAATGCGCTCACCGGCCGCGGGGTGCACCTGGTGACGGTGAACTCATATCTGGCGCGACGCGACTCACAGTGGATGGGCCACCTGTTCACGTGGCTCGGACTGAGTATCGCCTGTCTCGATGATACCGAGCCCGGGTCGATGGACCGTCGCGCCGCGTACAATGCCGACATCACCTACGGTACCAACAATGAGTTCGGCTTTGACTATCTCCGCGACAACATGGTCCACTCCCTGGACCAGCGTGTGCAACGGAAGCACTACTACGCCATTGTTGACGAAGTCGACTCCGTCCTGATCGACGAAGCGCGCACGCCGCTCATCATCTCGGGCCCGGTGGGCAATGAGAATGATTCAATGTATCAGGCGCACAACTCCTCGGTCGCGAAGTTGATTCGCGAGCAGGATGCCCTGGTGAACTCGTTGGTCGCAGAAGGTGAGCGCCTGATGGAAGGTGATGCGGACGCAGCCAGCCTGCTCATGTACAAGGCGCAACTCGGCGGTCCGAAGAACAAGAAGCTGTTCAAGATGCTCGGTGAAATCGGCGTCAAGCAGATGGTCCAGAAGCGCGAACTCGAACACCTCGCCGATCGCAAGCTGCCGGTCAACAAGCAGCAGTACAGCGACATCGAGGACGAACTCCATTTCGTGCTGGACGAGCGCGGCCACACCGTGCATCTGACCGATCGTGGTGTCGACCTGATGACGAAGATGACCGGGGAGGAGTTCCTGCTCCCCGATATCTCGGTCGAGATCGGCCGCCTCGACTCCGCTGCCGATCTCGAACCCCAGCAGCGACTCGAGCAGCGGGCCGTCCTCAATCGCGAATACGCGATGCGCAGTGAACGCCTGAACATCGTGCACCAGTTGCTGCGCGCGTACGCGTTGTACGAGAAGGACGTGAATTACGTGGTGCAGGACGCACAGGTGCTGATCGTCGACGAGTTCACCGGGCGCACGATGCCCGGGCGCCGCTGGTCGGAAGGGCTGCATCAGGCGGTCGAAGCCAAGGAAGGCGTCCAGGTCAAGGGCGAAACCCAGACCATGGCGACGATCACGATCCAGAATTACTTCCGGATGTACGAGAAGCTCGGCGGCATGACCGGCACCGCGGAGACGGAAGAGACGGAGTTCCACCAGATCTACACGCTCGACGTGGCGGTGATTCCGACCAACCGTCCGATCATCCGCGATGATCGGCAGGACCTGGTGTTCAAGACGCGGCGGGAGAAGTACAACGCGATCGTCGAAGAGGTCAAGCGGCTGCACGAACTCGGCTTCCCGATTCTCGTCGGCACGGTCAACGTCGAGGTGTCCGAGACGATTGCGCGACTGATCCAGCGTGCAGGCATGAAGTGCAACGTGCTGAATGCCAAGTATCATCAGCGTGAAGCCGAGATCGTCGCGGAAGCGGGGCAGCCTGGCGCGATCACGATCGCGACCAACATGGCCGGGCGCGGGACGGACATCAAACTCGGGGCCGGTGTGACCGAGGGAAAGCCGTCCAGCATCCATGACCCCGATGGAAAGCTGATCGACATCACCGAGATCGGCGGGCTGCACATCATCGGCAGCGAACGCCATGAATCACGCCGCATCGACCGGCAGCTGCGCGGTCGCGCCGGCCGGCAGGGCGATCCGGGGTCGAGTCAGTTCTTCCTCTCGCTGGAAGACGATCTGATGCGTCTCTTCGGATCGGAGCGCATTGCAAAACTGATGGACCGACTCGGTGCGCAGGAGGGCGAGATGCTGACGCATCCGCTCATCACGCGCAGCATCGAGCAGGCGCAGAAGCGGGTCGAACTGCAGAACTTCCAGGCGAGAAAGCGGCTGCTCGAGTACGACGACGTGATGAACCAGCAGCGGGAAGTCATCTACTCCTTGCGGACCTTCGCGCTCGATGGCGGTGAAGAACTGCGTGGCGAAGCGCGCAAAATGGTCGAGAAGGCCGTCGGTCGGCGCGTGGAGCTCGGGCTGGCGGGATACGAGTCGCCCGAGCAGTGGGATCTGGCGTCGCTGCAGCAGGATCTGATGATCCAGTATCTGCTGCCCGTCCCGGCGTTTGCGGAGGGTGCGACGGATCGCCCTGGTGACACGCTGCAGGCCCGGACGGCCTCGGTCGAAGCAGCGACCGAGGCCTTCGACGCAAAGCTGGCGGAGCTCGACTCCGTCATTGACGAAACAGGCGTCGGCTTCTCGGCACGGATGCTCTCGCTGGTGATGCTGAACGTACTCGACGAGAAGTGGAAGGATCATCTCTACGATCTCGACCAGCTGCGCAACGCGATTCACTACCGGTCGTGGGGCCAGAAGGATCCGCTGGTGGAATACAAGCAGGAGGCCTACACGATGTTTGTGGATCTCATGCAGGATGTGTATCACACCTTCTCGGAACGATTCATGAAGGCCCAGCTGGTGCTGAACGAGCCCGAGCCGCTGCCGCCGATGGATCTCGCCGCGTTCATTGCACCGCAGCCGAACGGTGCTGGTCCCGCTCCGGGCGCGGCGCCGACGAAGCGATACAACGCCTTCGGTATTCTCGAGGATATTCCGTCAGGCGAGCTGCCGTCGCGCAAGGAGAGCGACCCGCCGAAGCCACGCGATCGCAAGGACCGGAAGAAGAAATAGCGCGGTGGACGATACGACAGCGGGGCGCGGCCAGATGGTGGTCGCGCCCCGCCGTCGTTCTGCACCTCGTGAGGTTCTATCGCCCGAGCCGAAAAAGCGCGCTCAGTCCGATCCGTGCTCCGACATCGACGACCTGTGCACCCAGCAGATAGTTGGCAACGACATCGCTTCGGAGCTGCAGGTCTCTGGAGAGTGCGACGCGAGTGCCGATGACCGCCGAACCACCCCAATGGTCGACGTATTCGTAGGAGCTGCGCACCGGGCCGACTGCGGCCACCACTGCGGACCGACTGCCCACGGGCACATTGTGCGCATAGCGAAAAGCGAACGTAGTGACGCGAAAGCTCTCGCCTGTTCGCAGAATCCCGCCCGTGGACCCGGGCTGGTTGCCATCGCGCACCGGTTGTCGACCGTAGGTCGCTTCGACTTCCAGTTCCGAGCGAGAGGTGATGAAGGCGCCGACACGCGTGCCGATCGCGCGCCCGCTGCGCAGATTCCAGATCGGATGCAGCCGCCACTGCTGAGCGAAGAGGGCCCCCTCGAGAGTGCCCGGCGCCTGTGCGGTGCGATTGCCACCTCGTCGATCGCGCGTTGTTGGACCATCAAACGGTCCAAGCAGCGTTTGCACCCCGGTCCGGAGCCCGAACTCACGTGCGCCGCTGGTCGGGAGATAGTTGAAAACCAGATCCGAACGAAGGGCGTACCGGCCCCGGATGACGGTGCTCACGCCAAGGAGCATGCTCGGACCAAAATTGTATGTCACTTCGTAGTCGCTCCGCGCCAGGCCGGCGCCGAGCACGAGGCCTGAGTACTCGCTCAGCGGCCGCGTCCAGGTGCCTCGTGCCACGAGTTGGTTGTAGCGCCGTCGCGTCAGTGGCGCTCCACTCCCCTCGACCGTGCCGGTCGACGCCTCGAGCTCCACCCCGATGTGCCGGTGCAAATTGACGCGACCGCGAATCCCCAGGCTCAGCGGCACGGGACTCTCGAACCGAGCCTGCGACGGGTCGACGCGTGTGACCTGCCCGTAGGCGCCGACTTCGATCGACCCCGGAGCCTGGCCTTGGAGGATACCGGCCGATCCTGCCAGCGCTGCCGCTGCGAGGAGGGACAGCGAACGCAGGTGCATAGTCATCCGGCAGAGGGAAAGTCTCGCCGCACGCGTGGGCGGCCGTACGAGAACGATATCAGCGCATGGGTTCGCACCGCGAGGGGCTGCACTGCAGCGGATCGGTACGCACACCTGAGCCGTGAGACGGCATCGTGGGAGCGCGTGCCCAGCCCATCAACTCGATCCGGAGCCCCATGTTCTCCCCACCAGCTCGTGACGTCGCTCGCAGGTCGCTGGCCATGACTACCGCGAACGTCTCTCCTGCGCTAATACAAATACAGCGACTGGCACCAGCCGAACGCCCACGCGAGCGGCTGCGGTCGCTCGGCGCCCGGGCACTCGGCACGGCGGAGTTGCTGTCCGTCATCCTCGGGACCGGCCAGCGCGGGCGATCATCGCTGACCATCGCCCACGACCTGTTGGCACAAGTTGGCGGATCGTTGCGGGTGCTGGCGGGGCGCCCGGTTGCGACCCTCAGCGCCGTACACGGTGTTGGTCCGGCACGGGCGATGGCGATCGTGGCGGCGCTGGAGCTCGGGCGGCGGACGGCGGCAGAACCGCATGGTGAGCGGATCACCGTGCATTCACCGCAGGACGTCGTGGCGGCATTCGCACCGCATCTGGAGGCGCTGTCGGTCGAGGAGTTTCACATCGCGATTCTTGATGCGCAGCACCATCTGGAGCGCGACGTGCTGGTGACGCGAGGAATCCTCGATTCTTCGCTGGTACATCCGCGGGAAGTCTTCCGGGAGGCGATTGCCGAGCGCGCGGCGTCGATCATCCTGGTGCACAATCACCCGAGTGGGGATCCGACGCCGTCGGCGGAGGATCGAATGGTGACGTCGCAGTTGGTGGCAGCGGGCACTTTGCTCGGAATTCCGGTGCGTGATCACGTCGTGATCGGGCGGGGCAGGTACGTGAGTTTTGCGGAGGCTGGGTGGCTATCGACGGGTCGATGAAGCAGGCCGAAGAAGTCTTCCCTGGATGGGGCCCGGGCAGTCCGCTGCCGGCGCGGCTCGATCGCGAACTGCTCATGCGCGCCTATCGCTACAGCGCGCGCGCCCACACCGGGCAGAAGCGGCGTTCAGGCGAGGATTACGTCGTGCATTGTGTGCAGGTGGCACGCATTCTGGCCGACTTGCAGCTCGATTCGACGACGATCGCGGCCGGCCTGATTCACGACGTGGTGGAAGACACGGCCATCACCGTCCAGGACGTCGAGCGCGAATTCGGCCCTGAGGTCGCACAGATCGTCGATGGCCTGACGAAAATCGGGAATCTGCCGTTCACGTCGAAGGAAGAGCGCCAGGCCGAAACGTATCGCAAGCTCCTGCTCAGCGTGGCGCGCGATGCGCGCGTCATCATCATCAAGCTCGCCGACCGCCTGCACAACATGCGGACGCTCGACTGGATGCCAGACGACAAGAAGCGGCTGATCGCGCAGGAAACGCGAGACATCTATGCCCCGCTGGCGCATCGCTTCGGGATGGCCCGCGTGCGATGGGAACTCGAAGACCTCGCGTTCAAGTACCTCGAACCCGACGAGTACCGCACGCTCGCGCGACAGGTCAGCACGAGACGTGGCGAGCGCGAGGAGCTGATCGCACAGATGGCGCTCCCGCTCAAGGAGCGTTTCGATATCGCCGGCCTGAACGATGCCGATGTCTCCGGTCGACCGAAACATCTCTGGTCGATCTGGAAGAAGATGCAGAAGCGCAACAAGCCCTACGAAGAGATCTTCGACCTGCTCGCGATCCGCGTGCTCGTCGATTCGATTCCGGACTGCTATCACGCGCTGGGGGTGATTCACGAGAAGTGGAAGCCCGTGCAGGAGCGCATCAAGGATTACATCGCACAACCGAAATCGAACGGCTATCAGTCACTGCACACCACGGTGTTCGGGCCGAGCAAGCAACTGTTCGAGATTCAGATCCGCACCCGCGAGATGCACCAGACCGCCGACTACGGCATCGCGGCCCATTGGCTCTACAAGGAAGGAGCCAAGGAACCCGGTGATCTGGACCGCCATCTGGCGTGGTTCCGCCAGGTGCTCGAGTTCCAGCTCGACACGAAGTCGCCGGACGAGTTCCTCGAGTTCCTCAAGCTCGACCTGTATCAGGACGAGATCTTCGTGTTCACGCCCACCGGCGATGTCATCCAGTTGCCGAAGGGCGCGACGCCGATCGACTTTGCATTCGCCGTGCACACGGCGGTCGGTCTGCGGTGCCAGGGCGCCAAGGTCAATGGTCGCATCACGCCGTTGTCGCGCCCACTCAAGAATTCGGAGACGATTGAAATCCTGACCTCGCCCTCGGCAAAACCGAGTCGCGACTGGTTGGCGCATGTCAGGACGAGTCGCGCGCGCTCCAAGATCCGGCAGCAGCTGCGCCATGACGAGCAGGTGACCAGCGAGAAGCTCGGCCGCGAAATCCTGGAGCGGGAGCTCCGCCGTCGGCGACTGGGAAAGGTCACCGATGACATGCTCAACGCTGCCGCCAAGGCGCTGAGCCTGACCGATGCCGTGCACGTTCTGGCAGCGATCGGGCAAGGCGAGATCCAGATCCTGGCGGTCGTCAAGCAGCTGTTTCCAGCTGCGGACGAGTCGGCCGAGCCGCCGAAGCCGAGTGTCATCGAGCGCCTCGTGGACCGGGTGCGCGGGACGCAGAACGATCGCGGCGTCAGGATTCAGGGTGTCGATGGCGTCATGGTCCGGTACGCGCAGTGCTGCCAGCCCGTGCCCGGGGATGAAGTGGTCGGCTACGTCACGCGCGGCCGCGGCGTCAGCATCCATCGCGCGGACTGCCCCAATCTCCTGCCGCTGGCACATGAGCCGGAACGGCGCCTCGAGATCGACTGGCAGGAAAAGTTCGGCGAACGCTTCATCGTACGCCTGGCACTCGAAGGCACCGACCGACGAGGGCTGTATGCCGATGTCGCGAGCGCCGTCAGCTCCACCGGGACCGACATCCGCCAGATGGATCTGAAGGCGGTGGACGGACGGGCCGTCGGGGCGGTGCTGGTCGAGGTCGAGAATCTGCAGCACCTGCAGCAGATCCTGAAGGCGGTCCGGCGGGTGAAGGGGATCAGCGAGATTGCGCGACGGGAGCGCATCTCCACGGAGGACTAGCGTCCGTCAGGGCGGCGGGAGCCGAGCGCCGACCGGGTCACGGAGCCACCGAGCCCCACCTGGACTCCCCGAAGAAACGCCGATAGCCTATCTTCACGGGATGAGACACTCGCTGTTCGACCTCCAGGCGCCGTATCAGCCAGCCGGAGACCAACCGCGCGCCATCCGCGAACTGTCTGCCGGTCTCGAACGGGGCGATCGGTATCAGACGCTGCTGGGTGTCACGGGGTCCGGCAAGACGATGACGGTGGCCAGCGTGATCGCGATGTGGGGGCGTCCGACCCTGGTGCTGTCCCACAACAAGACACTCGCGGCACAGCTCTACGGCGAACTGAAAGGATTCTTCCCGAAGAATGCCGTCGAGTACTTCATCTCGTACTACGACTACTACCAACCGGAAGCGTACGTCCCGTCGAGCGATACCTACATCGAGAAGGACGCGTCGATCAACGAGGACATCGATCGACTGCGCCTGCGGGCGACCTCGAGTCTGATGGAACGCGAGGACGTCGTCATCGTCTCGACGGTGTCAGCGATCTACGGCCTCGGCGATCCGGTGTCCTACCGTGAGCGAATGATCAGCGTTGATCAGGGCCAGCAGATCGCGCGGGATGATCTGCTCCGTCTGCTGGTCGGCATTCAGTATCAGCGGAATGACGTGGCGTTCGATCGCGGCACGTTTCGAGTGCGCGGCGACACCGTCGAGATTTTCCCCGCCTACGAGGAACAGGCGGTCCGGGTCGAGTTCTGGGGCGATGAAGTCGAACGCATCACGAAAATTGATCCGATCACCGGCGATCTGATCGCCTCGCTGAAGCGCGCCGCGGTGTATCCGGCGAAGCACTTCATCACCAGTCGTCCGTCGCTCGAGAAAGCGGCGAAGGCGATCAAGGAAGAACTGGCCGATCGCTTGGCTGTGCTGCGAAACGAGGGGAAGCTGCTCGAGGCGCAGCGGCTCGAAGGCCGGACCAATTTCGATCTCGAGATGATGGCCGAGATCGGGACCTGTGCCGGGATCGAGAATTACTCGCGTCACCTCTCGGGACGCACCACTGGCGATCGACCGGCCTGCCTGTTCGACTACTTTCCCGAGGATTTCGTCGTCGTGGTGGACGAGTCTCACGCGACGCTGCCGCAGATTCGCGGGATGTACAATGGCGATCGGGCGCGCAAGCTCACGCTGGTCGACTATGGATTCCGTCTGCCGAGTGCCCTCGACAACCGTCCGCTGGTCTTCGACGAGTTCCTCGCGTTGACCCCGACGCTGATCAATGTCTCGGCGACGCCAGGGCTGATCGAACTCGAACTGAGCGAAGGGGTCGTGGTCGAGCAGGTGATTCGGCCCACGGGGCTGGTCGATCCGATCATCGAGATCCGACCGGTGCGCGGACAGGTGGATGACCTGCTGCATGAGATTCGCATCCGCGAGCGAAAAGATGAACGGGTGCTGGTCACGGTGCTGACCAAGCGGATGGCCGAGGACCTCACGGACTATCTGCAGCAGGTCGGTGCCCGGGTGCGATACATGCACGCCGACATCGATGCGATCGAACGCATGGAGATTGTCCGCGGGCTGCGGCTCGGTGAGTTCGACGTGCTGATCGGGATCAACCTGCTGCGCGAAGGGCTCGACATGCCGGAGGTTTCACTGGTCGCCATTCTCGACGCCGACACGGAAGGGTTTCTTCGCAGCGATCGATCGCTGATCCAGACCGTGGGACGTGCCGCACGCCACCTTGAAGGACGGGCGATTCTCTACGCCGATCGGATCACCGACTCGATGAAGCGGTGCATCGCTGAGACGGATCGCCGGCGAACGATTCAGGTCGCGCACAATACCGCCAATGGCATCACGCCGAGGGGGGTGCGCAAGAGCATCGAGCAGGTGCGCTTCAGTACCCGCGTGGCCGACGCGCGCATGGATGAAGCGGCGGAGACGGATGGTGCACCGTTGTCGGCATACGGTCAGCAGAAGGTGGCCGAGCCGGCCGGCGGGTATACTGCCGCCGACTTGCCGGCGATGATTGCTCAGCTCGAGACGGAGATGCAGGTCGCCGCCAGGGAACTCGACTTCGAAGCCGCGGCGCGATTGCGCGACCAGCTGTTCGAGTTGCGCGTGCGTAGCGGGGATACCGCCGGCGCACGCACGGGCGTCTCGTCCGTTGCGGCCGACAGCAAGAGCGGCACGCGCGCTGGGAAGGGCGGTCGCGGCGGGCGGAAACAGCGTGGGCGCTGAATTGCGCGAGACCGCGACGCTGGTCACCCTCGGGCAGATCGAGGAACTGGGCGCCACGATTGCGCGTGCACTCGTGGCGCCGGCGCTCGTCACCCTCTCCGGTGACCTCGGTGCAGGGAAGACCACCATGTCACAGGCCATCTGTCGGGGCCTTGGCATCACCGAACCGGTCACGAGTCCGACGTTCGCGCTGATCCATGAGTATCAGACGCTCGTTGGTCGTGTTGTGCATTGTGATCTCTATCGCCTCGACACGCCGAACGACGTGGCGTCGCTTGGTCTCGATGATCTGTTCGCCGACCAGGGGGCCGTTGTGCTGATCGAGTGGCCCGAACGCGCCGGTGGGCTGCTGCCAGCACCCACGCTGGCGATTGCGCTCGCGCACGAACCGGGCATGCCCGACCTGCGACGCCTTTCGCTCACGTGGGCGTCATGACGTCACGTCTGCAGTTGGCCATCGATGCCAGCGCCGGGCCCGCGTCGGTTGCGCTCTTCGTCGACGACATCCTGGTGCAGGCGCGCCGGATCGACCGGCAGGGGTCGGCCGAGCTGCTGGCACCAACGGTTGCGGACGTGCTCCGCGCCGCTGGCAGGAGTGCGCAGGAACTGACGGACGTGATCGTCGGTGGTGGGCCGGGGAGCTTCACTGGTCTCCGAGTCGCCGGCGCACTTGGGAAGGGGTTGGCGCGTGGGGCTCTGGCGCGGCTCTGCGCCGTGCCGTCGTTGCCGCTGATCGCGGCCGCGGATCACGACGCTCCGCCTGGGCTCTACTGCGCGGTCCTCGACGCGCTGCGCGGCGACTGGTTCATCCAGTCGGTCACGCGTCACGGGGACGGGCACTGGAGTGTCGATGGGCCAGTCGAGCGCGTTGCGTCGGAGCAGGTGCGGCAGCGGGCGAGGTCGCTTGGCGCGACGCTGGCCGGCCCACCAATCTCGGTGGCGCAGCAACCCGATGCGCGAGCCGCGCTGCGGGTTGGGGTGACGGCGGTCAATCTCGCGACGTGGGAGCCCGACTACGGGCGCCTCGCCGAAGCGCAGGTCCAGTGGGAGGCGGCGCATGCGCGAGCGCTGCCTGGCGCATGATCGGCACGGTGTTGCGCCGAGCGGTCGTCGCCGACATGGAAGCGATCCTGACGATCGAAGCCGCCGTATTCGCCGATCCATGGCCCGAACAGTTCTTCCTCCCGGAATTCGAGGATGCGTACAGCTGGTTCCAGGTGGCCGAGGTGGACGGTCGCGTGGCGGGGTTCGTGATTGCGAGAATCGTTGCGCAGCAGGGCGAGATCGTCAACATCGCGATCGATCCCGCCCACCATGGCAGCGGCCTCGGCGGACGCTTGCTGGATGCGGCGATTGGAGCGTCGGTCGCCGCACAGTGTGAAGCGGTCTGGCTCGAGGTCCGTGTCACGAACGAGCCCGCGAAGCGACTCTACATCAGTCGCGGCTTCGAGGCCATCGGCAGACGCAACCGCTACTACCAGAAACCCGTGGAGGACGCCCTGGTGCTGAGGCGAACGCTTCCCGAGATCGGCACGCAGGCAGAAAAATGATGACACTTGCAGTAATTTCAGGCACGGCTGCAGGGCAACTCACCTTACCGTCGTTCCGACCGGCGCCACATGCACCGAGTCACCAGCCCCACCGTCCTTTCTGGAGACGATGCCGATGTCACGCAGCTTGAACAAAGTCATGTTGATGGGAAATCTCGGGAACGATCCCGAGGTCCGTTCCACCGCCGGTGGCGGGAAGGTCGCCAGCTTTTCCCTCGCCACGTCGCGGACGTGGAACGATCCGTCCGGGAACAAGCAGGAGAAGACGGAGTGGCATAAGTGCATCGCATGGAACCAGGGAACGCAGAAACTCGCTGACGTGGTCGAGAACTACTGCAAGAAGGGCAAGCCGGTCTACGTCGAGGGAACGATCGAGTACCGCCAGTGGCAGGACAAGGAAGGGCAGACCCGCTACTCGACGGAAATCCGGGTGCGGGAGCTTATCCTCCTGGGCGGGCGGGAGGGCGGCGAGTCGGACGGGTCCTATTCGGGCGCGGCCCCTCGCCCGGCCCGCGCTACTGCACCCGCTGGCAAGCCGGCGGCGTCAGCGGCGAAGAGCGGCGGTGACGAATTCTCGGACTTCCCGGGTGCGCTCGAGGACGAGGAAGACGATCTCCCCTTCTGATTGGCCTCAGCATCCGCCTGTCGAGCAGGAGCCTCCCGTCGCCGCAGCGATGCGGAGGCTCCTGACGTTTCCTCCCCGGCAGACACTCGTCTCTGATCGGGGAACTGCACCAGCGGCAGGTCCCCTCCGTGGTGCGACCGTTCCGCGCGTCGCGCTTGTTGTGGACGTTTCCCGCGCTCCCCACCAGTATGCGCCGTCTTTCGATTGCCTCCATCGCGCGCCCTGTGCGCACCGCGCTCCTCTCGATGCTGCTCGCTGGCGCGCCAGCGCTGCTCTCGGCGCAGCAGCGCGACAGCACGGCCGCGCTCAAGCCAGGGACGGTGCTGCACACCGTGCGCACGGGCGACACACTCTTTGAAATCGCGCGCCGATACCTCGGCAACCCATTTCGCTGGCCAGAGCTTTTCAAGGCGAATTCCGGCCGGATCGCGAACGCAAACCTGATCTATCCCGGCCAGAAGCTGTATGTCGGCGCCGATGGCCGGCCGACCTTCAATCCGGAAGCGGTGGCCGCTGAGGTCGAAACCCCGGAGGCTGCGCCAACTCGCGCGGTCCCGCTCGGCCGTGCGGTCGCGGGCCAGACGCAGTCGGTACTCGAGAACGCGACCATCAACGGCCGCGCGCTCCGACCCACGGTGCGTCACGGTGAGGCCGCGGCAGCGCCGTTTCTCGTCGCGCCAGGTGCGCGCACGAACAGCGGGAGCCTGGTATCCCGATCCGATCCGACGGTGGTCACGTCCGCCATGACGCGCGACCAGTTCCAGATTTTCGACGAAGTCGACGTGTTGCTGCCGACCGGGATGCGCGGAGTGATCGGGCAACAGTTCGGCGTCTATCAGCCTGGCCCGGAAGTTCGCCACGGCAAGGCTCGCCGCCGCTTGATGCAACCATCCGGCGTCGTTGAACTGCGCGCCCTCGGCAGCGGTCGTGCGGCACGTGCGCGCGTTACCACGATGTACGCAAACATGAAGCGCGGCGACCTGCTGATGCCCCTTGACACCTCGGCGGCGGCGTCCACGGTCCGGCCACAGGATGTGAGCAACGGGCCGGTTTACGAGGTGGCCTACATCGCCGGCGGTGTGGTGCTCCCGACCATTCAGAACTTCATCGTGATCGCGCTGCCGAAAGGCGCAACCAGCAAGGTCGGCGACCTGTTCTCGCTGTATGCAGATGGACAACCGCTGTCTGAGGGCCGGAAGGATATCGCGCCATCGAACGTCGTCGCGCAGGTCAGCGTCGTGCGGGTCACGAGCGAGAGTGCGACGGCCATTGTCGTCGGCCACGATCAGCCGGCCATTCGCGTTGGCATGAAAGCCCGTCTGGTGAGTCGCATGCCCTGACCGTCGCCCGACTGCTCCGTGTGGCGCCCGTCTGCTGAGCAGCTCATGCCTCAGCAGGCGGGCGCTATTAGTTTTTCCTTCGTCGGCGCAGGTCGCAGCACGTCGCGAGGCGACTGCGACGGTGACTGCTTGCGCCCATCTCCATCTCTGCCCCCGCCTTCATGCCCGATTGCACCGTGCCGTTCGCGAACGACTGTCGTGTCGTACTTGTAGCTGAGCTCGATTCATGACGCGCCGGGCACTGATCACCGGCGGCGCCGGCTTCATCGGGTCGCACGTCACGGATCTGTTCGTGGCAAACGGCTACGACGTCACCATCCTCGACGACTTCTCCAGTGGCAAGGACGCGAATCTCAATCCGGCCGCGACCGTGGTACGGGAGTCCATCGCATCACCGGCGGCAGCGAGGCTCGTCCGGGAAGGGAATTTCGATGTGATTGCGCATCTCGCTGCGCAGATTGACGTGCGCAAGAGTGTGAACGATCCGGCCTGGGACGCTGCAGTGAACATCGGCGGTTCACTGAATCTCCTCGAGTCTGTTCGGCATTCGAGCCACCAGACGCGGTTCATCTTCTCGTCGAGCGGAGGTGCGCAGTATGGCGATTTCGTCGCGCTGCCGACGCCGGAAGATGCGGCCAAGGATCCGCAGTCGCCGTATGGCACGGCGAAACTTGCGGTTGAGTACTACATGAACTATTACGCTCGCGTGCATGGCATGGATACCGTGGCATTACGGTATGCAAACGTGTACGGCCCACGACAGGATCCGCACGGTGAGGCCGGTGTCGTGGCGATCTTCTGCCAGCGTATCCTGGCGGGAACCCCATTGACCGCCTTCGGCGATGGGCTGCAGACGCGAGACTATGTGTTCGTTGGCGATGTGGCTCGCGCGAATCTGCTGGCGGCTGCGTGCGTGTTGCCGGCGGCGGGCCGACTCGATCAGCGCGGCTTCAACATCGGTACCGGTGTCGAGACGAATATTCTCGAGTTGGCGGCCGGATTGCAGCGCGCGGCAGGCGCGAGCGTGCCGATTCAGCATGCCGAACCTCGCGCCGGTGAGCAACGGCAATCGTGCATCGCGGTGTCGAAAGCTGCCGAGTCGCTGGGGTGGCGGCCGGCAGTGTCGCTCGATGCGGGGCTGAAGGCGACCATCGACTACTTTCGCGCGCAGTACACAGGCGTCGCTGGGTGATGCCACTGCTCGCCCTGCTTCAGCTCCAGCCGCAACCGTCCGGATCGATCGTTGGACTGCTTGCGCATGGCACCCCGATCTCGTGGCTCGTCCTGCTGTTTCTGCTCGTCCTGAGTGCCGTCAGCTGGACGATCATGGCCATGAAGCATCGCGAATTTCGCGCGATTCGTGCGGCGGGCGTGCCGATGCTCGAGTATCTCCCTCAGGCCGAATCGTTCGAAGCGGTGGCCGTGCGAGCACAGCTCGCGCTCGGCTCGCCGCTCCATGTGGTCCTGAAGCGAGCCGTGCGATTCATGACCGACACGCGACCGGCGATTGGCGGCAATGCGGACCGGCAGCCGCGATTGTCGCAGGCACAGGTGGAAGCGTTGCAAATGCTGCTCGATCGGGAATCCACGGGTGAGCGCGATCGCCTTGAACGCCTGCTCCCGTGGCTCGCGACCATCGGTGCCGTCAGTCCGCTCATCGGCTTGCTCGGCACCGTGCTCGGCGTCATCAACGCGTTCCTCGGCGTCGCCGCCAGCGGCAGCGGGAACATCAGCGCGGTCGCCCCAGGTGTCGCCGAGGCCCTCATCGCCACGGCGCTCGCCCTCACTGTCGCGATTCCAGCGGTCTTTGGGTACAACTACTTCGCAAATCGGCTCAACCGACTCACCAGCGAGCTTGACGCGTTCAGCACGGACATCGTCGCGTTGCTCGTGCGCGACGGTCGCATCTGATGCGACGCCATCGCGCGCGCCAACGCACGCCGCTCAACGCCGAGATCAATGTCGTCAGCCTCATCGACGTCATGATGCTTCTGATGATCATCTTCATGATCACGGCACCGCTGTTGACGGGTGGTGTCGACGTCAAGCTGCCGAAGGCGAACGTGCGCGCCACGCAGGTGGACAACCCAATCGTGATCTCGATCACGAAGGATGGCATGGTCGTGCTGGAGAACGATGCGGTCGCGCGGACCGAACTGCGTGGTGCGCTGACTGCACTGGCGAGTCGGGCAAGCGGCCGGACGATCTTTCTGAAAGGTGACGCCGGTGCGCCGTACGGCGAGATCGTGCAGGTCCTCGCGATGCTGCGCGAAGTCGGGCTCCCCAACGTCAGCCTGGTCGCCGAACCCACCCAGGCGCGATGAACACCGCGACCGCACCGCGTGCTGAGGCAGAGGGCGGTGTTCGTCCTCCGTTGTCGGCCCGGAGGGCGGCCCTCTGGTCGGTCGGTGGTCATCTGTCGTTGCTCCTCGCCATGTTCGCCTTCACGCGGCTGTCACTCCCACCGCCACTCCCGCCGGCCTATAGCGTCGAGCTCGTCGCCGCGCCGGCGGGTCCGCGCGCCCTCGGCTCGGTCGACCAAGGGCCGTCGGCGCCGACTGCCGAAGCGCCTCCGGCGGCAGAAACACCTGCACCCGAACCGGTGGCGGAGGCTCCCATTGCGAGCCCGCGCCGGCCTGCGCCGGCGCGGGCGGCGCCTGCGAAACCTGCTCAGGTCACGCCCCGCCCGGCGCCTGCGAAGGCCGGCGGTGCGGCCTCGGTGCCGGGGTCGACCCCGGCTGGTGGTGGTCCGACTGGCGGCCGTGGGCGTGACGTGGCCAACGTCAGGGTGCAGGGGATCGCGTTCCCGTTCCCTGGGTATCTGGAAAACATCACGCGACAGATAGCGCTCAACTTCAAGCCACGGCCCGGCGCGGCGTTGCGCGCCGAAGTCGCATTCCTGATCAATCGTGATGGGTCGGTGTCCGAGCTGCGGCTCGTGACGCGGTCCGGCGTCTATGCGTTCGATCTGGAGTGCATCGGCGCGGTCGAAGCGGTCGGCCTGCGCCGTTCGTTCGGCCCGTTGCCTGGCGGTTTTCGTGACGACGCCCTGCCTGTCGTCTTCAGTTTTGATCCCAACGTCCTGAGGTGAGTATCCTGACGCGTTTGTCCCTGTCTGGAATTGTCGCGCGTCTGCTGGTGCTCGGCGCCGTCTCCGGCGCACCCGCCCTCGTGGCGCAGCCTGGTGTGCGTCTTGGCCTGATCTACGGTGAAGGTGGACGCCGCCCGGGCATCTACGTGTTGCCGATCGCCGGCGCGACGGGCGATTCGCTCCGCACGATCATCATGCGTGATCTGGACTTTGGAGATCGCGTGACCGTCTTGCCGAAGACGACGGCACTGCCGACGCCTTCCGGCCCAGCTCCGATTGACTACGCCGCTGCGGCGCGCCTCGGCATCAACGGCGTTGTGCAGTTGGTCGCCGTCTCCGGTGGAATGTCGGTCATGCTCTACGATGTCGCCGCCAGACAGGTTCTGCAGCGCCGTGCCATCGCCGTGCTCGGCACACCGAACAGCGCTGCATGGCGACTGGCGACACACGGGATCAGCGATCTGTGTGAGGAATGGATCAGCGGTGAGCGCGGAATTGCGGCATCACGGTTGGCGTACGTCGCCGACGGACGTATCTGGCTGATCGACAGCGATGGCGCGAACCCGAGACCGCTGACTTCCGCCACTCGCGCGCTATCCCCAGGATTTCACCCGAGCGGACAGTCGGTCGTTTATGCAGCCCTCGAGCCGGCGGGGAGCGCGATCTACGTCACCGACCTCAATGGCGCGTCGCGACGCATTGTCCCGCCGAGCGGCTTGAACATTTCGCCGACATTCACGCCCTCCGGATCGGCCATCGCCTATGCGCACGGCGACGACTTCGGCACGGAACTCTATCGCGTGGCTGCCGATGGTGGTGCGCCGCAGCGGATCTCGATTGGACGGGGTTCTGACAACACATCCCCGAGCTTCAGCCCCGATGGCCGGCGTATTGCGTTTACATCGGGTCGGTCGGGACGACCAGATGTGTATATTGCGGATGACGATGGGACGAACGCCGATGTGCTGGCCGCTCTATCTCCCTCCGCGCAGGTGTACCGGTCGAGTCCGGACTGGTCTCCCGACGGTCGGGCGATCGTGTTCCAGTCTCAGCTCGGTGGTCGCTTTCAGGTGATGCTCATCACGTTGCGTGATCGGGTCGTGAAGCAGCTCACGACGGAGGCCTCGAATGAAGATCCTGCGTGGGCGCCCGATGCCCGCCATATCGTCGTCAGTTCAACGCGTACAGGTATTCGGCAGTTGTGGGTGATCGACACGGAGACAGGGCGAGCCCGGCAAGTGACAACGGCCGGGAACGCACGTCTCGCAGCCTGGTCTCCACGCGTCATCCGATGATCCGTGCAGCCACCACTCTTTCCCTGTCCTGGAGTCAAGTTATGAATCGTCGTCTCGTTGGCGTGTGCCTGATGATGGCTTCCGGTGTGCTCGGTGCGTGCCGGAAGAAGCCGACGCCGGTGGCACCAGTTCCGCTGACTCCGAGTAAGGCCGCCACCACCGACGACGGCGCGGCTGGCCGTGCGGCCCGAGAGCGGTTCGTTCGCGACTCGCTCGCCAAGGCGCGCGCGGACAGCCTGTCGCGGGTGGCCTCGGTCGACGAGGCGGCAAACCTCCGCGCGATCCTCGAAGCGCCGGTGCTGTTCGAGTACGATGCCTCGGAGATGACGGACGCGGCCCGGTCGACCCTGGACGCCAAGTTGCCCGTGCTCCGGACCAATATCGCGCTCCGCATCCGGATTTCCGGTCACACCGATTCGCGTGGCAGCGACGAGTACAATCTGGCGCTCGGCCTGCGCCGTGCGGCGGCGACACGCAAGTACCTCAGCGATCGCGGCATCGCGGCAGGACGCATCGATATCGTCTCGTTCGGCGAGGAGCGGCCCGCGTCGAGCGGGGAGGACGACGGCGCGTTCACGAAGAATCGTCGCGCCGAGTTTGAAATTCTGGGCGGTGGTGACGCCCTCCGGGTGCCGCCGCGATGAGCCGCGCACGGCTGCTGTGCCTGACGGTGGGGACGGCTGCACTCACGGCCTGTGTCGCGTCGAAGCAGGACGTGCTGTTGCTGCAGACGGATCTCAAATCGATGCGCTCCGAGTACGCCTTCCGCGATTCGATTCGTCGCGTGCAGTTCGACAGCGTGATCCGGACCATGGTCACGCTGAATGACTCGGTGCGAGGCCTGAAGGGTGAACTGGCCGCGTTTCAGGGCAATGTGCTGGGCGATCTCTTCAAAGTGCGCGACGGACTGATCGAGATCCGCGCGCTGACGGGGCAGAGTCAGTCACGGATCACCGAACTTCGTGCCGAGCTCGAGCAGCGCAACGCGATCATCCCGTCGTCGCTAGTGGTCCCAGTGACTGCATCTGCTTCAGCGCCGACCGCGCCACCAGCCGCAGCCACGGCGCCAACCGCCCCAGTCAAGCCACCGGAATCGGCGGCGGCTTCCAGCAGTTCGACATTGCCGGTGGCCCCGCCAGGTCCGAACCAGCTGTATACGATGGCGCTCGATCAGTTGCGGCGCGGGAGTACGTCGGCGGCACGCGCCGGCTTCAGCGACTTTCTGGCACAGTATCCGCAGCATGAGCGTGCGGGCGATGCACAATACTACGTCGCCGAGACGCTCGAGCGCGACAACAAGGCGATCGACGCCGAGGCCGCCTATCTGAGTGTCTACACCCGCTTCCCACGCAGTGAAAAGGCGCCGACGGCGATGTTCAAGCGCGCGGCACTTCTCGGAACACAGAATAAGCCGGACAAGGCGCGCGAAGTCCTTGACCTGCTCATCAGGACCTATCCGCGCAGCGATGAGGCCGATCTGGCTCGCGAGCGGCTGCGCACTGGTACCCCGTAGCCCAGCCGGCGCGCCGTGATGAGCGACATGCCCTTTCTCGATCACCTCGAGGAGCTGCGAAAGCGGCTGCTGAAGGTGGTCGTTGCCGTCGGTATCTGCGTCGCCATCGGCTTTCTGCTGGTGATCAAGTTCGACTTCATCGGCTTGCTCGAACGGCCCATCCTTCCCTATCTGATGGGTCGCAAGCTGATCTTCACCCATCCTGGTGATTCGTTCTCGATCGTGATGCAGGTGTCGTTCGGTGTCGGGTTCGCACTGGCGGCACCGGTGCTGTTGTATCAGTTGTGGGCCTTTTTGTCGCCGGCGCTGTACAAGCACGAGAAGAAGGTCGTGATTCCTCTCCTGTTCGCCGCCACCTGTCTGTTCATGATGGGTGCGTCGCTGGCATACTTCTTCGTGCTGCCCTTTGCACTCAAGTTTCTGATGGAGTTCCAGACGGCGGCGCTCGAACCGATGATCACGGCCCGCGACTATTTCGATTTCGCGACGTCGCTCGCCCTCAGTATGGGCGCGGTCTTCGAGCTGCCGATTCTCCTGGTCGGGCTGACCGCACTCGGCATCATCACGCCGATGCAGTTGCGCCAGTTCCGCCGTCACGCGTTGGTGGCGTCCTTCGTCGGAGCCGCGATCATCACACCGGGCGACCTGATCACGACCACCGTGATGCTGATGGTGCCGCTCTATGGCCTCTACGAAGTCAGCATCATCGCGAGCACCATCGTCTTCGCGCGGAAGGAACGACGACGGCTGGCATCGGAAGGCGAGTCGGACGTCGAGGTGCTGGCGTAGTGCGTCGGCTCGGTGCGCTGATCGTTTCGCTGTTGGTGCTCAGCGCCCCTGTCCTCGCCCAGAGTGGTCGGGCACCGGTTCGCCGCGACACGCTGCCGCGCGGCAGCACCCGTGCCGACACACTACGCCGCGGCGCCGGCAAGGATTCGACCGTGGCCGATTCGACGCCGAAGGAATTGGTGCGGTGGGCCGAGTCTGATCCGGTGATTGACTCGTTGCTGGCGCGCGCCGGATACACGGTCACACGATTCCAGGGCAAGTCCGTCACGTTTGACGCGCGGAGCAGGATCCTGACGCTGATCCGCAGCGACAGTGCGCGGGCGGCGATCGGGCGCGGCCAGACGATCATGGTCAGCGACACGATCGTCTTCGACGACTCGACCAAGGTCGTGCGCGCGCGCGGAGCGGAGAATGTCCTGCGCGATCCGGCGCGGGGTGGCGATGACGTCGTGTCGCGTGGCACGATGTTCTACAACACGACTGAACGCCGCGGCACGGTCGGGTACGTGCGCACCACCATCGAGAGTGGACAGAAGTACTATGTCGATGCGCAGAGCGCCGGCTTTGCCAACGACAGCCTCGGCCTCGAGGCGGCGTTTTTCGGGCGGGGCGGCACCATCACCACCTGTGACGACTCGGTGCCGCACTATCACTTCAGCTCTCGTGAGCTGAAGCTGGTGAAGGGCAAGCTGGCGGTCGGTCGGCCGGGAGTCTTGTACGTCTATGACGTGCCGATCTTCTGGTTGCCCTTCTATTTCCAGGATGTACGGTCCGGGCGTCGCAGCGGCATGCTCAATCCACGAGTCGGATTCAGCGAGATCGTCCGGAATGGCCCTCTGTATCGCCGCACGATCGAGAACCTGGGCTACTACTTCAACATCGGCGACTATCAGGATGTCTCCGCCTGGCTCGACTGGCGCAGCGGCGCCAACATCGACCCGGTGAACGCCAATGACTTCGGATTCACCCGATACAACCTGCAGTGGCGCTACAACTGGCTGCGGCGGTTTCTGAGCGGTAACCTCGGGTCGTCATATCAGCGGCTGACGGACGGCAGCACGAATCTGAATGTGCAGGTCAACCACCAACAGCGTTTTTCGCGAAAGACCAGCTTCAACACCTCGATCAACTACGTCTCGAACACGCTGGTGCAGCGCACGACGGCGTTCAATGCGTTCGCCGCCGTGGCGACCTTTCGCTCGTCGGCGAACTACACCACCGCCGTCGGGCCGTTCACGGTGGCCCTCGGTGCCAATCGAACGCAGTACACCGGGCGACCGCAGGTCGATCAGACCCTGCCGACGCTCAACATCAACTCGGCGCCGATCACCGCCGGTAGCTGGTTGACCTGGTCCCCGACCATCACGGCCAGTGAAACGCGGAACACGAACCAGCAGAGCGGTGGACAGTCGGCGTTCCGGTACTTCACCAATGACAGTGGTAGAGCGGACAGTGTCGCGCAGGCACTGAATCGTCGGGCGACCTCGCTCAGCTTCAACACGCCACTGCAGATCTTCGGGTTCAACCTCGACAACTCGTTCGACATCATCGACGCCGCCAACACGGGGACGCAGCAGAAGACCGTGGACGAGATCATCGATCGGGGCAACGGTGTGCGCGACACGGTGCAGGTGACGCGTTTCTTCGATGGCTACACGGAAACGCGCATCGACTGGCGCACCAATTTCAGCCTGCCGGCGCTGAGTCGCGGGAAGTGGAACATCTCACCCAGTGTGCAGTTCGCGAACGTCGACCCGGGGCCGTTCTGGGTGCGGTCGTCGGCGTCCGGGGGGCGGTATGTCGCGCAGACGAAGCGACCGAGCTTCAATCTGTCGATTGCGCCAACGCTGTTCGGTTTCTTCCCCGGGATCGGTCCTGTGTCGCGCATCCGACACTCGTTCTCTCCCGTGCTCGCCTGGTCGGTCGCGCCGCGGGCGAAGGTCAGCGAGGAGTATCTCCGTGCGATTCTGCAGGCGCAGAGGGGATATCTCGGCGCATTGCCGCAGAATGTGCTCTCGCTGAGTGTGAACCAGAACATCGAGGTCAAGCTTCGGGCACCGGCGGATTCCGCTCCCGATGCGGGCCGCAAGGTGCGGGCGCTCAGTATCCAGACCGACGGTGTCTCCTACAACTTTCTGCAGTATCAGGAGATCAAGCGTCGCTCGCTCACGCCGGAGAAGGTCACGCGTTTCGCCGGCCTGACCAGTTCCTCATGGGGGCTCGGCCTTCGCTCTGACTTCCTCCCGGGCTTCGACTTCAGCAGCCGCTTCTCGCTGTTTCAGGGGAATCCGATCTCCGATACGGCCGTCTTCAAGCCGTATCGTGAAGAGATTCGCACGTCGCTCCGGCTGGATCGCACGACGGGTGTCATCCAGTGGATCACCAAGCTCTTTGGTGCACGTGACTTCAAGCCGGCACCGACGAATCTGACGGCAGCCGATTCGATGCAGATGCGCAACGACCAGAACACCATTCAGGGCGTGAATCGCGGGCTGAATGGCAACCAGGTTCGACCCGGCTTCGGTGCCATCCCGAGCGGTCAGGGGTGGTCGGTGAACCTGTCGTACTCATCGACGCGCCAACGCCCTCCGGTCGGCGCCAACCTGATCTCGCTGCCGCCGGTCGAAGAGCGCTGCGCGACGCTCCTTCGGGGAAACCCCAATCCGTTCGACCTGCAAGAGTGCATCAATCAGAACGGGAACCTGCCGGGCATCGACAACAATTCATTGTTTGTCGGCGCCGGTTCACCCATCATCATCAATCCTCCGGTCAAGTCGCTGCAGGTGCAGACGAGCTTCAACCTGACGCCCAAGTGGGCGACGCAATGGTCCACCACCTACGACGCCGTGCGGGGGCAGTTTGCCGCGCAGACGGTGTCGCTGCAGCGTGAACTCCATGACTGGCGGGCGATCTTCAACTTCACGCAGGCGCCGAACGGGAACTTCGCGTTCTCCTTCTTCATTGCGCTCAAGGCGCAGCCGGATCTGAAGTTCAACTTCGATCAGCAGACCTTCCGGCGGCCCGAAGGCTCGACGCGCTGATGCTGTCGGCGCGATTCAAGCCATGGCACGTCCCCGGGTTCTTCTGCAAGTACGTCTCGCTGCGCGTCCGTCGGATGCCGGTGCTGGTCCATTTCGAAGTCACCTTGCGCTGCAACGCACGCTGCGGATTCTGCGATTACTGGAAGACGGACGCGGCGGAGAAGGAGCGAGAGCTGAAGAGCTTCGCCGACGCCGCGAAGTTCTTCAATCCGATGCTGGTCTGCTTCACCGGCGGCGAGCCGCTGTTGCGCCGCGACCTCGAGGAGCTCATTGCCGGCGTCGACCGGGCGATCAACTGGAAGTACATGACCCTCATCACACACGGTGGCATGTTGTCCGCAGAGCGGGGGCAGTCGCTCAAGGACGCGGGTATCAACCAGCTGAGCATCTCGCTGGATTATCTCGATGGCCGGCACGATGACGCCCGCGGTATTCCCGGACTGACGAAGAAGATCTTTGACAGCGTCGAAGGGATGCGTGCCCGCGGGATCGACAATATCCGGTTCAATACCGTCATCAAGCACGACAACCTCGATCAGATCCGGCCGATCCTGGCGCGGGCGGCGGAGCTGGGGTGCGGTGTGAACTTCAGCGTCTACACCGACTTCAAGAACGGCAACACAGACCATCTGCTGACCGGCGTCCAGCAGGCCGAGATCGAGGAACTGGTCAGGGACCTGCTGGCGTACAAGCGGCGGCGGCGGGGCGTGATCACGAACTCGGATCACTATCTCGAGCAGTTGCCCAGGTATACCCGTGGCGAGATGACGGAGCCGTGCGAAAGCGGGATCAGCACCATCCACATCGATCCAGTGGGCGGCGTCCGCCGGTGCCCGGATTTTCCGGTCGACTTCCACTGGAAAGACTGGCGCCGCTACACGCCGATCGACTGCAACCGGTGTTACTACGCATGCCGGGGCGAGGCGCAGGCCCCACTGCGGATCGACCGGATCCGGGACGTGATGGCCTGAGCGCATGCCGTTGACCTGTGATCGGGTCGTGGCCTGTGGGTTCCAGTGCACCGGAGGGCGCTGATTCGGTCACGTAAACGCTTGAGACAGCTGTGACTTAGCCCTACCTTACATCGTTATCGGTTGAGCAGGTCCACCCCCTGTCACCCCGCCGTCCCACGCATGGCTTCATCCCCCGCAGTGCTCAAACAGCAGGCCGCCGCCCTCGAGCTGAAGAAACAGCCCGAGAAGGCGTTGGCACTGTACCAGCAGTTACTTGCGGAACACGGCGGTTCGGATGACGTCGATGTCGCACTGCGCAACCGCGTGGGCGATCTGCATCTTCGCATTGGCCAGATCGACGAGGCAATTTCGCTCTTCGAGAAGAGCGCCGATGAGTATGCGCTGAGCGGCTTTCTCAACAACGCAATTGCGCTTTGCAACAAGATTCTTCGTCAGCGCCCTGGGCATGTCCCGACGTTGCGACGGTTGGCGCGCTTTTCAGCCGAAAAGGGCATGGTCGTCGACGCGCAGCGTCACTACCTGTCGGTCGCCGAAGCGCTGGAGAAGCTTGGCCAGCATGGAGAAGCGCTCAAGGCGCTGAGTGAATTTGCCGAGCTCTCGCCAGAGGACGTGCATGTCCGTTCAGTCGTCGTCGAACAGCTGTTGCGCGCAGGACGCAAGCCGGATGCGCTGCCGCACCTGACGGTGCTGCACCGCTTGCACGCAGTCGCAGGCCGCGGCGACGAGGCGGAGGGTGTCGCGCTGGTCGCGCGCGAAATCGACGAGAACTGGGTACCAGAGTCGGATCAGAATCGAGCCGGGAAGCGGGCGGACCCGTCGTTGGTGTTCATCGACAGCGATGACGATTTCGGTGCATTGGAAACGTCGCCGACGATCGGGGGGGATCTGCAGCGACCCGCTCCGACGGCCAGCCTGGAGGGGCTCGAGCTGACCACGCCGGCCGGCGTGGAGTTCGACGAGATGCCCGGCAGCGGCACCCTGGATGGATTCGAGGCCACGTCATTCGAGGCGCCTGCACGCGGCGCAGCCGAGCGGGGAGCTGGCGCGATGGACGACACCCCGGTCGTGGACGAGGATGCCGTCGCTGGCGGCGAGGACGACCACGCCGTCGAGGTCGAATTCCTCGACTTTGCGTCCGACGATGCCTCGTCCGACGCAATGCCGGACGTGCCGCCGTCACCGCCGATGCGCTCGCCCCCTCGCCTGACGCCGCTGCACATGATGGTTGTGCCCCCGCCTCAGGCATTTGGCGGAGACGACCTGTCTGGTATCGAACTCGACAGCGCAGATCTCTCTACATTTGGATCGCTCGGGTCGACTGCACCGATACTCGGTGGCCTGCCGATGTTTGCGGAGCCGGAGGCGGTGCCCGAGGTTGCTCCAGATCCCGCGGCCACTGCGCCTGTACCCAAAACGCCAGCGCCATCGGCCCCGCCAGCGCCGCGCCCCAAACGGCCGACACCGAGTTACGTGAATCTGTCGGACATCCTGCACGAAGAGGATGAGCCGAGGTCCGCCCGCATGACGATTGGCGAGCCGAAGCAGACGGGTGACCACGAAGCGGATTTCCAGCACATCCTCCAGGAATTCCGCGACGGAATCGAGAAGACGATTCCGATGGATGATGCCGATAGCCACTTCGACCTTGGTATCGCGTTCCGTGAAATGGGACTCATCGATGACGCGATTGCGGAGTTCCAGATCGCATCGCGGAGTCGTCTCAAGCGGGTGGAGTCGATCGAGGCGCTGGGTGGCTGTTTCCTCGACAAACAGGAGCCTGGCGTCGCTCGGACGCTACTGGTTCGTGCGTTGGACGACCCATCGGTCGCCCATGGCGATGACACGCTCCGCGGAGTCTTGTACCTCCTGGGGCTCGCGAGTGAGGCACTTGGGGCACGGGAAGACGGCCTTCGCTATTATCAAAGGGTGTACGCCGTCGACATCCGCTTCCGTGACGTCGCAGCCCGTATCCAGACCCTGCAGCAGCCCGCCTAGATGAGCCTACCGGTTCCCGCGAGGGCTGGGCTCGACAACCCGCTCGCCGGCATTCAGTACCCGGTTCGTGCGGAGCTCGAACTCGTATCGTCCCGAATGTGGGACATCGTCGCAGACGACAACCCGCTCATCGGCGAAGTGAATCGCCACCTGCAGAGCATGCAGGGAAAACTCCTGCGCCCGGCGTTAGTACTGCTCGCGAATGCCGTCGAGGACTCGCGCAGCGCTCTCGCGATCGATCACGCGGCAGTGGTCGAGCTGATTCATCTCGCGACGCTCGTGCATGACGATTCCGTCGACCACTCTGTGCTGCGACGCGGAATGCCGACCGTGAATGCGCGCTTCAGTCATCAGGTCTCCGTCATCATGGGAGACTACCTGTATTCTCAGGCGGTCCGGCACCTCGTCAGCACGCGGGACATGGCGTCGCTGACGGTGATTGCCGAAGCGGCGAAGGCGATGACGATGGGCGAACTCTGGCAACTGTCGGCGGTCGATTCGCTCCAGTTCAGCGAAGAGGAGTATTTCCGGCTGAATCATGCCAAGACCGCGTCGCTCATGAGCGCTTCGTGCGAAGTGGGGGCAATCTGCGGCGCGCCGTCCCACCAGGCGGCTCTGGCACGCTTCGGTGACCGCCTCGGCATGGCCTTTCAGGTCGCGGATGACCTGCTCGACTACGTCGAGGGTCAGGAGATCACCGGCAAGCCCTCCGGCGCCGACTTGCGGGAACGGAAGGTGACGTTGCCTTTGATCGCCGCCCTTCGTCGGATGCCAGTGGCGGCGCGTCGCGAGGTCGAGCGGTTCTTCGAGAGTGCCGATCCGAGCGAGGGCGCCATCAGCCGAGTCATCTCGTTGGTCGTCGACGCCGATGGCATTGAGTATGCGCGGCGGAAAGGAGAGCTTTTTGCACAGGAGGCGGAGGAGATCGCTGTCGCACTTCCAGACACGCCGGCTCGGTCTGCTCTTCTCGAGCTCGTTGGATATGTCCTCGATCGGCGGTGGTAATGGCGTCTCGCAGCGGCTCCTCCCGGCATCGGCCAGCCTTTCATGCCGTCGTCCTCTCAGTCGGCTTCATCGTCGGCGGGTTCCTGACGCAGTTCTCGCGTCGGTTCCTGCCGGCGGGTAGTGTGAAGGCATTCCTGACCACTGGTGTCACGCCGAGCCTCGGCCCGTTGCAGATTGACCTCGTGATCCTCAAGTTTGCACTTGGGCCGATTGCGCTTGACGTGTCCCTCCTGAGTCTGCTCGGGGTTCTGATCGCGTACCTCATTGCGCGGTCCCTTTTCTAGGAGATGGGTTATGCCGTTCGGACTGGGCATGGGTGAGACCATGTTGATTCTGGTCGTGGTGCTGTTGCTCTTTGGCGCGAAGCGAATCCCGGAGATCGCTGGTGCACTGGGCAAGGGCATCAACCAGTTCAAGAAGAATGTCAGCGACGTGGACAAGTCATTCCGCGAGGGCGAAATGAATTCTCGCGCCGAAGTTTCACGCGCGCCGGAGCCTCCGGTCCGCATCGATGACCCGACTGCCGAGCCGAAGCGGCTGATCTAGTCGGCAGCTTTCGATCACGTGTTCACCCGCCGCTGGCATACTGCGGCAGTGTCGTCGTGACTTGGATGCACGAAATGAGAGCGGGGCACCGGACTCTGGTCTGATGCCCCGCTCGTTGCGTCCAGCCCCGATGTCAGCTCAGGCTGTACTCTGTCTGCGCGCCGCGCTGTTCAGTCGCTTCCGGTGGTCAACCACCGATGCGCCCTTGCGCAGGCCTTCGAGGTAGTCGCGCACCATCTGCTCCCGCATGCCTCGCAGCACCTGCGCTCGTTGCTGGTCCTTCTGCTTGTCGAACTCCGCGCGATCCGCGGCAATCCGCTTGTCGACGCGAATCAGAAACACGCCCAGCACCGTGCGGATTGGCTGGCTGACGGCGCCGATGGGGAGTGCGAACGAGGCGCCGACAGCCTCATTGAAACCGCCGAGGCCTTCGGTCTGCATCGTGCGAGCGAACATGGTCGACTTCTCGACCGTTAGTGCTCGCTGCTGCGCGGCGCCTTCGAAGCCCAGTGCGGCTGCCGACTTGGTGATGTTCCGGCCGAGCTCCATAAACTCGTCGAGCACCTTTTCGCGTGCGAGGCGATCCTTGACTGCATCACGGACTTCCGCGAACGGAGCAATACCCTTCGGATGCAGCGTGTCGAGGCGCGCCACGAAGTATCCGCTGGCATCATCGAACATATCGCTCGATTCGCCGGCCGCGGCGCCGCCGAAGGCCCACGCACTGGCATTCGGGATGTAGCGGCCGGCGATCGTCAGTGGCTCACCCTCGAAGGCCGTCGCGCGCATGACCGGCAGCCCGAGCTTTTTGGCCGCGTCGTCGAACTTCTGCGCAGACTCCGCATTGCCAGCCAGTGTCGCCAGCGAGTCGGCCCGCTTGGCCACCCGGGTCGCACGGGCTTCGTTCATCGTGACCGACAGCAGGATGTGCCTGAGGCTGAGCGAGTCACCCGCCTTGGCATCGAGTCGAATCAGGTGCCAGCCGAAGTCCGTCTTGACTGGCGCCGAGATCCCGCCGACGCTGAGCCCCTTCGCGGCGGCGGTGAACGCCGGGACGAACTGGTCGCCGGTGCTCTTCCCGAGGTCGCCGCCACTGACCGCCGACGTCGTGTCGTTTGACACCTGCTTCGCCAGATCCGCGAACGCGGCCTTCTGATCGGCCGCGGCGGTGATCTGTGCTCGGAGAGCCAGCAGCGAGTCGCGGGTCGCCGTCGTATCGGCTGCACTGACGATCAAGGGAATCGAGACGACCGAGACGGCCGCTCGGCTCGCGCGTTCAAAGTCGGACGTGTGCGCGTCGTAGTAGGTGCGCGCCTGTGCATCCGTCACATCGCCAGGCGAGGCGGTCGTCGGTCGCATCGCGATGAACGACACCTGCGCCGAGTCGTGCGAGTCCTGATAGATCTGCCAGAGCCGTGAATCGCTGACAAATGCGCCCGCCGCCACCTGCTCGAAGAGCTTCTGCTTGGGAATCGTGCTCCGGTAGTATCCCTCGAGCTGCGCGAGCAAGCCCTGCGCCCGCGCCTGCGGACTCCGCAGAAACCGCTGATACTTCTCGAAGTCGAAGCGTCCGTTGGTCTGCAGCTCGGCCAGCTGCGCGTACTGCGGCGGCGGCGAGAACTTCGCGTACTCGACGATCTCCTCCTGCGTGACGGAGATGCCGCGCTTGGCATACTCGTGCTCGAGCAGGATCTCGGTGACGATCTCGTCGTACGTCTTCGTCTCCAGCTGCGCGCGCTCATCGAGTGTGAGTGACCGCCCGCGCTGCTGCTCCTCGGTTTGCGCCGCCGCTTCGAGGGCGCGCTGGTAGGCACCGTAGGTGACGTCCTGGCCGTCGACCTTGACGACAGTGGTGCCGAGAGTCGGGCCCGAGTCGCGGCCGAAGAGGCCGGAGGATTCATAGAAGACGAAGCCGCCGATGAACGTGACGGCGAGGCCCCAGAAGATGTACTTACCGAACGAGCGGAACGTCTGCAGCACTGAAGGGAACTCCTCGAGGGAACGACCTGAACCGCGGGCGACGACAGCCGCGAAAGTTAGGCATTTGCATAGCCCAACTTCAAGTGATGGCGATACTTCGATATCCGGACTCCATTTGACGCTCCTCGGGCATGTCGGCTATCTTCGTCCCTTCAGTGCCCCGCGATCGGCTGGTGCACCCGCAGACAATTTCCGAGGTCTTGATGGCGCCTGGTTCACGGCTGCAGGAGCTGACGGCCAAGTACATGCAGAACCCGCGTCGCTACTTCGTGCCGCTCGCCAACGAGTATCGGAAATCGAACGATCTCGACCGGGCGATCGCGCTCTGCCGGGAGCACCTGCCTTCCCAGCCTGGCCATATGAGTGGACATATCGTCCTCGGCCGGGCGTACTTCGAGAAGGGTGATGTCGATGCTGCGCGCGAGGTGTTTCTCACATCGGTGGAGCTGGATGATGAAAACCTCATCGCGCTGCGACACCTTGGCGATATCGCAAAGGCTCTCAACCAGCTGAGCGAAGCGCGGCAGTGGTACGCTCGCGTGCTCGATGCGGACCCGCAGAACGATGAGATCGAGCGCCTCCTGCAATCGCTCGGCACGCCGGACGAGCAGGGACGTGCCGCCGACGTCCAGCTCCTGGCCCCGGTCGAGTCCGATGAACCGCAGTCCGCTGCCCGCGTTGGCGAAGCGGGTGGTTCTCCGGGCACTGATCGCAGCACGGCGCTCAGCACGGCGCTCAGCACGGC
>Ga0163144_10001246_pt1 | contig 59991 bp, 71 predicted proteins | sample OliLak19BULKMAT1_FD_123175 | JGI IMG/M metagenome (GOLD analysis project Ga0163144, IMG submission 123175) | Freshwater microbial mat bacterial communities from Lake Vanda, McMurdo Dry Valleys, Antarctica - Oligotrophic Lake LV.19.BULKMAT1 | ecosystem: Environmental > Aquatic > Freshwater >...
CCTGACGATTAGTAATGGGGCCAGTGTGATGGCAGCCAGTTTAATCGTGGGAGTGAATGCCTCCTCTTCAAACAATGTCATCAATCTCAGCGGGGCCGCCTCGCAGATGGTAGTGACCAATGCGGCCGGGACGAGCACGAGCGACATCCGTAATGGCACATTCACACAGAATGGTGGCACCTTCCGCACGGACAATTTGCTCCTGGCTGATACGGCAGGACTCTACAGCTTTAATGGAGGTACAGCCATCGTCGGTGTGGCCAATATCAACAATGGCCAAACCTTCCAAGTAGGCAACGGGACGAGCGCGGCGTATTTCCACCAGACAATCGGCAGTGCCACTAATACATTTGCCAACGGGCTGACGATCAATACTAACGGGGTATTTAGTTTTGCCGGGGCAGTCACCGACCAGATCACCCTCAATGGCGGCACGCTCAAGGGGCAAGGTACTTATGTCGGCAATCTGACGGTGGGTGGAGGATCTATTCTGGCACCGGGGAATAGTCCGGGTACCCTGACGAATTTCGGTAATGGGAATTGGACAAACAATGGGATTTATCAGTTTGAGGTTAATAGTTTCTCCGGCACCCAAGGGGCTGATCCCGGATGGGATTTCTACCGTGTGGTAGGGAGTCTGGATATCACCGCCGATAGCTTGAACCCTTTCTTGATCGACATCACCTCTCTGACTCTGAGTAATACTCCCGGGTCAGCCTTTGCTTTTAATGATACCGCTAATTATAGTTTTACCTTGGTAGAAACCACGCTGGGCGTAAGTGGATTTTCGGCGAATAAATTTAATCTCAGTGCAGTGAATTTCCAGAACCCTTTCACGGGCTCATGGACCATCAGCCAGTCGGGCAATAATCTATTGCTCAATTACACAGCGGTCCCCGAGCCATCTACCTACGCCCTGCTAGTGCTGGGAGCTATTTGCGCGGGTATCTCCGCCCGCCGACGCAGCGGAGGGAGAAAACAAACCGCCGATTGTGCGGATTGACGTGGGTTTTTCAGGATTGAATTTTATCAATTCGCCTGTAGTCTGTGAATTACGTTTGCCGAGTATATCCAGAAAGCTATGAATCAGGCTGAGTATGAAATAACCGAAGATAAACGTTATTTTGGCAAAATCTCTGCCTTTAATGGTGTCTGGGCTGAAGCTCAGACTCTCGAGATATGCCGTGAAGAGCTTTGTGAGGTTTCGGAAGAGTGGATTATATTGAGCCTGAAAAAAGGCGAATCACTCCCCGTAATAGACTCCATTGACCTCAACCGCATCGCAGAACATGCCTAGGCCGATCTCCCGAAAAGATTTGCTGCGACGGTTTAAATCACTTGGTTGGGATGGACCTTATGCGGGAGGAAAACATTCCTTTATGGTCAAGGGGGAGATATTGATTGGTCTCTGATGAAAAGGATTTTGGAACAGGCAGGAATCAATCCCGATAATTGGTTAAATCTTAACTAGCCTTCAAATCCGTCATGTGCCGAGCCTGCCGTTTGACGGTAGTTTCCTGTTTTGAGCCGCGCAATTTGCGTGGAGCGGAGGTGGAGGGGATGAATTCTTTCATGAACTCGGGTACTTCGTTGCGGCCGGGTTTTTGATAATCGGCGTAGAGGGTCTGCGCGATTTGTTCCGGGGGGAAACTCTTCTCGTCGCGGAAGTAGGTGAAGAGGAGTTCGAGTAGCTTTATCATGGCGATGGAGTCCGTGCGCTGCAATTTGCCCCAGAGCCAGTCGCTCAGGCGGAGTAACTCATCAAAGGCCGAGGGTTTGTCTCGGCAGAGCAATTTGCATGTGCGGGAGAAATTCCCGCTATTACCGATCATGTCCCAGTATTTGGCGAACCGGCGCATACGCTGCATCTGGTCAAATCCGAGCAATTTGTTCTGGAGGATTTCATAAGGCGGATGCTCGCTGTAAACCATTTGCCATTCTTGGTCGTGGCGGATGATCGGAGTGCCGCGGAGACGTTTCAGGATGCCGACTTGAATCTCCTGGGGGTCGAGCGCGATGAGGTCATCAAATCCTTTACCGAAACTCTCCAGGGTCTCGCCGGGTAAACCGCAAATAAGATCCGCGTGGATATGGACACCGGTCTGTGCCCTGAGCCAGCGCAAATTGTCCGCGAGCTTGGCGTAATTTTGGCGGCGACTGATCAGGGCCGCGACCTCGGGGTTAAAGCTCTGGATACCGACCTCGAATTGGAGGATGCCAGCCGGGAACTTTGTGATGATCTCGCGCAGTTCCGCCGGAAGACGGTCGGGAACCATTTCAAAATGGATAAAAAGTCCGGGCCGGAGGCGTTCGAGGAAAAACCCGAGGATTTGTCGGCTGAAAGCGAGATTTAGGTTAAATGTCCGGTCGACGAATTTAAAATGTTGGAGTCCACGGTCATAGAGTTTTTGCATTTCGGCGAGGAATGGATCCAGAGCAAATTGCCGCACAGGAATGTCGAGGGAGGACAGGCAGAATTCACACGTGAAGGGGCATCCCCGGGAAGCCTCGACGTAAACGATCCGGTGGGCGATATCGTCTTCGGAGTACAGCCCGTAGGGAAGAGCAAGTTGCGCAATATCGACGAATCCAGCATCGATGATTTTTTCCTCCGGAGTGATGCCGCCGAGCAATTTGCTACAGAGCTGGGCAAAAGCCATGTCCGCCTCACCTTTGATGATGTAGTCGGCGTAGGGCAGGAGCGGGTGAGTCTCCGTCTCGTAGCTCACCTCGGGGCCGCCGAGGATGATTTTGATGTCTGGGGCGATCCGGCGCAGGGCACTGACGACCTCGTGGGTCTCGGTTACATTCCAGATGTAAACACCGAAACCAACAATAACGGGCTTTTCCGCCAGGATCTTTTCCGTGATTTCAAGGGGCTTTTGGTTGATGTCAAATTCCCTCATCACCGTCTGGCCACGCAGTCCGCCCATATTTGCGAGGATATATCGCAGACCGAACCCGGCATGAATATATTTAGCAGTTAATGTGGTGAGTAAGACTTTGGACATCGGCACGGAAAATAGCATGAATTTATATGAATGGCGAATGCTAATCGGCTCATATGACCATGGCCAAGCAAAAGTCTTATCGGTAAGAAGCCTTGCGCAAGTGTGAAATAGGGTGTAAAATTAGACCACGACTGGCTCCGAAGCATTGCTTCGTGATGGGGGCTTTTTATGAATTTAATGAGAAAGTCCTGACCATGATCGAAATAAAGCGTACCAATATTCTGCTCAAGCCAGATAGTTCGCGCGTATTTTTCAGACCTTTGGAGTTTGTAAATCGTGAACGCGTCATCCGAGTGATGGCGAGGGTCATGAGTCTTTCCGAGGATCAAGTCGATAAGGAATCTGCGAAGGTCATGGAGCGGTTCGGGAACCGCCACCACAAGCTTGAGGCTTTTTTCATCAAGAGATACGAGACTGTCAAAGACATGATGATTCTTGATAGTAGTATGAGTCGGGCGAAACAGTTACTCATCGGGTCCTATTTCTGCCAGGAATATTCACTTGAGGCCGCTGCACTATTTAATCCCTCTATCGTGCCCGATCCCGACCAGTCGGGACTTCCCGAGGGGGCGATGCGGTTCATCATGAGCCTGCGTGCGACCGGGGAAGGGCATATCTCTTCACTGGTATTCCGTTCAGGAATCGTTCATGGCGAGGGGCGGGTGGAATTAATGGAAACCTCCCGTTACGCGACGGCTCCGGAGGAAGCCCCTGACCCGGAATACTGCAAAGGCCTTTTTGAAAGGAAACTCCATGAGCTGGGCTTACTCGATACCTTTGTGCAGAATATGATGCAGTCGCTCCCGGCGCAATTCACCTTTCAGGAACTTAAAAAAACGGTGGATTTAACATTAAAGAAAAACCGGTTAATGCATCTCGAGCAGCAGAATGTGCTCCAGAGTGTCACGGCTCTGGCCAAGGCGAATTACCTGATCCGGTTCAGCCCCGGGCAAAAAATATCCGAACGCCTGATTTTTCCTTCATCCCCCTCAGAAAGCAACGGGATCGAGGATGCCCGGTTTGTGGCATTCCGGGAAGATGACGGGCAGATTACTTATTATGCGACTTATACGGCTTATGACGGTAAAGTGACATTCCCGCAGTTGATTGAAACAAAAGATTTCCTGACATTTAAGCTCAGTACCCTGAACGGATCGGAGGTCCAGAATAAAGGTATGGCTCTTTTCCCACGGAAAATCAATGGCCACTACGCCATGATCTCGCGTCAGGACGGGGAGAATATTTTCCTGATGTATTCGGATATGCTCCATTTCTGGCACGATAAAAAAATCCTGATGCGGCCTACGTACCCTTGGGAATTTCTCCAGCTGGGCAATTGTGGTTCGCCCATCGAGACCAAAGACGGATGGTTACTTTTAACACACGGCGTGGGAGCGATGCGGCAATATTCCATCGGGTGTATCCTGCTTGATCTGGATAACCCAGGGGAAATCATTTGTCGACTGCCTTACCCTCTGATCACGCCCGACCAGACAGAACGCGAGGGGTATGTGCCAAATGTGGTTTATACCTGCGGTTATATGGAGCATGCCGGGCATTTAGTGATCCCTTATGGCATGAGTGATTCATGTGTCGGATTTGCCACAGTGGAAATGGAAGACCTGCTTTCTGAACTTAAAAAATACCCGGTGAAAGGAAAATAACCGATGAACTTAGAAGAGCACATAGGCAAAATCGCTTTAATAGGCGGTTATCTCCCCCGTAAATGCGGGATCGCGACATTCACCAACGACATGTACAAGTCCATCTCTCTGGCTTATCCCAAGACTGAAGTCATGGTTGTCCCTGTTAATGACATTGCCGAGGGTTATCCGTATCCGCCCGAGGTGAGGTTTGAATTTTCAGAGCAGGATATCTCTTCCTATGAACGGGCGGCGGATTTCCTTAATTTTAATAATGTGGACGTCGTTTGTCTCCAGCATGAATTCGGTATTTATGGCGGAAACGCTGGGAGCCATGTCTTGGCCCTTTTGCGAGATTTAAAGATGCCTGTGATCACGACGTTGCACACGGTGCTCCAAGAGCCTGATGCCCACCAGAAACGCGTCATGAAAGAGTTGATTACACTGAGTGTGAGGCTCGTCGTCATGACGGAACGCAGTAAGGGTATCCTCAAAGATGTTTACGGGGTCTCCCCGGATAAGATCGACATAATCGCCCACGGTATCCCTGACATGCCATTTAGTGATCCGAATTTTTATAAGGATCAATTTGGGGTCGAGGGAAAGAAGGTCCTGCTGACATTCGGCCTACTTTCCCCGAGTAAGGGGATAGAATATGTCATCCAGGCTTTGCCAGAAGTGGTTAAAAAGTATCCCGAGTTAGTTTATATCGTGCTCGGCGCGACACATCCGAATCTCGTCCGTAACGAAGGTGAAGCCTACAGGATAAGCCTTGACCGTATGGTCGCAAACCTCGGGGTGAAAAAACATGTCGCTTTTTACAATCGTTTTGTGGAGATCGATGAATTAAAGGAATTCCTCGGGGCCGCCGATATTTATATTACGCCGTACCTGAACCCCGCCCAGGCGGTTTCAGGGACCTTAGCCTATTCTTTTGGTTGCGGGAAAGCTGTTATCTCGACGCCCTACTGGCACGCTGAGGAATTACTCGCTGACGGAAAAGGTGTGCTCGTGCCATTTGCCGATCATGAGAATATGGCTAAAGCAATTATCGGCCTTTTGGAGGATGATCACAAATGTAATGCCATGCGTAAACGGGCTTACCTCCAGGGCCGTGAATCCATCTGGAGCCAAGTCGCCTTCCAATACGGGGAATCTTTTTACAAAGCGCGGCTTTCAATGGCGAGGGGTGTCTCCCGCCGATATGCCCTCAAAACTCAGGAAACTGAACTCGTCGAGCTGCCTACCCTGCGTTTGGATCACCTGTGCCGAATCACAGACTCGACCGGGATTTTCCAGCATGCGACTTATACCCTGCCAAATTTCCATGAGGGGTATTGTATTGATGATAATGCCCGTGCTTTGATTCTGGCGATTCTCCTTGAGGAAACGGGGGATGCGCTTGGAAAAATCTCCAACTATGCCCATACGTATGCGTCTTTTATTAATTATGCCTATGAACCGGCATCCGGACGGTTCCATAATTTTATGGGATTTGACCGGAAGTGGCTCGACGAATACGGTTCGGATGATTCTTTGGGCCGTACACTATGGGCGTTAGGAACCTGTGTGGGGCGTTCGCAGGACAAGAGTCTGCAGGCATGGGCGGTCCAGCTTTTTGAAAAAACCGTCATGAAAATCACAGAGGTGAGTTCACCGCGTGCCTGGGCCTTTGCATTGATCGGGATTCACGAATATTTCAGGAGGCTGAGCGGGGATAGGTTAGTCGACCAAGTGCGTGATATTCTCACTGACAAATTACTCAGGCTGTATGAAGACAGTCATAGTGAGGACTGGAAATGGTTTGAGCCGGTGGTTTCATACGATAACGGGGTACTTCCCCATGCGCTGATCTTGAGCGGGCGGTGGTCAGATAATCATAAAGCCTTAGAAGTGGGCTTAGAAACAGCCCGCTGGCTCCAAACAGTCCAGACGTGCGAGGAAGGACATTTCCGCCCCGTCGGGTCAAATGGATTCTACAAAAAGGGTGATGTGCGTGCGAAATTCGACCAGCAGCCCGTCGAGGCCTACTCGACTGTGGCCATGTGCTTGGAAGCTTTCCAGACGACCAAAGATTATTTCTGGCTGACTGAGGCGCAAAAAGCTTTGGACTGGTTCCTGGGCAAAAACGACGCGGGACTCTTTGTTTATGATGCTAATACGGGCGGGTGTTATGACGCGATCCACGTGGATCGGGTGAATCAGAATCAAGGGGCGGAATCAACTCTCTCATTCCTTTTGTCATTACAGGAAATGAGGATCAATGAAATCATCCTTGAATCCTATGACCGCCCGATCACTCCGAATGAGGCGTGATCGGCAGGGGGGGGACGACCGAGTATTTTCATGCTGAAAAGAGGCTTGTGTCAGTCTTTGGATTCTGTCTAATCTCTTACCTCATCCGTATCATCTTATGAAAAATATTATTCGTTCCCTCCTTGTGCTGCTAGGTATTACACTCTGCCCTGTCTCTGCTGACTCCTCTATCGAAATGAATGTCAGCGGGGGGACGATGACTATGAAACAATCTTATTCGGGGGATAAAGCCCGGAATGAAATCCCGCAATTAAGCGATTCAGATAGTGGTCTGATGGTTTCCGGACCGGTTAATCCCATGAGCCAGCCTTTGATGGTGACTAGGCTGGATAAGGCGGTGGAATGGATTATTGCCAAACCGTCAAAAACGTACATGGAAAACCCGATCAAAATCCCGTACGTGCCCATGCCGCCGACAGCCTTTTCCGCAGACAACACGCAGTATAGCTCGAATACTAATAGTCCCCCCGAAGCATCTGGAAAGATGGAAGTTAAAAAGAATGGCAGCCAAAAGATTGCCGACTTTGCTACTGATGGTTATGAAATCTGGATGGACGGGAAGTTGGCGGCAAAATATTGGATCGCCGCCAAGGATGGTGTGCTCAAGGACGCCTTTGGACAAAAAGATGCCTTTGAAAAAAAGTTGAACCAGTTAAAGTATTCGACTTGGCCGAAAGATGACCAGGGGGCTGCGATGAAGTCAGCTAATGCAATGCAAAAAGCGATGTTTGGTCAAATGACGGATAGCTTGAAGCTTTTTAATACAGGTTTGCCCGATGGTATTCCCCTAAAAGTCGAGTTTCTTGATGAGGACTCTGGGAAGCTTGTCACAGCCATGGAGGTGACGATGGTGAATACAAATAAGATTGATGCCGCCCAATTTGAAATACCCGCAGGGTTTACCAAAACCACCCAATCAGCAATCGCCGAGGATATGATGAATATGGATCCGGAGGCCATGCAGGATATGATCCAAAAAGCCCCTGAAAATCTTAATAGCGACGGGGTAAATCCAGAACAATTACTCAAGCTCCAAAAAGATATCCAGCAGCAGAAGCTGCAGGACCAGTAGAACGGCGGAAAAAAGGTTTTATCAGCTTTTAAGGAATCGTTTTGCCCTGATGGAGGTGCTGAATGGGACGTTAATACTCTGGAATGGGCGTTGTCAGCGCATAAAATACATTCTTCTTGCTCCTGTTAAGCCGTAATAAGTCAATATTGATTCAATAACAGGAACATAAACGACGAACATTTGAATATATTATTATGAGTAATTCTACGTTATCGACTATGACAAGTAGGGAACGTGTTTTGAGGGCCATGAAAAGGCAAATTCCGGATCGTGTCCCCTTTGATTTGAGCTGGGGTCTGACAGGCCCGATGTATGATATTTTTAAGGAAAAAACGGGGCATACGAGTCCGGACGAGTATTTTGGGGTGGATACGCGCATGTTAATGTCTGCGCCGACGACTTTAAAAAATGACTACTCCAAATACTTTAAAAATCTTCCAGAAAAGGCCTTTATCGATGAGTGGGGTGTAGGTCATTTGCCGACGGAAAGTGATGATAAAAGTCACAGCCACTTGGAGGGATTTATTTATCCGATGCTCAAGCTCTCTACTGTGCGAGATGTGATGGATTATCCGTTGCCGGATATGGATGCCTATTACCGGCACGAGTATATGACTAGTGCCGTGAAGGATATCCAAGGTAAAGGGTTTGCTGTTCTTGGCTCCATGGCTTGTACGATTTTTGAAGTGGCCTGGTATATGAGGAGTATGGAGTTACTCATGATGGATTTTATTGATAATCAGGAGTTTGCCGAGGCGTTTCTCGATAGGATTACTGAGAAAAGGGAAGGCCAGGCTAGAAACATGGCTGAGTCAGGTATTGATGTTTTGATGCTCGGGGATGATGTGGCTTCCCAGAGGAGCATGATTATGAGTGTGCCCATGTGGCGCAAATGGCTCAAAGGCCGGTTGGCCCGTGTGATCAAGGCTGCGCGTACAGTTCGCCCGGATATTTTGATTTTTTACCATAGTGACGGGAATATCCTGCCGGTGGTTGAAGATTTGATCGAAGTGGGGGTCGATATTCTTAATCCTATCCAGTGTGAATGTGTGGATCCTGCCGAGCTGAAACTCAAGTTCGGCGACAGACTTTCATTTTGGGGGACAATCGGGACACAGACCACTCTGCCCTTTGGTACACCGGATGACATCCGTAATGAAGTGAAGTTACGAATGGAAACGGTCGGTAATGGCGGTGGATTACTTTTGGGGCCCACGCATTTTGTGGAACCGGAAGTGCCATGGGAAAACCTGGTGGCCTTTGTCGAGGCTGTGAAGGAGTTTGGAGTTTACCGCTGATATTTTCCTGAGAGTGTTGAGCGGGGGCCTTTGAGATAAGCTTCCGCGAACAATTTTTCTCTAAAACCCCAATATCGGGCGTATTCATGAGTGGAACCTTTTCATAGAGTCGAGTAAAAGAGAGTTTCATCAGACTGGGATAGAAGTTTAAAATGAAAATACTGGTGAATTTCTTTTGAGTTTTTTGCCGGTGAACCCTATTGATGTCCCTGTTCCTTATGTTTACCAAGAGAATTATTCCTTGTCTGGATGTCGCCCATGGCCGTGTGGTCAAAGGGGTTAATTTCGTCGGGTTACAGGATGCTGGTGACCCTGTGGAAGCTGCGATTGAATACGACCGCCAAGGTGCGGATGAACTCGTTTACCTCGATATCCGGGCCAGTCACGAAAACCGTGGGACGCTTGTGGATCTCGTCGAACGTACCGCAGGTGAGATTTTTATCCCGCTGACTGTCGGCGGGGGGATCCGGAGTGTCGAAGATATCCGTGTCATGCTCAAGGCAGGCGCAGATAAAGTTTCCATCAATACATCGGCGGTGCACACTCCCGAGCTCATTCGCCAAGGGGCAGACACTTTCGGTAGCCAATGTATCGTGGTGGCAATCGACGCGAAACGCAGTGGTCCGGGTAAGTGGGAGGTTTTCACCCACGGCGGGCGTAAACCCACAGGGATGGATGTTATTGAGTGGGCAAACAAGGTTGTTTCCCTTGGAGCGGGCGAGATTTTACTCACGAGCATGGATTCCGATGGTACCAAGAAGGGCTACGATCTGGAGTTAAATAGTGCCGTCAGTGAGGCGGTGAAAGTGCCGGTCATCGCCAGCGGTGGTGCGGGCAATTTGCAACACCTCCTCGATGTACTCACGACAGGGAAGGCCGATGCGGTTTTGGCTGCCAGTATCTTCCACTACGGTCAACACACCGTCGAGGACGTGAAGAAATTCCTCGCCGCCAACGGGATTCCTGTCCGACCTGCGGCCATTAGCGCATAAGCTTTTCGACGCCATTGGTACGCCTGGTAAAAAACGAAGGTGTTGAGGCTTTGATTGCATTTTAAATGGGTCGATTTAGTCTATCTATATGAATTACAGGGAGGTCATTACCATCATTACCCGTTATTGTTGGAGGGTCTTTACCCCGGGGCAAAACATATTGTAAACCTTGGGTTGGAGACTGTTGATGACCTGACTCTATGGGGCTTTGCCAAAAATCATTTGCATTCGACGTGGAAATTGTACAACGACAGCTATTCAAAACCTATTTTTGCTTAACTACGAAGATATTGGTAGGTTCTTAACAGATCAAGAGTCAGGAATAATGATGTTCTTTTAGGAAACCTCCGCAATCTGATTTTTATCTCCTTCTTCTCCGGCATAATAAGGGTTTAAGGACTAGCGGGAGGGTGACGAGGACCGCGGCTGTGGCGATGACTTTTGCCGCAGCACTCCATCCATGGCCGGTGGTCTGACGGACCTTGATGAGGCAAGGGGTGTCTGGAGCAAATTGCGCCAGTCCACCGATGGTGCATGAAAGATAAGGATGGTCAGTGACATCGTGCGAGATGAATTTAAAGCCACGGGCGAGGTAGAACTCTGTCGGGTTCTCGTGGGAATGGTGTGTGGCCCAAGCGAGGGTATAAATTTCTTTCACTTCGGGATAATTTTTTAAAACTTTCGGGAGTTTTCCTAGAAATAAGGTTCCTAACCCGTGGTGGGAAGGATCCGCGTGGAGCGAGGCGAGGTAACAGACGGGGCGGTCACGGTTCTCGATCAAGCCATAGGGCAGGTCATTGAGGTCGCCTTCGAGTTGGTAAGGATACCCGATCAAGAGGCGGGCATAGGCTTTCCCTCCGGGGCTGGTGAGCTCGACTTGTAAATCAGTAAATTGCACGGTATTCGATCCTGATTTTTATCTATTTCAGGAGGGTGACAAGGGGGATGTTACTTATTTAAACCGAATCCGCCCAAATGTCAAAAAACTTGCAGGAAACAAAATAGGGGGTTGAAAGAGCGGCGCAAGTTGCGTAGGCTGCGGCACTTGATCCATCGTATAAAATCTTTGGCCGGTCGTGATACCGGCCCTCTCAAGGAGAAAAAATGAACACGCAGTTTCTCGAAAAAATCAAGTTTAACGCCGACGGACTGGTTCCTGCCATCGTCCAGGATGTGAATACCAAGCGGGTGCTGATGATGGCTTGGATGAATCAGGACTCGATTATCGCCACGCTGGAAACGGGTAAGACGAATTTCTGGAGCCGTTCCCGCAAAAAGTATTGGATCAAAGGTGAAACCAGCGGTCACACTCAAACGGTAAAGAAATTTGCCATCGACTGCGACGGGGATACGTTGCTTTTCGAGGTGGAACAAACGGGGGGAGCCTGCCACACGGGGTATATGTCCTGTTTTTACCAAGAGGTCAGTCTTGGTGGGGAAGTCCGCCCCGTCAATGAACTCCGTATTTTTGATCCTGAAAAAACCTATTCCCCATCATGAGCATACACCCTTCCAAAGAAGAATTCTGCAAACTCGCCCAAAAAGGGAACTTGATTCCCGTTTATGTGGAGCTTTTGGCAGATTGTGAAACCCCGGTAGATGTTTACAGCAAATTGCGCGGGCAGGGCAAAAACGCCTTTCTTTTCGAGTCGGCGGAGAGTTCTCAGGTCAGCGGGCGTTATTCATTTGTCGGCTTTGATCTGCGGACAGAGCTGGTCTTTCGCGCGGGCAAAGTCGAGATCCGTGAAGGCGAAAAGTGCCAGACCTCAGAAATGGGTGCGGATCCCTTGGTTTTCCTCCAAAATTACATGGCGCAATTCTCCCCGGTGTCACATGGGTCCTTGCCCCTCTTTTTTGGCGGGGCCGTTGGTTTTATTGGTTACGAGGCGGTGACTTATTTTGAACCCACTGTGCGGCGGGCGAAAAAGGATGACCTGCAAATTCCTGATGCCTTATTTTTGATCACGGACAAATTGCTCATTTTTGATCATCTCCGAAAAACATTACAAATCGTTGTGAATGTGCATGTTAATGGTGATTTGGAGGTGAAATATGCCCTCGCTATTGAGCAAATTGCTCAAATCAGAAAGTTATTGGAAGCTCCTCGGGCTCATGCACTTAATGAGATTCCAGAAAAACCCGAGGTGACTCTTCCTCCCGCAAATATGTCCCACCAGGATTATTTGGATATGACGATCGAGATGAAGGAATATATTAAGGCAGGTGACATCTTTCAAGTCGTTCCATCCCAGAGATTTGAATCTGATTATAAGGCGTCACCCTTGAGCCTTTACCGTATCTTGCGCCACGTAAATCCTTCACCCTATATGTTCTGCGTGGAACTTGGCAGTATGGCGATTGTTGGAGCCTCACCAGAGGTTCATGTCCGCTGTAATAACCGGAAAGTCGAGATTCGCCCGATTGCAGGGACCCGTAAGCGCGGGGAGACACCTGAGGAAGATGTCGCCTTGGAAAAAGAGCTTTTAGCCGACCCTAAGGAAAGGGCGGAGCATGTGATGTTGATTGACCTCGCGCGTAATGACGTAGGCCGGGTTTGTGATTTTCATTCGGTCAAAGTGACTGATTTTATGGTGGTTGAACGTTACTCCCACGTGATGCATATCGTTTCTCATGTTGTTGGTCAGTTGCATCAGGAAAAGACCGCATACGATGTCATGCGGGCGACATTCCCTGCGGGAACCGTGTCGGGCTCGCCAAAGATCCGGGCCATGCAGATTATTGCCGAGCAGGAACCTACCTGTCGCGGGGTTTATGCCGGGGCTGTGGGTTATTTCGGGTTCGACGGGAATCTCGACTCGTGCATCGCCCTCCGGACAGTCTTGATCAAGGATGGTAAAGCCTATGTCCAAGCAGGTGGAGGGCTCGTGGTGGACTCCACCCCGCAAGGCGAATATGATGAGAGCTGTAATAAAGCCCGGGCCGCTATCACCGCTCTCGCCATGGCGAAAAATATGGAAGGGTAAGGTCCCCAGAGATCCGACAAAACGTTTGATTTAGAGCGCAGAAAAGAATCATGAATTTTCAGAAAAGTGAATTCAGAATTGCCCGCAGCTCTGATATTTTTTTAGAGCATGCAGTTGATTTCTGATTTGAAGGCAATTAAGCTCTGGCTAAGATTCATTAATTTCAAGTTGCCGATTCGAAAACAGGGATTTAAAAAGGATATATATAAATAATATCCCGATATTTTTGGCGTTTTGTGGTTAATGACACAGGGTAAACTATTTTTATGCAAAAGATTCTACTCATCGATAACTACGATTCATTCACCTTTAACCTCGTCCAATACATCGGGGAGTTGGGGGCGCGACCGCTCGTGTACCGTAATGACCAGATCAGCCTCGAGCAAATTGCGCAGTTGCAGCCGGACAAGATCGTGATATCCCCGGGACCTTGCACACCGCTAGAGGCAGGAATGTCAAATGCTGTTATTAAGGAATTTGGCCCGAAAATCCCACTCTTTGGAGTGTGTCTTGGGCACCAATGTATCGGACATGTATTCGGTGGGGATGTGATCCGGGCTGAACGTCTCATGCACGGGAAGACCTCTCCGATTATCCATAATAATAAAGGGCTTTTTGCCGGTTTGGACAATCCCTTTGACGCGACGCGTTACCATTCATTGATCATTAAACGCGAGACATGCCCTGATTGCCTCGAGATTACTGCTGAGACCGCTGAAAATGAAATCATGGGTGTCCAACATAAACAATTCCCGATCTATGGCGTCCAGTTTCACCCCGAGTCTATCCTTACACGTGAAGGCAAAAAACTCGTCGAAAATTTCCTCAAACTACAAGTTTTATAAGATGATTTTCAGTCATATAAAATATTTAAAAAAGAATTATAAAAATTTTCAAGAAAGTGCTTGCAGGAAAAGTCAGTTTCACTATAGTTTGATTTTCCCTTCATTGGAGTATTTGCAATAAGCAAGTATTACGTTGGTGAGTTTGTCTAAAACATCACTTAAAAGAGGGGAGAACTATTGTCTGAATTGAATAAAACAAGAGAAACATTTTTTATGCCAACAATCAACCAGCTCGTGAAAAAAGGCCGCAAAAGGGTCAGGTACGAATCAAAGTCTCCGGCTTTGAAGAGTTGTCCGCAACGCCGTGGTGTTTGCCTTCAAGTCATGACTCGTACGCCTAAAAAGCCGAACTCCGCCCTCCGTAAAGTGACTAAAGTTCGCTTGACGAATGGGATTGAGGTCATTGCTTATATTCCTGATGAAGGTCATAACCTTCAAGAGCATTCGATTGTATTGGTTCGTGGCGGCAAAGTGAAAGATCTTCCTGGTGTTCGTTATCACGTCGTCCGTGGTACACTTGATGCGCTTGGGGTTGAAAAGCGCCGTGTGAGCCGCTCCAAGTATGGTGTTAAACGTCCTAAAGCGGGCGCTGTAGCTGGGGCCGCCAAGAAAAAGTAAACTTTTAATCGGATAAAAACTATATGTCACGTCGTCGCCAAGCTAATAAACGCCAAGTCCTTCCTGATAGCCGGTATGGTAACCGCCTGATCGGACGTATGATTAATACGATTATGATTTCCGGAAAGAAATCCACTGCTGAACGCATTGTTTACGGGGCTTTGGAAAAGATTACCCAAAAAAATCCTCAATTGGATCCCTTGGACGTTGTTCAAAAAGCGATCGACACTGCTAAGCCACGTCTGGAAGTGAAGAGTCGTCGTGTGGGTGGCGCTACATATCAAGTGCCTATGGAGGTTCCTGTTGACCGTCAAATCTCATTGGCTTTGCGTTGGATAGTTAATTACGCTTCATCCCGCAAAGGTATCGCTCTTAAAGACGCTCTTGCTACTGAAATTCTCGATGCCTCACAAGGACAGGGGAATGCGATTAAGAAACGTGATGATGTCCATAAAATGGCTCAAGCCAATAAAGCATTTGCACACCTAAGATTCTAGAGGATGATCAATATGAGCCAATCTGCCACAGTAGAAAAATCTACAAACCCAAATTCACCTAATCGTGCCTTTCCCTTGGAAAAGACACGTAATATTGGTATTTGTGCTCACATTGATGCCGGTAAAACTACGCTGACTGAGCGTATCCTTTTTTATACTGGGGTTATTCATAAAATGGGTGAGGTCCATGAGGGGACAGCTACGACTGACTGGATGGAGCAGGAAAAAGAACGTGGTATTACGATTACCGCGGCAGCCATTACTTGTTTCTGGGAACAGAAAAAAGAAGAGACTATTTATAAGGCTTTCGAGAGTGAAAAAATGCGGGTCAATATTATAGATACCCCCGGCCACGTTGATTTTACAGCTGAAGTCGAGCGATCTATGCGTGTTTTGGATGGTGCTATAGCCGTATTTTGCGGTGTGGCAGGTGTGCAGCCTCAGTCGGAAACGGTCTGGCGCCAAGCGACAAAATATGGTGTTCCTCGTATTGCCTTCGTGAATAAGATGGATCGTGTTGGTGCAAATTTTAATAATGCTGTCACTGAAATGCGCACAAAGCTCGGTGCGAATCCTGTACCGATTTTGATTCCGATCGGAGCGGAAGATCTCTTGCGCGGACAAATTGATGTAGTGAATCAAAAAGCCGTAATTTATGACGATAGCGGTAATTTGGGATCCGTATATAAGATTGAGGATATCCCTGTTGAGCTACAAGCTAAGGCTAAAGAAGCCCGTCAGCATCTCATTGAGAAGCTAGCTGATTCCGACGAGCAGCTTGGTGAACTCTTTTTAGAAGAAAAACCAATTTCTACCATTGAAATCAAAGCAGCATTACGCCGTGCGACGATTGCAAATAAAATTGTCCCTGTAGTTGGCGGATCAGCATTCAAACATAAGGGTGTGCAGTACCTTGTGGATGCAGTTATTGATTATTTGCCGAACCCGTTAGATGTACCGGATATTAGCGGGACTGATCCTGATACTCATGAGCAAAAGTGCGTTTCCCCTGATGATAATGCAAATTTTGCTTCACTAGCCTTTAAACTTTGGAGTGATCCATTCGTAGGTAAATTAGTTTTCTTCCGTGTTTACTCAGGGACCCTTAAAAAAGGTGATACAGTTTATAACGCACGCACACGCAAAACTGATAGGATTAGCCGTATTATTCGTTTGATGGCTGATAAACGCGAAGAAGTTGATGAAGCTTACTCTGGCGACATCGCTGCGATCGTCGGCTTACGCAATGTCACAACAGGTGATACACTTTGTAATGAAGATTATCCCATTCACCTCGAGCCGCCGACCTTCCCGGAACCGGTTATCTCAATGGCTATCGAGCCAAAAACAAAAGGTGATCGTGAACGTATGGCTGAAGGTTTATCACGGTTAGCTGAGGAAGATCCCACATTCCGTGTGTTTACTGACGAGGAAACAAGCCAGACCATTATTGCAGGCATGGGTGAGCTTCACCTGGAAATCATTCGCGACCGCCTTTTCCGTGAGTTTAAAGTCGAAGCAAACTCGGGTGCACCGCAAATTGCTTACCGCGAAACTATTACTAAATCAGCTGAAGGTGAAGGAAAACTCATCAAACAGTCTGGTGGACGTGGTCAATATGGGCATGTTTGTATTACGATTGAGCCAAATGAAAAAGGCAAAGGCCTTGAGGTTGAGAATAAAATTGTCGGTGGTGCGATTCCTAAAGAGTATATTGGACCAAGTATCAAGGGTATTGAAGAAGCTGTTAATAATGGGATTGTAGCTGGTTACCCGGTTGTTGATATTAAAGTGCAGATCGTCGATGGTAGCTTCCATGAAGTTGACTCGAACGAGCTTGCATTCAAGATGGCTGCTATTTTCTCTTTGAAAGATGCTTTGAAAAAGGCTGGTTCTATCCTGCTTGAGCCTGTGATGAAAGTAGAGTGTATCACTCCGGAAGAGTATCAAGGTGATATTCTAGGCGATATTAACCGCCGTCGTGGGAAAATTATCAATATTGAAACAAAACAAACTGGCTGTGTTGTCCGTGCAGATGTACCACTTTCTGAAATGTTCGGTTATGCTACGGCTATTCGTTCATTGAGTAAAGGACGCGCATCCTATTCGATGGAGCCTTCACATTTTGAGCAGGTTCCAGCACAGGTGTTGGCGGTGGTTATTGAGCAAAGTACAAAGAAACCAGCACGTTCATAATTTTAAAAAGGTAATAAAAGTATGGCACAAAGAATTCGCATTCGTTTAAAAGGTTTTGATCATCGTATCCTTGATCAAAGTTCCAGTGAAATTGTCGAGACGGCAAAACGGACGGGAGCCAAGGTATCCGGCCCTATCCCAATGCCGACGAAGATTGAACGGTGGACGGTGAACCGTTCGCCACATGTTGATAAAAAATCCATGGAGCAATTTGAACGCCGCACTCACAAAAGACTTTTGGATATCGTTGATCCGACAGCAAAAACAATTGATGAGCTGAAGAAATTAAACCTTCCTGCAGGTGTGGATATCACAATCAAAATTTGAGGTAATGAGTTATGAGTATTGCGATTTTAGGTATAAAAATTGGTATGACCCGTCTCTATGATGAGAAGGGGGCCGTCCATACTGTGACAGTCGTGAAAGCCGAGCCAAATGTGGTGATTCAAAATAAAACCACTGAAAAAGACGGTTATAACGCGGTCAAAATAGCGACAATCGACCAGAAAGAATCTCGGTTGACCAAACAAGTCCAGGGTATTTATAAAAAAACTGGGGTTACACCTAAGCGTGTGATGCGTGAATTCCGTACTCCAGAGGCACCCACATTTAATATTGGAGATAACCTGTCGGTGGATCAATTTTCTCCTGGTCAATTTGTTGATGTAATCGGCATTTCAAAGGGTTATGGATTTCAAGGTGTTGTGGGTCGTTATAAGTTTGCTGGTGGTGGTGCAGCCCACGGTTCTAAAACACATCGCCGTGCAGGTGCGATCGGACAACGTTCGACTCCTGGCCGTATTTTCAAAAATCATCGCATGCCCGGTCACATGGGTCGTGTAAGGAGAACCATCCAGAATCTTCAAGTATTTCAGGTTCGCCCGAACGATAATGTAATTATCATCACAGGAAATCTTCCTGGTTCAAACGGGGACATGATCGTCATTCGTAATGCAAAGAAAAAACCTGCTGTTCAGGAAAAGAAATAGGTCAATTATGGGAGCTACAGGAACAATTTTAACTAAAGAGGCTGCTGTTGGAGCTGCTTTTCCATTGATCGAAAACGGTCGTGGTACACAAGCTGTCCACGACGTGATCGTGGGATACCGTGCGAACCGCCGTACAGGTACTGCATGTACCAAGTCAAAAGCAGATGTAAATTTCTCCGGGGTTAAACCTTGGAGACAAAAAGGAACTGGACGTGCCCGTGCAGGGTATAAAAGTTCACCGATTTGGCGTAAGGGTGGTGTCGCTTTTGGCCCAAAACCACGTGACTTTTCGAAAATATTGCCAATTAAAGTTCGTCGTTTGGCCCTTAAAAAGGCATTGAGCCAAAGAATACTGGCTGGTGAAGTGATTATTGTTGATTCGATCAATATTACTAAACCAAAAACAAAAGAATTTGTTAGTTTGGTTACTGATTTGAAACTGGTAGGTTCCGCCTTGTTTGTGAACGATCAGTATGACGAGAATGTTCTGAAGGCTTCCCGGAATATTCCTAAAATCCAGGTTACGTCCTCTGATGATGTTAATGCGGAAGACATATTGCGTTACAATACACTGGTCTTTACGCAAAATGCATTTGCGAAGGTCACTGAACGGGTGAATAAAAAATAAGGTTCGGAGATTTAAAAAGTATGCGTGATCCACATTCAATAATCCGGACGGTTCGTCTCAGCGAAAAGGGGACTATATTGACTGAGAAATTTAATCAGTATGTCTTTGAAGTCGCGACGAATGCGAACAAGATAGAAATTAAGAAGGCCATCGAAAAACTTTTCGGTAAGAAAGTCCTGCGAGTTAATACGCAGAATTGTCTCGGTAAGAAAAAACGCGAAAGAACAGCCGCTTTTGGGAAACGTTCCGATTGGAAAAAAGCCATCGTAACGCTCAAAGATGGCGATAAGATTGAGGTTGTATAGTATGGGACTCAAAACATTCAGACCATTAACACCGGGGCTCCGTTTCCGTGTCGCATCGACTTTTGATGAAATAACAAAGGACACTCCTGAACGTAGTTTGACTGAACCACTCCGCAAGAGTGGTGGACGTAACCATAAGGGCCGTATTACGTGCCGCCACATTGGGGGCGGGCATAAGCGTCGCTACCGTATTATTGATTTTAAACGCTGTAAACGTGATGTGCATGCAGTAGTCGAATCAATCGAATATGATCCTAATCGCACCTGCCGTATTGCCCTTGTGCAATATCAGGACGGGATCAAGGCTTATATCATTGCACCAGCAGGATTAAAAGTCGGCACAAAGATTATGGCGAGCGATAACGCGGAGCCTGAAATTGGTAATGCTCTTCCTTTACGTAAAATACCAGTGGGCATAGCTATCCACAATATTGAGATGTCAATTGGTAAAGGTGGACAAATGGTTCGTGGAGCAGGTTCAAGTGCGCAGGTAAGTTCACGCGCCCGCGGTTATGCGACAGTTAAATTACCTTCCGGGGAAGTGCGCCTGATCCAAGAGGATTGTTATGCGACAATCGGACAAGTCAGTAACTCCGATCATATGAATATCAAACTTGGAAAAGCTGGCCGTCGTCGTTGGCTTGGTACTCGCCCGACTGTGCGCGGTGTGGCGATGAACCCGGTTGACCATCCTAATGGTGGTGGACAAGGTAAATCTAAGGGTGGTGGAGGATGGCAACATTTGACGTCACCATGGGGTAAAGTTGCTAAGGGTGGAAAGACCCGTAAGCGTTACAAACCAACAAACCGTTTCATTTTACAACGCCGTAATTCCGCAAAGGCAAACACGGATACTGTATAAGGCAAATTTATGGGTAGATCTCTGAAAAAAGGTCCGTTTGTGGACTATCACGTGTTCGAGAAAATCGACAAAATGAATGATACTGGTTCTAAAAAGCCGATCAAAACATGGTCACGTCGTTCGCTGGTGACCCCGGATTTTGTGGGACACACATTTATGGTTCATAATGGCAAGATTTTTATCTCCGTCTATGTGACGGAAAATATGGTGGGACACCGTTTAGGTGAGTTTTCGCAGACGCGGATATTCAAGAAACACGGTGCACACACCGCAAAAGCGGAAGCCAAGTAGTATCGAAAGGTGGATAAAACATATTTCCACCATGAAATGCGGAAGGCTCATTTTAAAACTATTCATTGGAATGGTTTTATTGCAGGGGATAAACCCTGTTTGTTCTTTAGACAACAATAATCAGATCGTAAAATCACAGAAGGTAGAATCAGATACCAGGGATAATCCCAGTGCTAAAGCCGACGTTGAGCAGATCAAGAAACAGTTGATTCAACAGGATAAAACAATACGGCAATTAATTGATAGTTTGGCAATCGCCCAATCTGAAAGTCAGATGTTTCAAAAGCACCTTCAAGATTATAGGCTGCAAAAGGAAATACTGGGGGGAAGCCTTACAGATTCACAATTGCAAGAACGATTGGTCGAGTCAGTTCGGAATCTGTATGTAAGCGAGCAGGAAAAAAAACGTCTGCAGAGTAGGCTTGAAGATATGAAAGAAGCTTTGCGGATCCTCCTGAAATCGGCTGAGTTTGCAGATATACAGGCAAGGGCGGCCTTAGAGGTAGAGTTAAGATTAACAAGTAAATTACTTGAAGAGATTCAAAAAGGGAAAATTGATTCACTACCACTGACGGATTTAAATAATGCGGTGATAATGAATGTGAATAGTGGGCTGGCATTAGTAATTTTGAATGTGGGACGAGTACAGGGTGTGCAATTAAATATGCCATTTGTGATTTTACGGAATGATATTGTTATCGGAAATATCCGGATCATTGAGGTTCGTGAAAAATTTAGTGGTGCGGTGATCGAAAGGTTTAAAGCGGGTGAGGAAATCCGCGAAGGTGATCGCGCCAAGGTTGAAACAAATCGGCCCTAACAATGTCGAGAGGATGATATGGAAGTACAAGCAATCCAAAAATACGCGAGAATCTCGCACTTAAAAGCAAGACAGGTAGCCATGGAGATCCAGGGTCTCCCAGCGTTGCAGGCTTTGGATATTATGAAGTTCAGTCCAAAGAAAGCAGCCCGTATTGTCTATAAAACTTTAAAATCAGCTATTGCCAATGCTGAAAACAATAACAGCCTTGACCCCAAAAAACTAGTGGTCAAGGAGTCAGTGGCCAATACAGCGGGATACCTTTCTCGCTTCAGGCCAAAAGCCCGTGGCTCGGCCGGAAAAATCCGTAAACGTTTTTCGCACTTTAAGATCGTATTGTCCGATGGACTATCCGCTCCGGAGTCAACAGAAAGCAACAACGCTTAACACAAATCTATTATGGGACAAAAGACACATCCATTTGGTTTTCGCTTAGCCATTCATAAAGACTGGCGCTCAAAGTGGTACGCCAGCTCAAAAGATGCACCTGCATTGATCGAACAGGATTATAAAATCCGAAAATTCCTCAAGGAAAAGCTCAAGAGTGCAGCGATCCCTAAAATCATTATTGAACGTGCTGCCTCTCGCTTGCGTGTTACTCTTTACACAGCTCGTCCTGGTATTGTAATTGGCCGCAAGGGGACTGAACTTGATAAACTCAAGGAAGAAATAGCCGCTCTCACAGGAAATAAAGAAATTTATATTGATGTTGTTGAGGTGAAAAATCCAGAAGTTGATGCGCAATTGGTAGCAGAAAATGTAGCGCTCCAGATGGAAAGACGCATTTCATTCAAACGTGCCATGAAAAAAGCGGTCCAAACAGCCATGGACTTTGGTGCACAAGGAATCAAAATTCGTTGTGCAGGGCGCTTAGGTGGGTCTGAAATTGCACGTTCTGAAAAGTATCATGAAGGCAAAGTGCCACTTCACACTCTACGCTCAGACATAGATTATGGATTTGCAGAATCTAATACTGCTGCCGGAAAAATCGGTGTGAAGGTCTGGGTTTGCCGAGGACTAAAAGAACGTAAAGCACCCGTGCCTCCAAAACGTAAGCCGAATAAAGATGCCGAACCGGAGATAGTAGCACCTTAATTTTTAGAGGGATTATAAAGTTATGCCGTTAATGCCATCACGAGTAAAATATCGTAAAACCCAGCGCGGGAACCGTGCGGGATTTGCCACTAGAAATTTAAAGATCGATTACGGTGAATTCGGGTTACAGGCCCTTGACCGTTGCTGGTTAAAGAATACCCAGATTGAGGCTGCACGTGTTGCGATTACCCGTAATATGAAAAGAAAAGGCAAACTTTGGATCCGTGTGTTTCCAGATAAGTCTGTGACTGCCCGCCCACCCGAAACCCGTATGGGTAAAGGTAAAGGTGCGCCTGAGTATTGGGCAGCGGTAGTTCGTCCAGGTAATATGTTATTTGAAATCGATGGGGTGACCGAATCTGTCGCCAAAGAATGTTTCCGTCTGGCAGCGGCGAAACTGCCAATCCGCACGCGCTTTTTAACGCGTAATCATCATGCTTAATCCTGCATGAAGGGAACCAGACTATATGGCTAAAATTACAAATTTTTCTGAATTAACAGTAGATGAGTTGAATGCCCGTAAAACGGAATTCAAAAATGACATCCTCAATATGCGCCTGCAGCAACAAAGCGGGCAGCTTAAAAAGCCAAGCATGCTTCGCGGTTTAAGTCGCGATATTGCGAGAATAGAGACTGTTCTATCTCACAAGACCTTGGGGACGAAAATTAATTATCGTAAACCGTCAAAAGGTACAAAATAATGAGCACGACGAGTACATTACCTGAAGTGACTAAAGGCATACGCAAAGAACGTGTCGGGGTGGTAGTCTCTGACAAAATGAGCAAAACGATTGTTGTCAGGGTTGAACGCCGCGTACCACATCCCCAGTTCCGTAAAATTGTGCGTATTAGTAATAAATTTTACGCACACGATGAGAGTGGCCAGGCAAAACCCGGCGACCGTGTATTGATTAGGGAGACTAAACCGCTTAGCCGTCTGAAAAGATGGGAGCTTGTTGAAGTCCTGAAACACTAACTTTAGACAACAGGAAGATTATTATATGTTACAAATTCGCTCCCGCTGTGATGTTGCCGATAATACCGGTGCCCGCATGGCTACAATGATTGGTGTGGTCGGAAAGAAAACACATATTGCCGGAATCGGTGATGTAATTAAGGCAAATGTCAAGGAAGCTTCCTCCGATGGAACAGTAAAAAAGAGTGCTGTTGTCAGTGCTGTAGTTGTCCGCACACGGAATTCAATCCGCCGCAATGACGGTTCATACGTTCGCTTTGACTCGAATGCAATAGTCATCATTGATAAGGATAATAATCCTGTTGGCACACGCATATTTGGCCCTGTAGCCCGCGAATTGCGTGAAAGAAACTTTATGAAAATCATCTCACTGGCGCCGGAGGTAGTTTAATATGCCTAGTCGTTTCCATATCAAAAAAGGTGAAATCGTCGTCGTCATTAGTGGTGATGAAAAAGGCAAACGTGGTAAGATTCTTGAAATTCTTGCTAAAAAAGACCGCTTGATAGTCGAAGGATTAAACCTCATTAAAAAGCATGTGCGTAAGACTCAAAAGGATCCACAAGGGGGGATTATCACACGTGAAGGTACCATTCACATTTCCAATGTAATGTTGGCTGAAAAGTATGATAACAGTAGCGCAAGAAAGGCGAAAGCCGCCTAAATTGGAGCATTCGAAAAGATATGAATAGTGTTACCTATCAAGATTATGTCAAAGTTGCCCGGGCTGAACTTAAAAAGAAGTTCGGATACAAAAATGACATGCAAATCCCTAAGATCGAAAAAGTGGTTGTGAATATGTGTGTGGCATCCTCACCAGATGTAAAGCAGGCTCTGGATGATGCAGAGAAGGATCTTGTATTGATTACTGGGCAAAAACCATCCCGCACAAAGTCCAAAACAAGTATTGCAAATTTTAAACTACGCAAAGGCCAGGAGATTGGCCTGAAGGTAACCCTTCGTAATGTGCGTATGTATGAATTCCTCGATAGATTCATTAAAATGTCCGTACCTCGTATCCGAGATTTTCGTGGTCTTCCCGCCCGTGCATTTGATGGTCGTGGAAATTATACTGTCGGTGTCAGTGACCATACTATATTTCCTGAGATCGAACTCGATAAGGTGAAGCGGAATCTCGGTATGGATGTAACATTTGTTACGACGGCAAAAACCAATGATGAGGCTAAAGAGCTTTTGAATTTGATTGGTATTCCTTTCTCGGATCGTGTAAAAAAAGATCCAGTTAAAAAGGATGGGGAATAAAGTAATTATAAAAAGGATTTTGTATGGCAAAGACATCGCAAATTGAACGTTGGAAAAGGAAACCGAAATTTTCGGCACGGGCATATAACCGTTGTCGTATTACTGGCCGCCGCCGTGCTTACATGCGCAAGTTCGGTCTTAGCCGTATAACATTCCGCGAAATGGCGCTCCGTGGTGAAATTCCTGGAGTGATTAAAGCCTCTTGGTAAGAAGATAATCATATGATAACAGATCCAATTTCAGACATGTTGACATGCATTCGCAATGCGAATGCTGCCCGTAAAAGCAAAGTGACTATGCCTCACTCAAAGATGAAAGGCGAAATCGCCCGCATCCTTAAAAGCGAAGGATATATTCAAGATTTTGAAGTCGCGAGAAAAGAGAAAAAGGCAACACTTTCTATAGAACTCAAGGTTCAAGGTGAGCGCCCCTTAAAGAGTCTGAAGAAGGTGAGTACCCCAGGACTCCGCTCATACGTCTCTTCATCGGAAATTCCGAGAGTAATCGGTGGACTTGGAATTTGTATCCTTTCAACTTCTAAAGGAATTATGACAGGCCGTGAGGCTAAGAAACAAAATGTAGGCGGTGAATTAATCGCTTTTGTGTACTAATAAGAGGTATTTATGTCCCGTATCGGCTCAAAACTAATTGAAATCCCAAAGAATGTAAAAGTCCAAGTTAACGGAGACCATGTCAATGTTGAAGGACCAAAAGGGAAGCTCGAATATGTGCTACCCCGCCAAATTTCTGTACTAATCGAAGGAACTACGGTTTCTTTGAAAAGACAGGTTGAAACACGTGTCGTTAAAGCATTACATGGACTCTCACGTAGCTTGATTAATAACATGATCGAGGGTGTGAATACCGGATTTAAAAAGGACTTAGAAATTAACGGTGTCGGATTTAAAGCAGTGGTCAAAGGCAATAACTTAGATTTAAATGTTGGATTTTCCCATCCTGTTCTTTTACCGATTCCTGAAGGAATCAAAGTACAAGTGAATGAAAACACGCAAATCGCCATTGAAGGTTACGATAAACAAGTGGTAGGACAGTTTGCTGCTGAAATCCGCTCGATTTACCCGCCAGAGCCATACAAAGGCAAGGGAATTAAATATAAAGGTGAAATCATTCGCCGCAAAGCTGGAAAAACAGTACAGTAATTGATTTATAAATAAGGCTTAAAGACTATGGGTAAACAAAACACACCTAAGAAAACGTGGACAGCACGTGAGCGTATTCATACACGTATCCGCCGTAAAGTGACCGGGACTACCGAACGTCCACGGTTAGCTGTGAATTTCTCCAACAAGAATATAGTCGCTCAGATCATTGATGATCATGAAGGCGTGACGGTTGCTTCTGCTTCAACACTGGAAAAGACTACAAAACAAAAGAATAAATCACAGGCTAATATCCAAATGGCTGAATCAATTGGCCGTTTGGCTGCTGAAAGAGCCATTGCGAAGAATGTCAAGGCCGTTGTTTTTGACCGCGGCGGATTCAAATATCATGGTAAAGTCAAGGCATTGGCGGACGCTGCCCGAGCAGCAGGACTTCAATTCTAGAGGATTATCCCTATTATGAGCGAAACTATTGTACAAGATAAGAAACCAAATTCAGGCCGCAGGTCACGTGATAACAATTCACGCCGTGATTCCGGAAACCGTCGGAATGAAGATAATCCATTTATTGAGAAGCTCGTCCATGTTAATCGTACAACAAAAGTTGTTAAGGGTGGACGTACATTCAGCTTTAGCGCACTAGTCGTAGCCGGTGACGGTAAAGGCAAAGTAGGGCATGGTTTTGGTAAGGCCAAAGAGGTAGGGGATGCCATTAAGAAGGCTACTGAAGCCGCAAAACGTGCTATGATTGCAATTCCATTAAACAAGGCATCGATACCACATGAAGTTACTAGTGCCTATTGCGGGGGACGTGTTATCCTCCGTCCAGCTTCACCCGGTACAGGTGTTATAGCGGGTGGTGGGGTGCGTGCCGTCATGGAAGCTGTCGGTATCCGTGATATCCTGACAAAATCTTTGGGATCCAGTAATCCTAACAACGTGGTAAAAGCCACAATTAAAGCTCTCCAAGAGTTGCGTTCCGCTCAATCGATTCGCCAGCTCAGGGGAATCAAAAGTCAATCAAACTAATTTTTATTAAGGAATAAACCCTATGCGTTTGCATACTATAAAACCTCGTCCTGGTTCAAAACATCGCACAAAGAGACTTGGTTGTGGAGAGTCCAGTGGTCATGGTAAGACCAGTGGTAAAGGTCATAAAGGTCAAAAAGCCCGCTCTGGTGGAAGTATCCGTTTGGGGTTTGAAGGTGGCCAGATGCCCCTTATCCGGCGTATACCAAAACGTGGTTTTAATAATGCGGCATTCCGATTGATTTATGCCCCGATCAATGTGAGTTCACTAGAAAAGTTTGATGCAGGTACTGTTGTGGATCTTGCAGTCATGATATCAAAGGGGTTAGCCGCCGGACAATTTGATGGGATTAAAATCCTTGGTAATGGTGAACTTACTAAAAAGCTCATTGTCAAAGCACACAAATTTTCGGCGAGTGCCAAGGAAAAAATCGAGAAAGCCGGAGGCAGCATTGAGATTATCAGTGGCCGGGAAATAAAACCTGAGGCTTAGTCCCGGATTCTTATAACTATGCTTTCAGCCTTTATTAATTCATTCAAAATTCCTGAGCTACGCCAGAGGATATTTTTTACCTTAGGGGTAATCGCTCTGGTTCGTTTTGGAGCAGCGATTCCTGCTCCTGGGGTGGATGCTTCTATTTTAGCCCACTATTTTGAACAGGTTAATAACCAGACATCGAGCAGTGTCGTCGCTTTATTTAATATATTCAGTGGTGGCGCACTTGAGGCCTGTGCGGTATTTTCATTGGGGATAATGCCTTACATTAGTGCATCGATTATTATACAGCTTTTGACAGCTGTTTATCCGCGCTTAGCAAAAACTGCCAGAGAAGAAGGCGGACGTGCAAAAATAACACAATACACGCGTTATTTAACATTAATTCTTTGTCTTTTTCAGGGAACATTACTCGCACATGGCTTTGCAAACCCAAAATCAAATCCCTTTTTACCTGGCATTGATGCAACCATACAACAATATGGGCCTCTCGTAGCTAACCCCGACTTTTTCTTTTATTTCAGCTGTATCATGACACTTACGGCAGGTACGATGTTGCTGATGTGGTTTGGAGAACAAATCACTGATAAGGGAATTGGACAGGGTATTTCCGTCATTATTACTATCGGTATTTTGGCACGTTTACCTGCGGCAATTACACAATCCTATCATTTCTTTTCTGATAAATTTAATCCCGTCATTATTGCTATTCTCTTATTATTTCTGTTTGGAGTGATCGCTGGTATCGTGGCTGTTACTTCTGCAGAGAGGAAAATACCTGTGCAATTTGCAAAACGTATGGTGGGAAGAAAGTTGTATGGCGGCCAAACGACTTTTATGCCGCTGAAAGTGAATTATGCAGGGGTGATGCCGATTATCTTTGCACAGGCTATTCTGATGTTTCCTCAGACATTCCTGATGATTCCGGGACTTCAAAAGCTGCCCGGTTTCCAAGAGTTAATGGGAATGTTAAATCCCGGAACCGTTCTGCATGTCCTGCTATATGGTATCATGATTTTCTTCTTTTCCTATTTTTGGGTTTCGACACAATTTAACCCCACACAAATCGCGGATGATTTGAAAAAGAATAGCGGATATATTCCCGGAGTTCGTCCAGGTAAACCGACGGCTGACTTCCTTGACTTTACCATGACCAGATTAACTCTTGCTGGCGCAGCCTTTTTGACCATTATTGCCATTCTTCCTGAGATGGTGAATTATAATCTGAAAGTATCATTTTTAGTGGCTCAATTTTTTGGAGGCACCAGTCTTTTGATTTGTGTCGGTGTTGTATTGGATACGATGAGACAGGTCGAGACATTCCTGCTTCAACGCCATTATGACGGTTTTTTGAAAAAAGGAAGACTCCGGAGCCGCCAGTCGTAAGACGTGGATCCGAGATGTTTTATTAAAAGGTTTTTGATAATGATTCCGATCAAGAATGAGCGAGAAGTTCAATTCATGAAGGACTCATGCAAGGCAGCGGCACTGATCCGAGATCGACTTGCACAGGAAGTGAGGCCTGGAGTGAGTACACGTGAGCTTGACGATCTGGCTCGTGAGTTGATTGCCAAAGCTGGAGGTAAAAGCCCATTTTACGGTTATGGAACTAGAAAAAAATTTCCAGGTCACATCTGTGTTTCTGTAAATGAAGAGGTCGTACATGGTATCGGTTCGGACAGACGTTTGCAGCTTGGGGATATTGTGAAGTTGGATGTTGGAATAATCCTCAATGGATGGATAGGTGATACAGCGATAACAGTCCCGGTTGGTATGGTGACATCAGATGTTAATCACCTGATGCATGTGACTTTGCAATCCCTTTATATTGGGATTGACCAAGCGAGGGCGGGTAATCATGTCCACGATATAGGAGCAGCGGTTGATCGTTACGTTTCGGAAAATAAATGTGCGGTTGTCAGAGAATTTGTTGGACATGGTGTAGGAAAAAGGTTGCATGAGGAGCCTCAAGTTCCAAATTTTGGCAAACCAAAGACGGGAGCCCGCCTAAAGCCTGGTATGACATTAGCGATTGAGCCGATGGTTAACCTAGGGACGAGTGAGGTAAAAATCCTCTCGGATGGATGGACAGTAGTAACGGCAGACAAAAAAGCGTCTGCACATTTTGAACATACGGTTCTGATTACAGACGGCGAACCTGAGATTTTGACATGGACCGAAAGAATGGCATTGAAATAGCTGGGCGTGTATTGGATGTAATGAATGAACGCTTGGCGGAAATTGAATTTCCTAATCAACATAAGTTGGTCGGTTTTATCGAACCACCTGATATGGAAAAGTTTAAAAATAGGCTTGTGCAAGGAGCTCAAGTTATTGTAATATGTTCCTCTTTCGACTTTTCGAAAGGACGAATAATAAAAATCGAATGATAGAAAAACAGCTATTATGAAAGTAAGACCATCAGTGAAAAGACTTTGTGAACATTGCAAAATTGTTCGGAGAAAGAACGTTGTCCGAGTGATTTGCAAAAACCCAAGACATAAACAGCGCCAAGGTTAATTTGAGGTAAATATGCCACGTATTTTAGGTATTGATATTCCGAACGAAAAGCGAATTGAAATTTCGCTCACATACATTTATGGAATCGGCTTAAGCCGATCCCAAATGATTCTAGAGGAGGCTGGAATTGATTCCAACATCCGCGCCAAAGACCTCAGCGATGAGCAAATTGGTAAAGTCATCAACGCGATCAAAAAGAATAATTTTATCGTGGAAGGTGATCTACGCCGTGAGCTCCAGCAAAACCTCAAGCGCCTCCAAGCGATCAATTGTTACCGTGGTATCCGTCATAAAAGAGGGTTACCGGTACGTGGTCAACGGACTAAATCAAACGCACGTTCCCGGAAGGGACCACGTAAGACAGTTGGTGTCCAAAGGAATCCGAACGCAAAGGCGGGCAAGGTATAATCTTTGAAGAATAATAAGGCAAACTATGGCAGACGAAAAGAAAACTAAAGAAGCAGGCAAACCGACTGAAAAAGTCGCTTCCATGGAGTTATTAGAAAATTTAAGCCTAGATCCTAATGCTCCGGTAGAAAAACCAAAGATTATCAGGGTCAAAGGTGCTAAGAATATCTCCACTGGTGTGGCGCACATCTTGGCTACTTTTAACAATACAATTGTCAGCTTTACAGACGTGTCGGGAAATATCCTTTCATGGAGTAGTGCTGGAAAATGTGGATTTAAAGGTTCACGTAAGAGCACGGCTTATGCAGCTCAGGTTGTGGCACAAGAGGCTTCAAAAGGTGCTATGTCCCATGGATTAAAGGAATGTGAAGTATGGGTGAAAGGGCCGGGATCGGGCCGTGAGTCGGCAATCCGTGCGCTGCAAGCCATTGGTTTGGAAATTACAATTATCCGGGATGTGACCCCTGTACCACACAATGGTTGCCGTCCACGCAAGAAACGTCGTGTATAATTTTTTGAGGAGATATTAATATTATGGGTCGTCTTTTAGGTGCTAAAACAAGAATCAGTCGCCGTTATGGTGTTGCGTTATTCGGACCAAGCAAAGCCTTGGAAAGAAAAAATTACCCACCGGGAATTCATGGTCCCAAAGGTAAAAGAAAAGGCTCAGAATATGGTGCCTTACTTGCAGAAAAACAAAAACTTCGTTATCAATACGGTTTGATGGAAGGACAATTTCGTCGCTTTTTCCAACAGGCTAAAAAAGTTCGTGGTGTTACAGGTGCTACATTCTTGCAATTATTAGAGCGTCGTATCGATAACGTTACTTTCCGTACAGGATTTGCTACTTCACGGCGTGGGGCAAGACAATTGGTGGTTCATGGTCATATCTTAGTTAATAGTGTTAAGGTCACCAGTCCTTCATACATTGTGAAGGCTGGCGATACAATCGAAGTTAAGAATAAGCCCGGTAGCCGCCAATTAGCTCAAAAGAATATTGACGTAGCTTCATTACAAGTAGCCCCAGAATGGATCTCTGTGGATAAAGAGAAATTTAAAGCAATTGTTAACCGGATCCCAACACGCGAAGATATTCAAGTTAATGTCAATGAGCAATTAGTTGTAGAGTTTTACTCACGCTAGTCATACTGATTTATAGAGGGTTTTTATCAAAAAATTATGCTGTAGGTCCTGTCTTTTAAAGCCCTGAGACAGGGTAACCCAGCAAAAGGAGTATAAGATATGCCAGTTCGTTTAGGTCGTTTTGAGATGCCGAAGCGTCTCGTTAAAGATGAAGAAAATCCTTCAGAAAATTATGCCAAGTTTGTCGCGGAGCCCTTTGAGGCTGGATATGGGCATACGATAGGAAACTCACTCAGACGTGTTCTCTTGTCTTCTCTGGAAGGAGCTTCAATTGTAAATGCAAAGATTGAAGGAGCTCAGCATGAGTTCTGCACAGTTCCCGGAGTGGTAGAGGATGTAGTCGAGATCATTATGAACCTTAAAAAAGTTCTATTTTTGATCCATGACCGTGAAACTAAGAAAGTAACGATTTCCGTAAATAAGGATGGAGAAGTGACTGCTGCGGACTTCCAATGCCCCTCTAATATCGAGGTCGTTAATCCTCACCAACATATTTGCACACTCGACCGTAAACAAAAATTTGAAGCAGAGTTTGAGGTTAGTGTCGGACGTGGGTACATGAGTGCGGATGAAAACAAATTTCCGGATATGGCGATTGGGGTTATTCCTGTAGATGCGCTTTTTTCACCCGTACGTAAAGTAAAGTACAGTGTTGAAAATTGCCGTGTCGGACAACGGACAGATTATGACAAGTTAATTGTGGAGGTGTGGACTGATGGACGTATTACACCTGAAGATGCTTTAACACAATCATCGGCAATTCTCAGACATCACTTGGATGTGTTTGTTGATTATAATAATACCGAAATTGAATTTGAAGAAGCGTCAGCTCCTGCATCTGAAGAAGAAAATAAACTCAAGAAGATACTCATGATGAGTGTTAACGAGATTGAACTCTCAGTGCGTGCTGCAAATTGCCTTAATAATGCCAATATTACAACTGTTGGCCAATTAGCCATGAAGTCTGAGGCTGAAATGCTCAAGTACCGTAACTTCGGTAAAAAATCCTTGAATGAAATCAAGGATAAACTCAAAGAGCTCCAATTAGGATTGGGAATGAAATTTGACAACTCTCTTGTTGAAGCGATTAATGCGGCGACAATGGGGCAACAACGATAAATTTAAGCAGGTAAAGTTATGAGACATCGCATAGGAACGGCCCGCTTGGGGCGTAAATCCAAGCATCGTGAAGCCATGCTGGCAAATATGATTGCCAGTTTGATCGAGCACGGTCGCATTAAAACAACACTCGCCAAGGCAAAAGCAGCAAAACCACTTGCTGAACGTCTAGTCACAATGGCTAAAAAGGGTACGCTCCATAGCCGACGTGTTGCTGTGAGCAGGCTTCAAGGAAAAGAAAAGATTGTAGCTAAGCTCTTCACAGAAGTAGCACCAAAACAAGCTGATCGTAAAGGTGGATATACCCGTATCATCAAAATAGGGCCGCGTAATAGTGATGCTTCAGAGATGGCCTTTCTTGAGTTTGTTGAGCCAGCAGGAGTTGCTGCTTCTGATATCGATCCTTTGAAGGAAATTGAGAAGAAATCGAAAACAGCTACTAAATCAGACGACTCCAAGTAATTTACTTCAAACCGCTGTAATCTAGACGGGGTTATAGCGGTTTTTTCAAATTGCCCTGGATGACCATTAGTGTTAACTTACTATTAATGCCAGAGTAGCTCAGTCGGTAGAGCAGAGGACTCATAAGCCTTTGGTCGGGGGTTCAAATCCCTCCTCTGGTACCATATTTATACTGAACTCACCTGATAGTCTGTAGTCCATTCTGCATTAGAGCTTGATTTATCAGGATGATTTAATATTAATTGACTTCTACGGATGCGTAGCTCAGTCGGTAGAGCAGTTGACTCTTAATCAATTGGTCCCTGGTTCGAACCCAGGCGCATCCACCATTTTTTTTTAAACCCCTCTTAATAATCCTATTGATGAGGGGTTTTTCTTTTAGCAATAAAAAGGCCCCGTATATTACGGGGCCAAATCTATACTTAATTTTGTCTACCAAACGATTCAACCCTTCATTTAAATAGAGTTAATCGTATCTGATATTATTTTGCAGCCAATTTACGGGCAAGTGACACAGCAGAGCTTGCATTATCACTATAACCGTCAGCGCCTATTTCGTCAGAGTACTGTTGGGTAACAGGTGCTCCGCCGATCATGATTTTCACCTTGGCACGGTCTCCTGAGGCCTTAAAGGCATCGATAGTTGTTTTCATAGCAGGCATCGTCGTTGTCAGGAGTGCTGAAAGGGCGACGATATTAATATTCTTTTCCTTGATGGCCTGGATGAATTTCTCCGGGGAGACATCAACACCGAGGTCTGTGACTTCAAATCCACCACCTTCAAGCATTGCTGATACCAGGTTTTTACCGATATCATGAAGATCGCCCTTTACAGTACCGATGAGAACTCGTCCGATGGGTTCTGTTCCTTTAGCAGCCAAAAGAGGTTTGATCAGTTCGAGACAACCTTTCATGGCACGTGCAGCAATCAGGAGTTCTGGAACGAAGTATTCATTTGCCTCAAAGCGACGGCCGACTTCATCCATGGCTTTAATCATGTATTCATTCACGAGTAGCTCGGGATCTGCTCCTTCAGCAAGAGCCTCCTGAGTGATTATTTTAGCTGCTTTTGCATTACCTTCTACGACTGAGTCATAGAGTTTAGCGAGGTCTGCCATATGTTTGTCTCCTTGCGGATGGTATTCGTTTTTGTTTGGTTATATTGTTTTGTGATTCACAAAGGCGTTGTGCCTTCTATGAGTGTGATACTATTTCATACATTAAAAAAGAGCATCATTAAAAAATGTTTAATGAGTCCTGATAAGGAGATTTAAGAGCGTTTTCCTCTGAATTCACTTGGAGTCAATGTGGTATAGCGTTGGAAGACTGTTGCAAAATATTGGGAAGACGAAAAACCGAGGTTTATAGCGATATTTGTGATAGAATCTTTATTTTGCGAAAGAAGCTTTTTGCCTTGTTCGAGTTTCCGACGCAAAACGTATTCAGCAGGGGGAAACCCTGTTTCTTCTTTAAATCTCGCCTTAAAACGTGAAACGGAAAGATTAGCGATGACGGCTAACTCTGGCACGGAGAGGGGATCATAGAGGTGTTCATGGATGTATTGGATGGAATCAAGGATCTTGTCGGATTGTAGATAGGGTTCGAATTCTTCGGCGGCTTCCACTACTTTCAGGAGGAAGGACATAATATAATGGGCGACCATCATCCGTTTTGTGTGGATGTCACCATTTTTAAAATTACCGATAGCGGCATCTAAATATTCATTTAAGCTTTCGGGCACCTTGAAATGTTGATGTTTGGCATTTAACAGCCTTTTTATGAGCTTTTGCCCATCAATTAGTCGCGGACAGAATATTTGATTTTTTTTATTAATGGGGATTTGTAACCAGTAGAGCAGTCCTTTTTCTTCGGGCTGTCCGGCAGTGCTATGGGGCTGATCAGGTAAAATAACTAATGCATCTGATCCGAAAAGAAACCGTTTGACGCCTTCGGTTTCAAATATTTGTTTTCCACGGGCCAGATATATAATCTCGATTAGGTCCTTATGCTTGTCTCTTTGGAGCGGTGGTTGGGAGGTGTTATACTCATAACGACCGAGTAATTTGACTTCTTTGAGGCCCAGCCTAGAGAAATGACAAACCGTGCGGGTGGGGTTCGGATTTTTATCCATGTATGATTCTGTACTGTAGGACAAGAATGAAAGCAAACCTTTTTCAAACATGATACTATGATCCTGTTAAATCAACCAAGGAACCAGATGACAAAATATACAGGTATGCAAGTAAACACGGTGGAGGATTTCACATATGGAAAATGTGTGAAGCCCGTAACAACAAAGAGGGGACTCGTGATCGGTGGAGGCACGGTTTATCCGGAATTAAACTTCACACTACCGGCGATAAATATCGAAGACAGTACATGGCCCCAGATAAAAGGGCATTATCAGCAGATGATCACAGAAGCTTGTCAAAGGGCTGTTGAGCTATATGCACCAGGGCTAGTAGTAGAGTTTGAGACATTGCCTCCAATGACGATCAAACCAGAATGGGGCGCTGAAATTACGGGTATTCTCAGACAGACATTGGACACCTATTATGATAAGCATGGTTTATTGGGTGCTTTGCGTATTACACCTAATGATATCCGCGAACATGAAAGACCCCCCTATATGAGACAGGGGCATCTTTGGGAAAATATGCTGAGCAGCTTTCACCAGTGTTGTGAAAAGGGTGCTGATTTTATCTCGATTGAATCGACGGGTGGAAAAGAAGTCAATGATGATGCGATGATTATGGGTGACCTTAAAATGGTTACATTTGCCCTTGGAGTCATGGCTTGCCGCGACATGAAATTCTTGTGGGAGCATATCGTTAGTATATGTAACCAGCACGGAGTCATTCCTGCAGGAGACTCTGCTTGCGGATTTGGCAATACAGCGATGGTTCTCGCTGATAAAAGGTTTATTCCAAAAATCTGGTCTGCCATTATTCGCGTAATGACGGTACCACGTACTTTGGTAGGTTACGAAGCAGGTGCCATTGGGCCGAGTAAGGATTGTGCTTATGAAGGGCCATATATAAAGGCGATCACTGGGTGTCCTATCTCGATGGAAGGTCGTGATGCCGCTTGTGCACACTTATCTCCCGTAGGGAATATATCCCAAGCGCTTGCCGATTTGTGGAGTAATGAATCCGTTCAGAATGTAAAGCTCTTGGGAGCCATGGCTCCGACGGTGTCATTGGAACAATTAGTCTTTACCACGCGATTCATGAATACTGCATCGAGCAAGGGTAAAGCTGTCAATAACCAGCTCCGGGATATCATGGTTGATTCGGATTGCTCCTATGATCCACAAGCCTATGTTTTGAGGCCTGATGTCGTTCTTAAACTCTCCAAAGAGATTATTAAAGAACCGACCCCGTACCTCCAGACAAGAAAAGCGGCTTTAGTGGTATTGCAGGAATTACGTGATGCTGCCGCCAAGAATTTATTCCCGATGAGTAAGATGGAACAAATTTGGCTGGATAAACTCTCAAAACAATCAGATCAATTGCCGGAAGACGAAAATGAGATGATTGCGGATGTCATCGACGATATTGATCGTGATAAAGTCCGTCTTGAAGAGTACGGTATTAAGGGATAGTTTTCTCCTTCCATATCACTGGTTTCCACGCTGCAACTGGGGTTGCAGCTTTTTTGTGTGCCTATGGATAGTAGTCGCAAGGCACTGGGCGAGTTTAAAATGGTCGTGAAGGTGTGAAAATGGTGGAACTTTGTCCTGATTGACAGGTGATTTTTGTAGCAGACTCTTCACATTCCAGAGGCTATTGATAACATGTATTTATGACATCAAAAGAACGAATTTTAGCAGTGCTCCGAGGTCAAAAGCCTGACCGGATTCCGAATATGACGATCACTATGATGTTCGCATGTGATCAAATCGGGGCGAAATATTATGATTATGCGATGGATCACCGGGTGATCGTTGAGGCCCAGATAAAAACGGCGGAGAAATTCAAAATCGATCATCTTTGCTCCATGACAGATCCTGCGCGTGAGTCGGCTGATTGTGGTGCTCATGTGAAATATTACGATAATCAACCACCTGCTATTGACGAATCTGATGCGTTACTTTTAGACAAGACTAAATTGATTAAACTAAAAATCCCCGATCCACTAGGTGGAGGAAGAATGCATGACCGGGTGAAAGGTGTGGAATTATATAAAAAGCTGTCCGGGGATTCACGAATGATCGAAGGTTGGGTGGAGGGGCCCTGTGCTGAGGGGGCTGATCTAAGGGGGATCAATAACCTGATGATGGATTTTATGGACGACCCGCAATTTGTTCAGGACTTGTTTGCTTTTAATGTCGAGATGGCCATCCGTTTTGCTAAAGTGCAGGTGGAGGCCGGTGCTGATTATATCGGTATTGGTGATGCGGCCGCATCATTAGTCGGGCCCAGGATTTATGAGGAGTTCGTTTTTCCTTATGAGAAAAAATTAGTGGATGCTATCCACGAAATGGGGTTGCCAGTGCGCTTACATATCTGTGGTAATACCCAACGCATACTGGCTGGAATAGCACGACTGGGAGTGGATATTTTTGATTTAGATTATTGTGTGCCGATGAATAAAGCCAGAGAGTTAATGGGACCCAAACAAGTTATTTTCGGGAATATTGATCCAGTCAGACAAATGAGAAATAGTACTCCGGAAAAGGTGTATGAGGATATTAAGTTATGCCATGAGCAGGCAGGCCAAAACTATGTGATCGGGGGGGGGTGTGAAGTACCTCGCGATACCCCGCAAGCATGCCTCATGGCATTGGCGGATTATGCGGATAATGCCGTTATAGAATGAGGAGTTAAGAGGAAAATACTCCCCTTTGTATGGAATTATACTGCATTTCACATAGTCATTTTTAGACAATGAGAGTTATGTGATATGAAAATCCCCTATGAAAAAATATAAATTAATCAGTTGTGAAGTATTCTACCGTGAAGTCTGCTGGGTTGTATCCCGATCGTGTAACCAGATAGATATCGAGTTCCTTCCCAAGGGGTTACATGATCTTGGCTGCCATAAAATGTTTCAAGAGGTTAATAAGATAATTTCAGCGGTGGATAATGATAAATATGACGCTGTCCTTCTCGCTTATGGCCTCTGTAACAATGGGTTAGTCGGGGCGGCAGCCCGGAAAATTCCTTTGGTCATGCCACGTGCACACGATTGCATTACGGTTTTTTTAGGCAATAAAGAGCGTTATCTCGAGTATTTTCAAAATAATCCCGGGAGCTATTTTAAAACCTCAGGCTGGATGGAAAGGGGCAAGGGGGACCAGATGGATTCACAAATGTCCATCCAAAGCAGTAACGGGATGGATAAAACGTATGAAGAAATGGTGGAGAAATACGGAGAGGAAAATGCGAAATTCCTTTATGAAGAACTCTGCGAGCACACAAAGAACTATGGGCAAATGACCTACATTCACATGGGGATCGAGCCAGGGAATCAATTTGAGAACATGGCCCGCGACCAAGCAACTGAAAAGAACTGGAAATTCGAGAAGATACAAGGCGATTTATCCTTGCTGCAACGCCTCGTGGACGGGCAATGGAGTGAACATGAGTTTTTAGTTTTGGAGCCGGGACAGAAAATCGCCCCGAGCTACAATGAATCAATCATTAAAGCTGAAAAGGTCTAAATGAACTCACTTGAAAGAATCCAATCTGTCATGACAGGACAGATCCCTGATCGTGTGCCGGTTTGCCTGCATAATTTCTTATTGGCCTGCCATGAGGCCGGGATTCCTGTGGATCAATACCGCCTCAATGCTCGCTTGATTGCTGAGGTTCATCTAAAAGCATTGGAAAAATACGAATATGATTGTGTCTTGATTGATCTCGACACAACCATGGCCGCCGAGGCAATGGGAGCTGTATCCGAGGTCGCTCCGAATGGAGTAGGCAGTATCCACGGGACCTTGCTCCGCTCATTGGACGAAGTCAAAAAGTTGAAAGTATTAGACCCATACAAAGACGGTCGTATCCCGGTATTGCTGGAGTCTATTCATATCCTCAAGGAAAAGCTCGGGGGAGAATTTGCAATCAGGGGAAATTGTGACCAGGGGCCGTTTTCTCTCGCCGCACTCCTGCGGGGGATGAATGACTTCATGATGGACTTGGCCGATGATCCCGATCATCCCGCCATCCGTGATCTTCTGGAAATAACCTATCAAAGCCATCTGAAGATCCATGAGGCTGTCCATGCGGCGGGAGCCACCATGACTTCCCTTGGGGATAGTGTTTCTGGCCCTGATGTCCTTTCACCAAAAATGTTTACTTCATTTGCGCGGGGTTATCATGAAAGGCTTTTGAAGGATTTATCTGATCGCGGTATATTTACCGTGATACACATTTGCGGGAATACGACCCGTATTTTGGAGCAACTTGCACAGTACCCATTTTGCGGATTTGAATTAGATTACAAGACCGATTCCGCTAAGGCGAAAGACTTGGTCGGAAAAGACCATGTGTTACTCGGCAATATCGACCCGAGCTCGATTCTGGCATTTGGCACTCCAGAATCAGTGGCGGAGAAAACACGCGAATTGATTACGTTATGGAAGCCCGGTGGAAAATTTATCCTGAATGCTGGTTGCGCTATTAATGCAAATACACCCTCGGATAATCTTTTATCAATGATGAGAACCCTCAGGCAGGAAGGACTTTATGCATAATCCCCAGAAGTATTTGATTAAACTCATGCCGATGAATAAGACCCTCGAATATTACGAGGGAGAATCTTTACAAGATATCCTCTTTGTTGAAGGAGTGGAGTTTCCTTGTGGTGGGCGTGGAAAATGTAAGGGCTGCCGAGTCAAGGTGACCGAGGGAAATATCCCTGCCACGGATATTGAAGCACAAACCCTCTCCCCGAAAGAATTGGAGGAGGGATGGAGGCTTTCATGTAAGGTCAAAATCTCAGATGACGTGACACTAGAGTTGGCACAATGGGAGGCAAAAATCCTGACTGACGATACGCAATTTGCTTTTATCTCAAAAAAAGGTCTCGGTATTGCCGTTGATCTGGGTACGACGACCTTGGTGGCACAGCTCTTAGACCTCCAGACAGGTAATGTCTTGGCGGTGAAGTCTGCCTTGAACCCCCAAGCCCGCCACGGCGCAGACTTGATGAGCCGCATTGATTTTTCTGTGACCCAAGGAAAACAAAAAATCCTCCAGGAACTCATTCATAAAGAAATAGGAATTCTCATTGTAGAGGTTCTCAATGATGCAAAACAGGATGCCGACAACCTTGTGGAAACGGTGATCGTCGGCAATACCGTGATGCATAATCTTTTTTGCGGGATAGACCTGACCCCGATGTCTGTTTACCCATTTGAACCCATTAATGACAGCCTCGTGGTGATGACGGCTGAGGAGCTGGGTTGGACATTTGCAAGTCAGTCTAAAGTCCTTTTCCTGCCTTGTCTTGGCACTTTTGTGGGGAGTGACATTCTCGCGGGGGTACTGGCTACCGAAATCTATTTGAAAGACAAAATAAATGTCTTGATCGACTTGGGCACCAATGGGGAGATGGTCGCTGGTAATAAAGACCGTATGATCTGTGCTTCCACAGCAGCTGGGCCAGCTTTTGAAGGGGCGAGAATATCCATGGGGATGAGGGCTTCGACAGGGGCGGTGTCAGAGGTTACTATCGAAAATGGGAAATTAAATCCACGAGTGATTGGAACTGGGGCGGCTCGTGGGATATGCGGAAGTGGCCTTGTAGATGTGGCTGCGGGAGCTTTGGAGCTGGGATTAATGAACTACCGCGGCAAAATCCAATCAGGGGACGAAATGCCGCTGGTGGATAATGTAGTCGTCACTCAGACGGATATTCGTGAGCTTCAGCTCGCCAAAGGGGCCATTGCTGCAGGTGTCAAAATCCTTCTTGCTCAACTGGGTAAAACCTATGACGACGTGGATAAACTTTATTTAGCCGGTGCTTTCGGGAATTATATAAACCGGTCTAGTGCTGAAAGGATTGGATTAATTCATTTCCCTCCAGAGCAAGTAACCCCAGCAGGTAATACTGCTCTTCTAGGAGCAAAGCGAGCACTCTTCAGGCCTGAAAATGAGGATGGCTCCTATGCCATGCTCCGGAAAAAAATCGAACATCTCACCTTGAGTTCTGTGCCAGAATTCCAAGACATTTATGTCGATGAAATGTTTTTTCCTCAAGAAGACTAGACATTTTTCCTGCGATTAACTAGAAATCATACGCTTTTGCTTGGGGGAAGTGAAAGCGGTGTACTGTCTAATTCACTATTTCAGAAGTCAAAGGAGAGGACTATCGTGAAAAAAATCCGAGATTACACAAATAACTATGGTTTTTCGATTATTGAAGTGCTCGTGGTCGCCGTGATTATCACGATCCTTTTTACTCTGATGGTACCGGTCTACAATAGTGTCAAAGAAAAAGGTCGCCGTACCCAGTGTGCCGCCAATTTAAAAAACTGGGGTACCGGATTCTACCTGTATACTGCGGATAATAATGGTTTTTTACCTCCCGAAGGAGGGACAGGGACCAGTACGAACGGGCCTAATCTCTGGTATAACCTGGTCCCATCTTACATGTCGCATGTCGCCTATTCAGTCTATATCAACCAAGTCGGAGGCTTTCGAAATGCAACGATTCAGAACTCGATTTTTAATTGTCCAAGTAAACGGTATAACCGCACTCCTGCGGAGAGCCCCGGTTTCTATATCGGTTATTCCCTCAACCAGTGGATCGACGGGAGTGGAAGCTCTGATTTGGCCAATGTGACAGTGGCAAATTTACAGAGGGCATCTTCAACAGTTCTTCTTTTTGCGAGTTATGATAATGATGGGGTGAACACCTGGACCGGGACGATTACAAATAATTCATCAGGGACTTTTATGAAGGCTGCTCAAAATGAGGGTTTTAATACACTTTTTGCCGACGGGAGCGTTCGTTTTATCCGCAATACAGAGGTCAGGAATGGCAGCCAATGGATCACCAATAGCCCGACTCTTGTCTGGAACCCCAATTACGGGGCCGATGGATGGTAATCCGAATTCAACCGGATTTTTGGAGGTATTCTTCCGTCACAGGATATTTTACCGCGATAAGTCGAGCATTCTCTCAATGGGCACCAAAGCTTTTTTCCGGATTTCTTCATTCATGATGATTTCAGGGCGCAAATTGCGCAGAGCATCGCGGAGTTTTTCAGGGGTATTCATTTTCATGAAACGGCAATCTGCACAGGCACAGTGATCGGTCGGGCCGGGAATGAATTTTTTATGAGGGATTTCACGTTCAAGCCGGTGAAGCATCCCGCTTTCGGTGACGATGATGAATACGTCCGAAGCATTATCCTTGCAAAAGTGGACCATTTTTTCAGTGGAACAAATCTCGTCGGCCAAGAGGCGGACGGCGCGGGTGCATTCTGGATGGGCGACGACCGGGGCAAGGGGATACTCAGCCCGGATACGGGAGATACTTTGATGGGTGAACTCCACATGGAGATAACAATTTCCCTGCCAGTAGCGCATTTTGCGCCCGGTTTTCTCTGTGACCCATTCCCCGAGGTTTTGGTCCGGCACAAAGAGGATTTCCTTGTCAGCCGGGATACTGTTAACGATTTTCACAGCGTTCCCACTCGTACAAATCACATCACTGAGTGCTTTGACTCCGGAGGAACAATTGATATAGGCCACGACGTAAAGTCCGGGATTGTCTTTGAGATAGGTTTCCAGTTTATCGGCAGGACATGAATCCGAGAGTGAACATCCCGCATCAATATCGGGTAAGATCACGGTTTTAGAGGGGTTAACGATTTTAGCTGTTTCTGCCATGAAATGCACACCGCAAAAGGCGATCACATCGGCATTCGTCTCTTTGGCCTTATAGGAGAGCCCCAATGAATCGCCGACAAAATCAGCGACTTCCTGTATTTCCTTTACCTGGTAGTTATGGGCAAGGATGATCGCGTTACGCTCCTTTTTGAGAGCGAGGATTTCTTCCTGTACGGATGTTAAACGGCTAATGGATGTGACCATAATATATCTTTAGATAAATTAGGGCGTGATGTAAATTCTTTAGAGAAAGAGAATTTTATGAATGTGATCCGTTTTCGTTACTGTACCCAATGCCATTGGATGCTCCGTTCTGCTTGGATGGCTCAAGAACTCCTTGCGACATTCCCCACGCAAATTGCGGAAATGATTCTCGAACCCTGTACAGGGGGGATTTTCGAGATTTGGCTCGGGGATGAAATGATCTGGGAGCGTAAACGTGACGGGGGATTCCCGGACATCCGTATCCTTAAACAAATGGTTAGGGACGCAATTTGCCCAGAGGCTGATCTCGGGCATGTCGATCGGGTCAAAAGAAAATAAGGGGAATTATCCAACAGGATCGGAGGATGGCTTCTTCTCATGATGGTGTGTTTGCCAGGTCATGAGGATATAAAGGCTCACACCGACGCAAATTGCGCTGTCGGCAATATTAAAATTTGGCCAGACGTAGGAACCGAAGATGAATTTAAAGAAGTCAATGACCCCGCCGATCCTGAGACGGTCGACCATATTACCCAAGATACCCCCGACAATCAGTCCTCCCGCAAATTGCTGTAGGCGGTTTGTTCCAAAAAAGTCTTTCCGGAAAAGGAAAAGGATCACCAGCACCACAAGGGCAAAAATGCCCAGAAGCCAGCTTCTACCTTGGAAAATACCAAAAGCCGCCCCGGTATTAATGACGTATTCCAAGTGGAAAAAGCCGGGGATGACTCGGATATAATGATGCCCGTAATCAAGTAAATGGCTCATCCAAAGCTTCAAGGCTTGATCGGCAATCAAAATGATCAGTGCTGTAATGAGGGGGATTTTCATAGTGATAATCTGTTTTTTTTAAGAGCCCGTATTCCCACGAGCTATTGGCGTATCTTCTAAGCAGTAGGTGCTACTCGGGACGAGAAATATTCCACCGCCTCCACATCGCGTGAAGTCAGGTCGGGGTATTTCAGATTCGTGCCCACGGAGCGGTCATACTTCCATGAACGTGCACATTTTTGGGCGACTTGGCTGGCCGGGGTGACTTTCACCGTTTCAGCCGCGTCAGCTGGTAGGAGTTTGAAATCCGACACGATGATGAATTCCGCAAAGGCATCTTCTTTTCCGGCGAGCAAATTGCGTTCGGCATCGTCTGAGGGTTTGTATTCTACCCACGCATCAATGGCTTTACCGATTGTTTTGGCCGCACGGAGCTTTTCGAGCTCGGCAGAGATTTTCTCGCGGATTTTCAGGCGCAAGGCAAATTTCTCCTCGAGATTAGTGTCGATGAGGTCTTGCCGGGCTTCAGGGAAAAGCTGGAGGTGAACACTCTCCCTTGAGATATTTTCCGGGGATACGGACTCTGCTGTATTAGAAATATAGCCCCACATTTCTTCTGAGGTGTATGGCATGATGGGGGCGATCAGGAGGGTGATCGCCTTTAATACCTCCAGCATGACCGTCTGGGTGGCCCTGCGCCGTGCAGAGTGGGGAATGTCGCAATACATGCGGTCCTTACTAATATCCACGTAAAGGGAACTCAGTTCGATCGTGCAGAATGAATTCACCAAATGATACACCTTGTGGAACTCATATTCATCATAGGCTTTGCGACATTCACCGATCAATGCCTGCAATTTGCTCAGGATATAGCGGTCGAGTTCGACAAAAGCGGCTGTTTCCGGAGCGATTTGCGCGGGGCTCAAGCTGAGCGAATCCTGAGCCTCATTGAAGTCATAGAGATTTGCATGGAGGATACGCAGGGTATTACGGATCGTGCGGTAGGAACCGCTCACATGTTTAAAAATCTCTTCTGACCAAGGGACATCATTCTGGTAATTCTCCGACGCCACCCACAAGCGTAGAATATCAGCCCCGTAGAGATTGATCATGCTCATCATGTCGATTGGTTTCTGGTAACCGGTTCCCGACTTTGAAAGTTTTTTCCCGTCGAGATCGACGACAAACCCGTTGGTTAACACTTCCTTGTAAGGAGCACGTCCGAGTGTTGCGACGGATAAAAGGAGGGAGGACTGGAACCACCCACGGTGTTGGTCGCTGCCTTCCAAGTACATGTCCACGGGGAATTTAATTTCCGGGTGGGTCTTTTCCACGGCGCGTTGGGATGAGCCTGAGTCGATCCAGACGTCGATCGTGTCGTTTTTCTTGGTCAGATTATCAGCATCGGGCAGGCCGAGTGTGCGGGCGAGCTGGGCAGGTTCACTAGCGAACCAGACATTGGTACCTTCCTTCTCGACCAAATCGGCGAGTTTGCGGATCGCGTCGGCATTGAGGACTCCTTTGCCTTCGGCATCATAAAAAGCGGGGAGAGGGACACCCCAAGTGCGTTGGCGGGAGATACACCAGTCACCCCGGGATTCCACAGCCCCGGAGATCCTGTTTTGTCCCCAGTCTGGAACCCATTTGACCTTCTTGATCTCGGACAAGGCTTTTTCTTTGAGGCCGGAGCCGTCGATCCTGATAAACCATTGCTCTACGGCGCGGAAAACAATCGGCGTTTTTGAGCGCCAGCAGTGGGGATAGGTGTGTTTGAAGAGTGCCTCATGATAGAGGGCTCCGGTAGGGATGAGCAATTTGTCCACGATTTCACGGTTGGCGTCAAAGACATATTTGCCGACCAGCCAGTCGATACCGACTTCATCCGTAAATTTCCCGTAATCATTGACGGGAGAAATGACTCCCAAATGTTTACCGACATCATAGTCGTCTTTCCCGTGTCCGGGGGCAATGTGGACCAGTCCGGTTCCGGTTTCTGTCGTGACAAAATGATCACCGAAAAGAATGGTTGATTCACGGCCTTCGAGGAAAGGATGTTTTGCTTTGCCGATTTTCTCGAGCGATTTGCCTTCGACCAGGGCGATTTGTGTGTAGGCCTGTGAGGGCTCCAGGGCGGCGATCTTTTCAGCGAGGGCTTTTGCGACGATGATCGCGTCCTTGCCATTAGACAAGACGGCATAATCAATATCCGATCGTGCCGCTATCGCGAGGTTTGCCGGCAAAGTCCAAGGAGTCGTCGTCCAGATCATCAGGGACACGGACAAATTGCGCAATTGCTCCAGACCGAGGGCTTCTGCAGCATTCGGGGTCGGGAACTTTACATAAATCGCAGGGGTCTGGTGGTCGAGGTATTCGACCTCAGCTTCAGCGAGGGCGGTCTGGGCACCCGTGCTCCAGAGAACAGGTTTTTGGCTCGCGTAAACCATGTCTTTTTCGACGAGATCGGCAAAAGTGCGGATGACCTCGGCCTCGTAGCGCGGGTCGATGGTCAGATAAGGATTGTCCCATTCACCGAAGACACCGAGACGTTTAAATTGCTCCCTCTGGAGGTTAATATATTTCCGGGCATAAGTATCACAGGCCCCTCGGATTTCTGCCACGGACATTGTACGAGCTTTGTTACCGAGGTCTTTGGTTACTTTGAATTCAATCGGGAGTCCATGGCAATCCCAGCCGGGAACAAAAGGGCTGTAGAATCCTGACATATTTTTACTCTTCAGGACGATGTCCTTGAGTGTCATATTCAGCGCATGCCCCATGTGGGCGTCCCCATTGGCGAAAGGGGGACCATCGTGCAAGATGAATTTGGGGGAGTGCTTGCGTGCAGAAAGGAGTTGATCGTAAATTTTAGTCTGATTCCAGCGTTCGAGGAAGGAGGGTTCGCGCTTGGGTAAATCCGCCTTCATGGGGAATTCAGTTTTCGGTAAGTTCAAGGTATCTTTATAATTCACTGACATAAGGGGGAAAAATTAGGGGATTTATCCTTTGCTTAAAAGACTTTTTTCACGGACTAGCGGTTTTCTCCGGTAAAGGGGAATATTTCAATATCTTATTAGATTGAAGAACGAGCAGGAAGTTAAATAAAGATAATACTTTCTTTAATTATTAGTTTCTGTCTAATCTTTATTTATGAGTGGGAGCAGGCAGGCAGTCATTTCTAGTCAAAACCAGCCTTATTACTCTTTGGCTGTCAAAGAACCTTTCCGGATTTTATTTATTCTTGGGTCATTAATAGCCGTTTTCGGCATCATGCTCTGGCCTTTGAACCACTGGGGTGTCATTGGATTTTATCCGAATATTGCTCATGCCCGGATCATGGTAGAAGGTTTTTTGGGGTGTTTTGTCATTGGTTTTTTGGGTACGGCCCTACCGAGGATTCTTGATGTAGAGCAGTTAACAGTCTTTGAAACGCCGATTTTTGCCCTTTTGATGATTTTTGTCGTGGCGCTCCATTTCCTGCAGAAAACGTTTTGGGGTGATATTCTTTTTGCGGTGACATTCAGTGGCTTCATGATGGCTTTACTTGTGCGGGCGATCCTGAGGAAGGATATTCCTCCTCCGGGGTTTATCTTGGTGCCTGCGGGATTAGGTTCCGGGGTAATAGGGGCATTCATTCTGGCAATCGGTCAGGTGAGTCCGCCCGAACCATTTTTATACCTTTTTGCACAGTTACTCCTTTACCAAGGTTTTTTGCTTTTGCCGGTGATGGGGATCGGGGCTTTTCTTCTGCCGCGGTTTTTTGGAGAGGTCAGTAAACATAACTTTCCTGAGTCAATGGCAGTTCCTCCCGGATGGATGGGCAAGGCCTTGGTGTCGGGTTTGGCCGGAGGCCTTGTGATCGTGAGTTTCGCCATTGAGGCCGGGGGGCAAATTGTCTGGGGCTGCCTTTTGAGGGGAGCCGTGGTTCTCGCTTATTTCCTGATGGAGATGAATTTACTCCAAAACTGGAAAGCCCGGGGGACTTTGGCACTGTCATTGCGCATAGCTTTAATTTGTTTTCCTGCGGGGTTATTTGCTGTGGCGAGTGCCCCGTTGCACCGCGTGGCGCTTTTACATGTATTTTTTATGGGAGGTTTTTGCCTGCTATGCTTTACCGTGGCTTCGCGAGTGGTGATGGGGCATTCAGGCCATTCCCACCTGCTCTCAGGCCGGCTCAAACCAATGATCTTTTTCTTGGTAATGCTGATCTTGGCCTTATTATGCCGGGTAAGTGCAGATTTTATCCCAGAGGTACGACTTTCGCATTATGATTATGCCGCTATTCTTTTATCAGGAGGGATATTGGTTTGGTTAATGGCATATTTGCCTTTGATGAAAATGGAGGAACCCAAATAGACGATTATGGAAATCACAGGACAAAATTCACTTTATGACCGGATCGGTGGCAAAGACGGCGTTATGCGTCTACTGAATGATTTTTACGGGCGGGTGAAGCTCGATCCCGTGCTCGGCCCGGTATTTGCCTCGCGAATTGAGAATTGGGAAGAACATTTGGAGAAGATTCACCGGTTCTGGAGCTTCCAAACCGGAGGACCGGATGTTTATGAGGGCGGTATGGGCCGACATGTTGGTTTACCCGTGGATACTCATCATTTTGACAAGTGGATCGATGAATGGACTATATCCTGCCGGAAGATTCTTGCACCTGAGGAAGCGGGTCAAATGGTCATGGTCGCCCTACGATTCAGGAAGATCCTCGAGCAAATGATCGAGATGAACCGACGGGCAATTTAAAGCCCCAGGATCACGGCGCTAATTTGCGCTGGGTAAATCTTGAGCAGGTGCTTGGATGGGAGAGGGCAGGTATTTTCGATAGAGATAGTATTCTCTATTGCAACTTTTATGGATTCAATGGTTTAATTTCTCCCGTGGATTACTTTTCATTCAAAAAAACGATTATTCCCCTTTTGAATCCGGCTATTTTAGCCGGAGTCGGACTTCTTTTTGCATTGTTATTCATTCTTATTAAACAGACGAGGTGGTTTGGTTTTATATTGGCGGTGCTTTCTCTGGGTTTCCTTTATATCAGCAGCACAGCCATTGGGGAAATGCCTTTCCTGCGTTATTTAGAATGGAAATATCCGAGAATTAATCTGGATCTGGCAACAGAAAGACAAAAGATCGAGGAATTTAATCCGGATTATATTGTCGTATTGGGCGGGGGAAACCGTGAGGCGCGGGCTACGGAGGCGGCACGGATTAAGAAATATTTTCCTGACTTGAAGATTATTACGACCGGTGGGGATAATGAATTCCCGCTTTCAGCTGCAGCCACATCAGAGAGCCTGATCAAGGAAAGGATGAAAATGGAGGATATGGAGATTATCAAGCTCCCGGGGAGGGATACTGAAAGTGAAGCTTTAGGGGTTTCCCGATATCTGAAGGAAAATAGAAAATCAAAAATCATCCTCGTCACCGGGGCTATCCACATGCCACGTGCGATTCTATTTTTTGAAGCAGCGGGCGTGAAATGTTTTCCGTCACCAGCAAGGCGCCAACACAGGGGATTCGGTTCATTGATTGCGGATAGTTTGATTCCGTCAATCTCCAGCTTGAAGGAAACACACTTGGCCATTAGGGAATTTGTCGGTTTCCTTTGGGCGAAATTTAAGGTGGGATACTTGGTGCCAGAACCAGAGAAAAACTAATCTCAGACGAGCTGTTTCTCCACCCCCCCTCGAGAAAGCTTGCTTAAACCCCTTGCAGCTCGTGGGCGATGATACTTAGGCAATAAATGGCCGCCGTCTCGCTACGCAGGACTTGGGGCCCGAGCGTAATCGGCTGGCACCCACTAGCCTTTGACAATGAGATTTCAGCGGGGGTAAAATCACCTTCCGGACCGATCAGGACGAGTACCTTATTGGGCTTTTTCCCCTTAGTATCCAGGGTGAAGTCCTCAAGGACTTTCTTAAAATGAACCGCATCCGGTTGTAACGAGGCGATCAAGAGAAGGTCGAATGTATGTTTCTGATTAAAAAACTCTTTCAGGGAAACCGGTGGTAAAACCTCGGGCAGCCAGTTAATCCCGCATTGTTTGGCCGCTTCAATGGTGATTTGGATCCATTTACCGATTTTCGATTCTGCTTTCTCGTCGGATACTTGGACGACAGTCCTTTGCGAGATGAGGGGGATAATTTGTTTCGCACCGATTTCCGTGGCCTTCTGGACGATTGAATCCATGCATTTACCCTTGGGAATCGCTTGAGCTAGTGTAATGGAATAGGGGAGTGCCGGTGTGGTGGATTGATGGATCATATCCAGGGAAGCCTCATTTTTAGTGACATCCTTGATCCTTGCTTTGACCTCCAGCCCTTTGCCGTCAAAAAGAACTACCGCATCCCCAGGACCTTGACGCATGACATGGGTACAGTGGTGGTACTCCTCGCCGGAGAGGTGTAAGTCGCGCAAATGGTTCTGGAGGTCGGCTACAAAAAAACGATTCATGAGGATTCCTTAGGAGAAAAAGCTTTTTGCTTTTTCAAAAAAGCCTTTTTCATTGGATGTAGGATAAGTGTCATCCCCGCTGAGTTTACTGAACTCTTCGAGTAATTGTTTTTGTTTGCTGGTGAGTTTGGAGGGGATTTGGACGTTGACTTTGACATTCTGGTCGCCGATCCCACGGCCTTGGACATTTTCAATTCCTTTTCCCTTCAAACGGAAAACTTTCCCGCTTTGGGCGCCTGAAGGGATTTTTAAAGACACTTCCCCACCGAGGGTCCGAACAGAGGTTTCCCCGCCAAGGGCAGCCAAGGTAAAAGGAATATTGATTTCACAATAAACATCGTCCCCATCACGGACAAAAAAGTCATGGTCTTTGATGTGAGTAACGATATATAAGTCCCCAGGCGATCCACCCCGGACTCCACTGTCACCCATTCCTGTGACTCGTAAGCGCATCCCGTTTTCGATACCCGCCGGGATTTTGACCTTTGTTTTGGAAGTTTTCTCCATGTGGCCGGAACCGGAGCATTTTGGGCAAGGTTTTTCGATAGTCTTTCCAGCACCACGACAGGACGGGCAAGTCTGGGAAATCGAGAAAAAGCCTTTGGAAACGGTGACTTGTCCGAGGCCTCTACAGGTCGAGCATGTTTTCATGCCAGAACCCTTTTCGGCGCCCGATCCTTCACAGGAATCACAAGCTTCGGAGCGGCGAATGGAGATTTCCTTCTCTACACCAAAGGCCGCTTCTTCAAAAGTAATTTCTAGGTCGTAACGCAAATCGTCACCGCGCTGGCTGGAGGAACGCCCACCGCCACGGCGGCTACCCCCCCCGAGGAACTCTTCAAAAATACTGCCGATGTCGCCACTGCCGAAAACCTGTGAGAAAATGTCAGAAGCATCGTGGAATCCACCGCCAAAACCCCCGCCGCCTTGAGAAAAAGCCGCATGTCCATAACGGTCGTAAGCCGCACGTTTTTGTTCGTCATTGAGGACTTCATAAGCCTCGCCGAGTTCCTTAAATTTATTTTCCGCTTCATTATCCCCTTGATTTTTATCGGGGTGATATTTGACGGCGAGTTTACGGTAAGCTTTCTTGAGCTCATCAGCGGAGGCAGTCTTACTGATTCCTAATACTTCATAATAATCACGTTTTTGTGCGGCCATAATTGCGGAAAGATAAGTTTATTAATTTACCCTTTTGAGGGGGATTTGGAGACAATAACGGAAGCGGGGCGGAGCAATTTGCCTTTGAGCATGTAGCCTTTGCGTTTCTCAAGGATCACGGTGTCCTCGGGATATTCATCCGAGTGCTCCTGTGAAATGGCATCATGGAAATTGTGGTCAAAGGGTTGGCCAAGGGCGGTAATTTCCTCGAGCCCGTCTTGTTTAAGGTTCTGCTTGAGCTGGCCGTAAACCATTTTGATCCCATCCTTGATGGCTTGGACATTGTCGGTTAGATCCATCGACTGGAGGGCGAGTTCGAAATTATCCAGCACAGGGAGCAAAGCTTCGAGGATGGATTCATTCGCGTACTTGAGCGCATCGATTTTTTCTTGGGCCAAACGTTTCCGCAGATTATCCATGTCGGCGATCAAACGGAGGTTCTTGTCCTGGAGTTCATCGGCGAGCGCAGATTTCCTGAGGAGATCTGCGATTTGCTCGGGGGTCAGGTCGATGGTGTCCGGGGTGCCCGTTTCGACTGGTTTATCGGCATCGGTGGGTATAACATCAGGTTTTTGTTCGGTATTTTCGGACATATGTGACTATCCCTTGTATTTCAATGCGATCAATGTGATATCGTCATATTGCTCCCCCGCACCGACAAAACGTTCCACCTGCTCTTGGATTTTTTCTAGGACGGTTTCGGCATTTTCGGACGTGGCCGCCTTTATGGCAGTTATCAGGTTGTCCTTGCCGAATTCTTGTCCTTCCAAATCGTGGGCTTCTGTGACGCCGTCAGTGTAGAGGATAATCAAATCTCCCGCGTGGAGATCGATTTGTTTTTCTTCGATTAAAGTATCAAAAACCTCACCGCTGTCAATGCCGAGGGCCATCCCTTGGCTAGAGAGGGATGAGACTTTCTGAGTGATGGCATTATAATAAAGGGGTGCCTCGTGGCCGGCCCGGGAGAAGGTGAAGGTCTTATTTTTACTGTCAATAACCGCGTATGCAGCACTGACAAACATGTCCTCTTTGATGTCGAAGAAGAGGCGTTGATTGACTTTCTTAAAAAGCTCGGCGGGTGAATCAGTCTCATGGGCTACAGAACGGATCACACTGCGGAACATGGACATGACCATGGCCCCGGGCACCCCTTTGCCCGACACGTCTGCGATCACGATCCCCCAGCGGTTATCATCGAGGCGGATGTAATCATAATAGTCCCCACCCACAGCCAAGGCCGTGTCATTGAGGCCGGATAATTCAAAACCATCGATCTCGGGAGCGGCAGAAGGGAGTAGGATAGTTTGAATATCGCGGGCTACTTGCAGCTCACGGTCAAAACGTTGTTTTTCAGCTACAGCCATCGATACCGTGGCATTATGCAGGGCATAAGCGGCTTGATCGGCGATTGAGGAAAAAAGGTGCAGTTCACTGCCGTTAAAGGGAGTATCATCCTTTTTATTTACGACCGCCATGACCCCGAGAGTCTCGCCGGCATGGGTCAGGGGTACCGCCATCATCGTATCGATTGAAAGGGCGGTATTCAGCGATCTTTCGCCGAACTTCGGGATGCGTGGGTCATTTTTACCTGATTCAATCAAGATAGGGGCATTTGTCGCAGCCGCTTCCCCGATCACACTCAAGCCTAAGGGAATGGAAATACTTTTGATCAATTGGTCAAAATGTTTTGCAGCACTTACGACCTTGGGCATGATGAAATCTTCCGGGAGATAAGGGGGAGGGAAGGCCCCTTCGACATATTCGGCTTTTAATGTTTTAGTTTCCTGATCGATCAGGAAAATGGCGCAGCTTTTTGCTTCCGTGGTCTTGATCGAATACTTGACGACACAATCTAAGATGGTCTCGGCATTGATCTCTTCTTGGCTGGCTTTACCAAGGTTGTTCAGGAATTCGAGCAGGATTTCACGTTCCTTAATAAGTTGGGCTTGGGATTTTTCAAGGATGGCATTGGCTGTTTTGAGGGCACTTAACCGTATATAAAGAACGATGGTGGCAATAAAACAGGCAATGGCGATAATATCAGCGTATATATTCATGCGTAATGGACAACTGAGAGTGAAAGCAAACTTACTCTTTCGACAAGTCTTTTTTGAGCATATCCACGACATCCTTGAATTTAGCTTGATTTGCATCATCAGCTTTTATCAAGGTCTCATGCGCTTCAAGGGACTGTTTCATGGTTTCATTTTTGGTGATCGTCGTATTGGTCAGGGGTTGAAAGCTCATTCCGGGATAATCAATCATTTCCCCGGCCATCTGGAATAAACGGTCGATCCCGAGGTTTTTGAGGCTTTCGGTATTCCGTTCATTGGCCTGACGAATGGTGATTGAGCCGGTACCCCCGGCTTTCTTGATTGCATAACTCAATCCCGCCAATGTCCCGAGAAAGCTGCTATCCATCGCAGCGCAATCAGACATGTTGATTTCGAAATGGCAGCTGCCAGTTTTGAGTTTTTCGTTTACATAACCTTTAAGGAGAGGGGCGAGTTGGAAGGTCCCACGTGATTTAACCAAAAAAACAACTCGGTTTTGATCTTCTGCCACTTCAATGCTTGGTACTGTCGTGCTCACAATATGTTTCCATTAATGATAATCCAGACTGACTTTTTTCAGTCGGATATCTGTTTTGTTGAATTAACTGATAAATATACCTTTGATCCGGCTGGCTCGTCAAGCCATGTAATTTTTCTTAATTGGTAATACTTACGATTCGATTTCCGCTGTTTGCCACGCAGGCTTGTTCTGATACACCCATTGGTAATAATCTTTTCTTGTTAATTTCCCAGAGGCTTCTTCATCGATTAAGACTGTTGTTTTTTCATGCCATTGTAAAGCGGAGGCTGGAACCATGGCGGAAATCGGACCTTCCACCATTTTAGCGACGATCTCCGCCTTTCGCGTGCCGAATGCTAATAATACACAACTGCGACTATCCATGATCGTTCCGATTCCCATCGTAAGTACATGTAGTGGAACTTGTTCAGCGGAATCAAAAAAAGTTGAATTATCCTGAATGGTCCGCCTTGTCAGTGTCTTTATCCTTGTTCGAGAGGAGAGTGAGGAACACGGTTCGTTAAACCCGATATGCCCGTCCCCGCCGATCCCGAGGAGCTGGATATCGATCCCGCCGCAAGCCCGGATTTTATCCTCATACTCCCGGCAATGTTCGGGAATGTTTTTTGCTAAACCGTTTGGGATATTCACTTGGAGCGGTTTGATATTGACGTGTTTAAAGAGGTACTCCCACATGAAAGAATGGTAGGATGCCGGATGATCTGGGGCGAGCCCGACGTATTCATCGAGGTTAAATGTCGTTACCCGCGAAAAGTCTAATCCTTCTCCCTGATGCATTTTGACCAAGTGCCTGTAAGTGTCCAGAGGGGTATTTCCTGTGGCGAGACCGAGAACACTTGTAGGTTTATGCCGGATTTGGCGGGCGATTAATTTTGCAGCGATGAGAGAGGCATCCCCTGCGGTAGGTTTGATAATGACTTCCATAAAAGTTAATTAAAATTGTTTTCTGAGGCGTTCGATCACCGATTGTTGGAAATTCTCGATTTTTTCCGAGATAAACTCGACTATGTCGAGGGAGTCATTCTCGATTAAAGAGGATAGATCCATCGCGAACTCCACCTCCGAGGCCGTATCGGCATGATGACTTTCCAGATAAGTGGCATTAGCCCGTTTGCGTCCGAGGGTGGCCAGGTCGTAACGTTTCCCGCCGGCTATTTGAGAGTCGAAAACCCCCATCATGGCATTCATCAAGTGATCGAATCCACTGACATTGAGTAGGACTTTTTCCTTATCGTCGAGCCAATCGATATTGCGCCAGACTTCACAACCGTAGAGCTTTTCCGGGCGTTGCTCCCGGGGCAATTTGCGCAGGGCCGAGATGACGGGGATCACCACGCCGAGGTGGGTGTCATGTTTGTCGGCGAGGTTATGGGTATAGATCACTCCGGGAGTGGAGGCGCAAATCAAGCGGGATATGTCATCCACGAGATCGGTATTCAGGCGACCTTTGATTTCCGGGCTGGGGTAGTCCAGCTGCACAATGGCACTGTACTCTCCCATGATCGCCGCGCGGCGTTGCTCTTCCTTGCGGATAAAGCGGATATCATCATTGGTGTAATTTGCGTAGCGCTCAGAGCGGGAGGAACCGCTCCCGTCGGTCACGGTCACTCCGGTGAACCATTTTTCCGTCTGATGAAAACACTCTTTGATCCCGTGGAAACACATGAATTCCAGATCATCCTGGTGGGCTCCAATGCCCATGTGTGTGGTACGGGAAAAGGCTTTGTCTTCCGGCGTATTGTCCGGAATAAAAATCTCGGCAGTGTTTTTATAGAATTTCATAATCTTTGCATTTTTGGTTCGAGGCCCTATTCCCACGGCCCCGCTTATGGCGCTTTAGTTTAAATTCGGCAAACTCGCCGCGGCGACGGCTTGGCCGACCCGGCGGCTTTTTTCGTCGGGTACCAGTAAATGAATCTTTCCATCTAATCCCGTGAACTCCGCCGCCAGCACCTCTTTAGCCTTGCTGATCATGATATCCCCGCCGGTCCCCGTCGTGACGCGTCCGAGGATCAGGACATGGCGATAATCGTAAAACTCCGTATACAGTGCGAGGGTGTACCCGAGGCAAATGCCTATAGCCTCGTAAATATTGGCGCAATTTGCGTCACCCATTTTCATGATTTCTTGGACTTGCTTCAGTCGTTCGGGCACTGAACGGGATTCGTCCAGAGCTACCCCGGCGAGCTTGGCCAAACGTATGACCCCTTGCTGCGAAAAATATTGTACGCCACAACCGATGTCTCCGCTCCATTCATCAGGAGCGGCATTCAGGCTCAGGTCCACCGGCACAAAGGCTAATTCATTTAGCCAGCCTGTCAGCAGACCTTCCGCATTCAGGTAACCCGCTGCGAGACTCGATCCCATCGCGATGCCGAGCATGGCATTCTCCCCGAGACTGAGTGAACCCGCCAGTGCGGTCACGTCCCCGTCATTAGCGACTTCGACGGGTACACCCCATTCTCGGGCCAGTTGCCCGAAAATTCCCGCGACCTTTTGGGCGAAAACATCATCTGGTACTGCCCGGAAAAGGGAGGCGGCCCGGATCCGGTTATTGATAATGACACCGGCGGAACTCCCCCCGATGGCATCCACACGGGGCATTTTCCCAGCCGCTTCCTTCAAGCCTTTGGTGATATGCTCATAATGGAAATCGGGGTTGGGTTCATCCTTGGGATTCCAGGGGAATTCATCAGCCCAGACAGATACGCCATCGATCACGGCGGAGACTTTATAATCGCTGGCCCCGAGGTCGAATCCGATCCGGCATCCTTTTAGGTGCCCGCCCAGGGGTGAGGATTCGGTTTTTTCGGGCGGGACAGATTCAGGCGCACAATGGACTACCTCAAAAGTGTGCTCGTAAATTTTACCCATAAAATGGTAATCAAATGCACGGGCTCCTGTGGGTGAGTAAATTGTTTTGATCTCACGGGCGAGTTCTTCCGGTCCACCGATAATGACTTTCCAGCCTCCACGCGCCCAGAGCAGGAATTTGATAATGCGCTCCACGAGGCGAATGGTGTCCGGCCACAGGGCCGAGTCTGGAGGAGCGATTTGCATCTCATAACGGCTGACCAGTCCAGCTTCCCGTTCCAAACCGATAACGAGTTTCTGGTGACTGGGGAATTTGCCCACAGCTGCGCGGTAGTTTTTGATTCCCGTGATCATCGGGCGGAAATCAGGATCGATTGACGGGAGTATCCCCGGAGCGGCATCCAATAATAGGCTTTCAGACATAATCAGGAATAATTCATAAGCATCTACGGCTCCAAGTGCAAAGTTTTTTGGAACTTTCTGGATAGACGGCAGAGGTGATGATTTCTGGTGATAGTATGATTATACGTGTTAAAAAATAGGAAAATATTGACTTAATAATCTGATTTATTAAATTAATTCTATGAAAATCACTGTTGAATTTCTTGAATCTGAAATAGCTGAAATTTGTAAATTTACGGGTGAACGTAAAAAAGGACCCGCAATCCGTAAACTGGTGAATGATGCCCTGATGGTAAAAAGGCGGGAGCAAATTGCGGGAAAATTCATTTCCGGTGAGTGGGGTGTGGAGTTAAAGGGATTTGAAGAATCCCGGGCCATTGACCGTCTGCGTGAGTCCAAGCACGGAGAAAATCCGTAGGACAGAGGATATGGCAAATTTAATTGATACAAGCGTGTGGATCGATTTCACTCGGTCGAAATCATCCCGAGTCCTTAAAAACTTTATTGCCCCGTATATTTTGGACACTAATGCATTTTTGTCTGAACCCGTTATTTTCGAGGTGATGAGACATGCGAGTGCCGAGGAGTTTAAACCCCTTGAGGCAATGACGGCGACCTTTCCGGTTTTATCGACCCCTTCTGATCTGTGGAAAAGGGCGACCTCGCTGGGGCGTACACTCAGGGACAAGGGTTATGTGGTGGGCTCCATTGATTTAGTCATTGCGGCATTGGCTTCTTACCATGGGGCACAGATCATTACCTTTGACCAGGATTTTCAGAAAATCGCCCTGTGTGAGAAGACCGTGAAAGTAAATTTATTAAAGCGGCCAAGTTGACTTCTTTTGGCTTAAAAAGTAATCTGAAAAATAGATTATCGGGAACTTTCTGGATAGTCCGGGGGTCTTCATCTAGCATAAAAACAATGAGTTTTGATTTAAAACAAAGGAACATGATGAATAGAACAAAAGTTTTAGCGTTTACGGGGGTGTTACTTGCGCAATTTGCTGCGCTGGCTGTCGCCGAGAATACATCACTGACGATTTATAATCAGGATTTTGCCGTAGTCCGGGATAAAGCTGTCCTCGACCTCAAAGAAGGGGATAATATCATTGGATTCAACGAGATCGCAGCCACCCTCGAACCCCAGTCGGTGATCCTTCGTGATCCGAAGGGTGAGGCCAAGCTCCAGATTCTCGACCAGAGTTTCCGTAATGATCCGGTGACCCAACAATATCTCCTTTCGCTTTTTGAAGGTAAGACCATCCAGTTCCAAGCCATCCGTCCCGACGGTAAAATCGAGTTGATTGATGGGAAAGTCATTCGCAGCGGGTACATGGCTCCGCAGAGACCGGATCGTTACGGGAATTACCGACAGCCTAATGGTTTTGGTGCTGGTGAACCCGTGATCGAGGTCGCGGGGAAATTACAGTTTCAATTGCCCGGAATGCCCCTTTTTCCGTCATTAGGCGATGATACTATCCTTAAACCGACATTGAACTGGACATTACGTTCCAGTAAGGCCGGAAAGATTGAAGCCGAGATCGGGTATCTCGCCACGGGGCTTTCGTGGCAGGCGGATTACAATGTCGTCTCTCCTGAGACAGGGGACCAGTGCGACATCATCGGATGGGTCACTTTCCAGAACCAGTCTGGGAAAACTTTCCGCGATACGAAGGTTAACCTCATGGCGGGTGATGTCAGTCGGGTACAGGAAAATAGGAATAATGATATGGGGGGAAGGGAAATGAAGCTCGGAACAATGTCGGCACCAACTGACGGCAATGTCACTCAGAAAGATTTTGACGATTTTAAACTCTACACACTCCCTCGCCCGGTCACGCTGCGGAATCAGGAAATGAAACAAGTCGAGTTTGTGAAAGCCACCAATGTCAAAGCTCCCCGATTTTACGTTTATGACGGGGTCCTACCCGAATACGGCTCCTCTGCGTGGTGGCTCCATAACGGGTTATCGACAGAACCGAGTTACGGCATACCCACCAATAAAAAGGTATGGATTTTCCGTGAATTTGAAAATAAGGAGGACAATGGACTCGGGATTCCTCTGCCCAAGGGCAAATTGCGCTTCTACCGCCGCGACACGGACGGTTCCCTCCAATTCATCGGGGAAGATATCATTGATCACACTCCGAAAAATGAAAAGGTGCGGGTTTATCTGGGTAACGCCTTTGATCTCGTAGGGGAACGCAAACAAACAAATTTCACCGTGGACTCCGGACGTAAAACCATGACCGAGACTTTCGAGATCACACTCAAGAACCGGAAAAAGGAGGCAGTGGAATTCCGCGTGGTCGAACACCTTTACCGTTGGAATAACTGGGAAATTAAAGACCCCTCCGATAAATTCGAGAAAACCGATGCCCGCACGATTGAGTTCAATATCTCCGTCCCCGCCGACGGCGAAAAGAAGGTTGCTTACACCGTTGTTTATACGTGGTGAGTAGGGCAGGGTGACTGGAAAGGGGACAGATAAACGAGCGGGGAAGTGAGCATCTTGCCGCTTGATTGATTCGGAAAATGGCAATGTGGATGGGAGCACTCTTTTGCATCGGATGAGCAATTTGCTCCGCACAGCCCCGGAGCAGGAATATCCTTTTCATCCCCCCCCCGACAATTCCCTGACTTTCCCTGATTACATGCCACAAACTGACTCGCCAACAAACGCTCCTCCAGACCACCGATATGAACCAAATAATCTCAAATCTCAGCCTGACCCCGATTC
>Ga0163144_10001248_pt1 | contig 59975 bp, 38 predicted proteins | sample OliLak19BULKMAT1_FD_123175 | JGI IMG/M metagenome (GOLD analysis project Ga0163144, IMG submission 123175) | Freshwater microbial mat bacterial communities from Lake Vanda, McMurdo Dry Valleys, Antarctica - Oligotrophic Lake LV.19.BULKMAT1 | ecosystem: Environmental > Aquatic > Freshwater >...
GGGCAGCCTGGTGCAGCAGACGACGCGCGGCTTCTTGCTGCGCAGTCAGCGCCCAGCCTTCACGGCCGTGACCCGCGCGCCAGGCTTGCCGCTGGTCGAACGCCGTCTTGCACACGGCACGGTGCTGACGGCAGCGCCGCTCTCCGATGCGCAGCTGGAGGCACTGGCGCCGGCCGCCGGGTCGCTGGTGATGAGCGAGGCGGGAGCGCTGACTGTGCACGCGCCTCCTTTCGAGACTGTGGATGTGGCGGCGTGGCTATCGCTCGACGACTTCGAGGTGGCTTTGGTCACCCCGATGGGCCGGCGCCCCGCGCCACCGAAAGCCCCAGCGGGGGTCGAGAAGACAACGCGCGCGCTCTTGGTTCCGAATGCGCCCGCGGCGCCGCGCGACGTTGCCGCCATTCGCGATGCGCTGGCCGAGCCTGCGGCGGGCGTGCGGCGGGCTGGCCTGTTGGCTCTGCTGGGCTCCCTGGTGCAGTCGTGGCTTGCCAAGCAGCGAGAGACAGACCCCAGCCGCCAGAATGCGATAGGGCGCGCGATGGCCCGCGTCGAGCAATGGCTGGCCCGCGCCCTCATGAGGGTGGGCCTCTCGACCTGGCTCGCGCGCCGCCACGCTGAATACCTGGATCGCCTGTTCGAGATGTTCGATCGCGGCGATATCGAGGCTGCGCTGCACCACGCCATTCCACTCGGCGGCCAGGCGGGTGACGCCAGCTCGCCGATGCTGCGCCTGCCCGGCCCGCGGGAGAAGCTCGAGATCGCGAGGCGCTCGGTGACCGCCTCCTCCAGCATCAACTTGGCGAACGATCTCTATGGCGAGCTGCGCAAGCGCTACCGCAAGGCGTTCGTGAAATTGGACGCCGAAGGCCGCATTCACGAGGCGGCGTTCGTGCTTGCCGAGCTCTTGCACGACGTGGAGGAGGCGGTCGCCTTTCTCGAGCGGCGTGGCGAGCTCTCGAAGGCCGCCGAGCTTGCCGACTCGCGAAAGCTCGCGCCAGGGCTCGTTGTGCGGCAATGGTTCCTGGCCGGCAATCGAGCCCGCGCCATTCAGGTGGCGCGCCGCGCCGGTGGTTATGCCGACGCTGTGGCAAGGCTCGAGCGGGCCCGTCAGCAAGAAGAGGCAAACAGCCTCCGGTTGGTGTGGGCCGACCAGCTCGCGAATCAGGGCGACTATGCCAATGCCGTCGACGTCTCGGCGGCTGTCGATAGCGCGCGCGAGCTGCGGGCGCGCTGGGTCGAGCTGGCCATCGAGTCAGGCGGCGCAACGGGGGCGCGCATGCTGGCCTATCGCGTGAGCCAAGGCCTCGGTGATGCTGCGGATTCGCGCGCGCTGGTGTGGGCGCTGTTGGCAGAGCAGGGCCCCGAGGGGCGGCGGCGCCGCCGCGTGTTTGCGCAGAAGCTCGTCGTAGGCAGGCCCGCGGGGGGAGAGACCGTTGCGCTGGCTGCGCGCGCTGCAGCCAGGGCATTGTTCGCCGACGCTGACGACGGCGCGGGCGACCCCGAGCTGTCGTTGGTCACTGCAGCCATGGTGAAGCTGGCCGACGACGACGCCCTGCGCGTCGACATCCCGCGCTGGCCCGAGCCGCGAGGCAGCGAGACGCGTGAGCACCGCTTCGCGGTCGACGAACGAGGGACTGGGCCAGTCGCCACCGCTGTGCTGCTCGCGCACGGGCGCACGGCTGTGGCGCTCGGTGAAGCTGGGGTCGCCTTGGTAGACCGCAACGGCAAGCGCATCGCGCATTTCGATCAGCCGGCCAGCCACCTGGTCATTTCGGATCACGGGGACCGCGCGATCACCATCATCCGGCGCGGCAGCGTCGCTCGGCTCGGTCGCGTCGACTTCATCACCCGGCGCTCGCAGGCTTGGTGCGAGGTCGAGCTCGGCGTTGTCGCCAGCGATTTCGATGGCTCGAGTTGGCTCGTCACGGCGCCGGCGGCAGACGGGCAGGGCGATCTGCTGTCGATCGACGCCACGATGGACGACTTCTCGGCGCTGCACCGCGTGGGAGGCGTCGGGCAGCAGGTGCATTCACTTGTGCGCGGGCCGGAGCGCTGTGAGCTTATCGCAGGCAGCTCGGCACGAGAGCTGGATGGCTTCTCCTTTCAGCTGCCGGGCTGGACGCTGCGGGGCCGGGCCCAGCTGGCCCCCCCGGGCGACGAAGGGCTCGGAGCCCCAATCTGGAGGGCGTCCCCAGATGGCGCCTATCTCGCCGTCTGCGACATCGAGAGCAGCGACGGGGATGCCGGAGTGGTCGCCTCCTTGCGCGGTGAGGCGCGGGCGGTGAGCAATCACCCAGTTTTTGCGGCCAACGCGAGGGTCGTCGACGCCGCCATTGGCCGAGATGTCTTCGCTGTCGCGGCATCAGCGCCGGAGGGCGTGATGGTGGTCATCATCCGTCGTAGCGATTTGATGCCTGTCGCTGAGATTACGCTGGCGGGCAGCCGCCGCGCCGGCCTTCGTTTGCAGGCCGACAGTCTGGTGGTGACCTGCGACCTCGGCCGGGTTGTAGCTGTCGACGTACACAGCGGCGAGCTCGGTCGCGCGCTGTTGATTTGAGCGTCGCGGCGGCTCGCATGGCGACTGGGAGTCCCAGGTTCTGAAGCCCTGAAGCCCTGAAGCCCTGAAGCCCTGAAGCCCTGAAGCCCTGAAGCCCTGAAGCCCTGAAGCCCTGAAGCCTTCTTTGGCCGAGAATCACGCTCGCTGATTTAGCGCAGCGCACACCTTCATGCGCAAGAGCCGGCTTCGGTGCCCTGGCAGCATTTGATGTTCTTCGCCGCGCGCTGATCAGTCCACGCCACGCATCCGGTAACCTGCTTGGCGCCATGACACCCGACGCGCGTCTTACTTCGTGCCTGCTCCTCGCCAGCCTGGGTGTCCGCTGCGTCGGCTCCGCCCGCTGTGTCCGTAGCGAGCCTTTGTGTGCTCGCGGCGATTGCACGAACCGTGTATGAAGGGCGATTGTGAAGACCCTCCTCCCCAGAATCCTTCGTCTGCCCGCGCCCGTGGGCGCTTTTCTACCGCTCTTCCTCGCCGTTGGCTGCGGAGCCGCGGAGGCTGTGCGGCCTGACGCGCCTACTCTGGCCGAGGCAACGGGCGACAAGTGTGACGCGGCGGCCGACAGCACCAACGCCTACGTCGTCGACCTCCCGCCCGAAAAGCGCAGCGACCTCGAGCTCGCGCTCGACAGTGGAGGCCTGGTGGTGGTTGTGTTCTCTTGCAACGAGATCAAGGTGCTCAAGACTTGCAAGGCTTCTGGCAAGTACGAATACAAGGGTACAAGCTCGAAAGAGCGCGTGCTTTCGCTCGAGAACGGCGACCAGATCCGGGCCGCGCTGCCCCTCGGCGGGGTCGGCATCGCCGCCACGTTCGAAAGCGAGGCATCGACCGGCACCAAGTTCGATCTCGGCTTGGTGATCGGCGGACAGCTCGTCGGCTCGGCGTCGTCGTTCACGGCAGCCGAGCTCACCGGCAGCTGTGCGGGTGCGACCCATGTCATCACGTCGGGCAAGATGGGCGCATTCGCCATGGGCACGAGCGCGAAGGCGCAGCTGTCGACGGCAGCCGAGGTGTTTGGTGCCGGCATCAGCGCGGGCAGCAACTCATCGAAGCTGACCAAGGCGGGCGACGGCTCGATTCAGGCTTGCGGCGCGGCTTCGACCAGCGACGACGAGCCGCCCAAGCAGTGCGACGCGCTGCTGGCGATCGAGCTGACCAAGCTCACCAAAGGGTTCGGCAACGTCGAGGTCGACTTCGCGTTCGGGCTCACCTACGGCGGAGAGAAGTGCGAGGACATTTCCGAGTGCGAGTCGGCGTGCAACTCGGGCAAGGGTAAGGGTTGCAAGTCACTCGCGATCGCGCTGATCGAGGGCGGCGAAGGCGTCGACAAGAACATCCCGCGCGGGCTGCAGCTCCTGAACAAGGGCTGCGAGCTGGGTGACGTGCGATCGTGCGCCGCGCTATCGTCGATGTTGTTCTTCGAGGAGCGCTACGAGGAGGCCATGCCATTGGCCGAGAAAGCCTGCAATATCGGCAACGACGCCGACGGCTGCTTCAACCTCGGGCTGGTCTACCAGAGGCTCAACCAGCCAAAGAAGGCCGAGAAGCCAATGGAGAAGGCCTGCTCCGGCGGAGTCAAGCCGGCCTGCAAGAAGGCGGGCCTCGACGACTGAGCAGAGAGGATTCGAACCCTGCCGTCATACGGGTGGCGCTTGGGCAGCCGACGCGCCGCCGCCTTCGCAGTAACGGGTCGATATCGAGATCGGGCTCGATGGTCGGCATCGGAGCTCGGTGACTCGGCTGCGTTGTCCGAGCGGCTCATTTGATCACCCGGAAGAAGGGAGGGCCGTTGTATCCCCAAGGCTGCATCGATGTTGGCCCGATCTTCCCAGTCGCCCATCGTTCCGGGCGGGGCTTCGATGACGGGGTTGACCGGGTTCGCGTACGCTTCGGCCAATCCCCTACATGTGCTCTGCTGGGGCTGCGCGTCCGCACCGGTCGTGTACATGCTCGTGTGGTTCAGCAAGTGGTGGAGCGTGCGCCCGCGCAAGCCGTCGAGTCCAATGAGGCGCTCGAGAAGCGTGACCTCCTGCGCGCGCTCGCCTTCTCGAGCTTCGGCTTGTCGGGTGCGGCTGGCATCACGGGCGCATTGATCTTCGTGTTCGACGTCCCGGCGCCCAAGCCAGGTGGGCTCTCGGGTGGGCTCCACGGCGTCGGCTATGGGGCACGTTTCTGACCCAGCTTGCGGTCAGGGAAATCGAGCGGGCGAAGGTCACCAAGCTCGCTGTGAGGGGTCGCGAAAGCCGCCTTTCACATGGTGCTTGGCGCGAGACGGCGTCATCCACTCGCTCTTCACATAGCCGACGTGACGCGACTCGGCCGTAGTAACGCAGGCAAGTCGATGCCCGGTCGAGATCAGGAACCCTGCGGGCAGAGCGGCTCGATCGACTTCTCGACGAACGCGGCCTGCGTCGCGTCCAGCCGCTTGCGCAACGCCACGCACGCCTTCGCGCTGCGCATCGCGGGCAAGGCGTTGCGCTGGTCCGCCTGGGCATCATGGCCGCAGGCAAAGCAGCCCCGAGCCTCGTCGGCCTCCTTCTTCTGGAGCGGCTTGATTGTCACCGGCTTGTCGCCGTCGCATGCGGCCGTGCCGCCGGGGGTCGGCACCTGGCCAAGGAGCGGAGCTCCCTTGCAGGCCAGCTTGTGCGCGGCCTTGCCCTTGGCCGACTTGTCGTGATCGGCCACGTAGAGGCACGCATAGCCGATGCCCCCGTCGCCCTTCTCCGGGATGCAGTTCGAGGCGACTTCGGCCCCGCCCTCCTGCAGAGCGCCTGCATCGGCGCGGACCGCCAGTCGCATCAGCGCCTGGATGGTCTCGGCGTCCTTCGGGAACTTGTCCTTCACGGCCGCATAGGCGTGGTTGCAGGTGGAGGGGAGCCATGTTCGGTTGATGCACTCCGTTACCATCCTCGCCGCGCTGTGCGTCGCGAACATGTCCGGCTCGGCCGGCTCGGCGGATACAGCCGAGCCGCTGGAGGCCGGGGCAGCCGCACTCGTGGACGCGGGCATCGCTTCGACCGTGGCCGTCGTCGCCGTCGTCGAGCTCACGGCAGGGGCCTCGGACGAGGGCGTGCAACCAGCGAGCACGAACGTGAGTAGCCAGGGCGATCGACGCATGGTGCGACTTTGCACGGCGATCTGCGGCTGCAACGACGTGATGAGCGAGTACGGGAAAATCGTGCTGGAAAACCCGACTACAGGGGATGCGGCGGCCTGAACGGCGGCATCACCCGGCGTTCTTTCGGGCGCGGGTTTGGAGGCTCCGAGCACCGTAGAGATGGTGATCGATCTGGCGGCGACGCGCGCACCCGGCGTGACCTCGTCGTTGAACGCGTGCCTCGCGCCCAGCCACGCACCGATCACCACCATGTCGTCTAGGGCCACTCTCCCGGGGTGGCGAACGCACCGCTCGGGGCACCCTAAAATCAAGGGTCCCCAGTGCGGTGCGCCGAGCGGCCGGCGCGGCCGTAAGTCGTGCGATTAGCGCCAGCCATTGGAGCGAAAATCCGCAAAATCGAGCGCGTTGCAAGAACCGTCCGCCGTCTACCCGGCCGCCGACGCTGCCACGCGCACCGCGCGAGGGAGGGTAAAATCTACCCCCGCCATTGCGGTGCGCCCAGCGATCGGAACGAGAAGCGGGCCGCGAGCCAAGGGCCAGTTCGGAGGGAGCTCGTCACGAGACAGCCGAGACCGAGGCAGGGCTTGGCCGGCTCGGATTCACCGAGGCTGAAGCAGACGCTTGGCAGCGCGGCCCGCGCCGCCGCCCGCCGCGACGCCCGCGAGCCACACGCCGATGAGGAAGCACACGTCGGACAGGGGGCTCCATCCCGCGAGATTTTGGGGCGCTGAGCGCTTCTTTTAGGCCTTGTCCGCGATCTGCAGGAGCGGTGGGCCCAGCGTGGCGAGCGCGTTTGTGTCCGTGCCAAGAGGCTCCTGGCAGGACCGCGGGAGGCGCGTGACGTTGACGGAAGAGGCCGCCAATGGCTAGGTCCAGCCATGCACGTGCGCGCTGCTGCAGTCGCCTGTTCGCTCTTCGCCTTCGCTGCTTGCGGCGAGACGCTGCCGCCGGTGACGCCGGCCGTCTATTCGGAGCTCACGCAAGCGGACGTCACGGCGATTGCGAAGAAGCTAGTCGAGCTGCGGGGCCTGACGCCCCTTCTGCAACCGAAAGTGATGCTCTTGCCGCCGGCCGAGTTCAAAGCGGCGGTGCGGGAGACACACCACACGGGACCGCTCCGCGGCAACGAGGAAGCGTTATCCGCGCTATTGGGGCTGCTCCCGCCAACGAACGACAAACCTCGCGGGGCGGAGGGCGCCGACGGCTTGGCATCGATTGGCGGCTTCTACCACATCGAAGACCGGATCATCCGGATGCCGAACAGGGTCCCGACGTCCCGTGGCGCCCACGTCAGCCAGCGCAGCGTCTTGGCGCACGAGCTGCACCACGCGATGCAGTATCAGCAGTTCAAGCCGCCGGTTGTCTTCGACGACGACGCTCGGCTCGCCTGGTCCTCTCTGATCGAGGGCGACGCTTCGGTCGCGCAGCTCGCGCACTCGGCGTTCGACCAGGGCCTCTCCGCCTCGCGCATGTTGCGCCGCGCGCGCTATCGCATTGCCAAGCCCGAGATCGTGAGCGCCGCCGCGTCGCCCACCCAGCGCTCGGCCTGGGAAGACCTTCGTGGGGCCGAGGCGGTGCGGCGCTTCCCCTATGAAGAGGGTCTTGCATTCGTGGTCGACCTCTATCGCGCGGGCGGGTTTGCCTTGATCGATCAGGCCTACGCGCGACCGCCACAGGTGACGGAGCACATCCTGCACCCCGAGAAGTACCTGGCGAACGAGCTGCCGCGCGCGATCGGCGAGCTCGGGCCCCCTCCGGGCTGGAAGGTCGCGCTGAGCACGCCGCTCGGTGAGCTGCGCACACGGGTGTTCCTCGAGCCCTGCCTTGGCATCAAGACTGCGGTCGAAGCAGCTGCTGGCTGGAATGGCGATCGCTCGTTCGTGCTGGAGAGCGATCGCAGCTGGATGCTGGGCTGGGTGAGTGCCTGGGACACAGAGGGCGACGCGGTCGAGCTGGAAGACGGCCTGGCCCGCATGGGCAAATGTCTGTTGGCGAACGACGCCAACAACAAGCCGATAGGGGCGCGTTTCTCGATTCGTCGCAACGGCTCGGTCGTCGCGTTCGCCCGCGGTGGAGAGCAACAGGAGCGCGGCGCAGTTTTGGAGCAGCTCTTGGCGTTGCCCCAGGCCACGCCAGACCCCGTCCCGGTCGCCAATGCCGTCGTTCCGCCCCTGCGAAAGCCACCGGAGCCGACTGGCGGCGAATTCGATGGTGACGTGTATCGCAACCACTTCTTCGGCATCACGGCCAGTGCACCCTCCGCCTTCGTGCAGAAGCTGTGGGTACCCAGAGGCTCCAGCCTGAATTTACCCAACATGCCCGCGCGGAAAATGAGAGCCGGGGGTTCGATGGGCTACTCAATCAAGCTGTCGACGCCTGACCGAATCGATTCGCTGTTCGCGGAGCAGGAAGAAGAGGTCATCGCTGCCAATGCCACGGCTGGCTACGAGACGATGCGCTACCAGGCGCAAACGACGACCACTACCGGCCTCGGTCCCGCGTACGTGCGGAGCTGGACGCAACGGCGTGGTGTGCTCGTTCATCGCGTCACCATCATCCCGATTTGCGGCGGTACCGGAAACATCTCGCTAACGACGGTGTTCTCCACCGTGCCCGGGCGCGAGCTGATGGATTACTGGGTACAGAGCTTTCAGTGGACGGCGCCCAAGAAGCGCCCACCGATATGCGAGTACCTGGACCCGGAAGCCACGGGTGCCGACCGGTAGCCGAGGCCTGTGCCGAACTTCTACGAGCCTCAGCCACCAACAACTGGCCGCGCCGGGTTGCCAGAGAGCTTCGTCTTGGCGGGCCACTTGCCATAAACGACCGAGCTCGGAGCGACGATGCAGTTGTCGCCGAGATCGCTGCCGGGCATGAGCACGCTGCCGCTGCCAATCCAGCAGCCGGCGCCAACCCGAATCGGTAGCGTCTTGACGGTGGGGGCGGCCGTCGACATCTCGCTATTGGAGTCGCCGTATTGGGAAGTGACCACCACGCCGGGGCCCAGGTGCGTGTAGGCGCCGAACGAGCAGCCGCCTTCGCCGAGAATGGTACAGCCGGCGGCGACCACCACATGGTGATCGAAGTCGACGCGGTTGCCGCTGCGCGAGCCATACACGTAGACGCCCGACTGCAGCGTGCAGTGGTCGCCGAACGAGAGCGACTCCCAATACTTGATGGTGACGTTCTTCTCGATCAGCACGTCCCAGCGGGCGGCGACGCGCAGATTGGTGAGGGCGAGCTTGAGACGGTGTTTGACGTTCTTGAAGATCACGTGCCCGTCTCCGGGCGCAATGTGCGCTCGACCAGCTCGATCAAGCCGAAGCCGCCGACTCGTTGAAACGACACCAGGCGGCCCGCGAAGAGAATGGCTGGCTGAGGGGGTGAAACTGGGATCACGCGATAGCCAGCGCTCTTGATCGCCGTCACCGTGCCTTCGATCTCGTCGCATTCGTAGGCGATGTGGTAGGCGATCTCTGCTTGCAGCCTGAGCAGGCTGGTGAGCGGGCCCTCGATCTCGGTGGGCCAAATGACCTCCACCGATGGCATTGCGGCGTGCGTCGCCATTGCCAGGTTCACCCGCTGCACGTCGTCGCGAATACGCGCCCCGACTGCGTAGCCGAGCGCCGCGAGAAACCGCTCGGCGCCGTCGGGCCGCGCGACGGCGAGGCCGAGATGGTGAAAGGTGAGCCCGAAACCAATCACCGAGCGAGCACCATTGCGAAGTTGACTGGCAACTTGCTTTGGGCGCTCTCTTCGAGCGTGGTGCCTGCGTAGGGCAAGATCAGCTCGTCGCTCACGGAGAGGCCTGCCTTGGCGCAGAGCTCGTGCACCTCCGACATCGAGCGGAACAGGTAGATATGGTCGAGCGCGGGGGAGTTGATGCAGCTGGTGATGAACACCGAGCCGGCCGGGTCGCACAGCTCGCGCGCGCGCTGCAGAAAGCGCAGCGGGTCTTCGACGTGCTCGAGCACCTCGCCCATCGTGATCATGCTGTACGGAGCGCTGAGCTCGGACGCGAGAAAGTCGCGCTCTTCTACCGTGAAGCCAGTGAAGTCGCCGAAGGTGCCGCCTGACAGCAGCTCGCGCGTCAGCGCCACGCTGGTGGGGCTGATGTCGACGCCGTGACATGACGAGAACACGCCCTGCTTCAGCGCAGTCATGAAGTAGAAGCCGTGGCCGGGACCGATCTCGAGGTAGCGGCCTGTCTTGGCGGTCGGCAGCTGCTTTGCAAAGTAGCGCCGCATCGCCACGTGGTTCGGCCACAAGAAGGACGTCAGGGCGAGGCCGTGCATGTAGCGCTGCATGTACGCGGGGCTCAGGTACACGCTGGCCGCGACCTCGTCGTAGCGGCTGTAGCGGTAGCGCCCGTGGCGCTTGAAGTGCAGCTGCTCGCGCAGGGTGTCGCTGACGATGAGCTCGTATGACGCTGCCAGCTCGTCGAGCGTCACGCCGGAACGGATGCAATGGTCGATGTAACGTTCGAGCGCGAGAAGCTCAGCGGGTTCGATCGCCTCTCGGGATCGAACCAAAAAATTCTGCTGCATTGGGTTCTGCGCGGCGATTGCCTCGCAGAGCGCGGAGACCTGGCTCACGGCCGGAGAGGATGTCACGGGACAACCTTCTGGGGGACAACACTCTGCGGCACAACCTTGTCGGGGTGCAGCTTCGTGAAGTCGCCACCTTCTTGCCAGCCGCCCTTCCAATCATGGCGAATGGCCGTCTCGTCGTTCACGTCGAAGTAGCGCACCTGGCAGGTGACGCGCGACTTGACGGGGCTCACATTTTTGCCGGACTCGTGCAGCAAGAAGAAGCTCAAGAACACGACGTCGCCGATCTCCGTCTCGAAGCTGACCTGCGGATAGCGGGCTGCGACCGCCTCGACGTCGGGTATCTCGAAAGTCTGCGTGTAATCTCTGCCGGTGTTCATCGGGTCATGGCAGCGCACCGGTAACAGGCCCTGTTTGTGGCTGCCTTCGGCCATGCGCACTGGGCCCATGTCGTGCGACACGTCGACCAGGTTGAACCAGGCGACGACCGCGTTCATGGCCGACATTTGCGAGTGGTATTCCTGGTGCCAGGCCGAGCGCCATTTGTCCTCGCCTGGAATGTCGAGCCGGATGCCAGCACCGCGAAAGGCCACACCCGTGTGGGTCGCGCCGAGCAGCTGCCCGACCACGTCGCTCATCGCCGCGGAGCCCACCAGTGACCAGAACGGCGTCAGCTTTCGCATGGCGTCGTACACGGCGCCGAGCGAGCTACGATTGGCGCGGGCGAGCAGCAGCACCTTCGGGTGGATGTCGTCGAACAGCGTTTCGGGCGAGCTCGGCGTCACGCCGCGGCCCGCCTCGGTCAGCGCGAGCTTCGCGCACAACAGCGCGTCGATGCCAGAGAGCACCGGCAAGAGCTCGGCGCGCGAGAACAGCCCGCGCGCCAAGAAGAAGCCCCGTTCGCGATAAGAAGCCAGGTCGGCCTCGGAGAGTTTGCGCATCAGTTCACGCTGTGGCGATCGTACCTCGATCTCAGCGTGAGCAGCGCTCGCCTTTGAGGCTGCACACCCCGCCCGACTTGCAGTGGGATGAGGCTTGGCAGTCAGCCTCCGATTTGGCGACACAGCGGCCCTCGCCCGGCGAGCAGTTGCCGAAGACGGCGCAAGTCTGCGCCTGGCGGCAGTGCGCTTCTTGGGTGGGCTGGCACTTGTTGCTCTTTGCCCCGCAGTGGCCGAGCTGCTGGCAGCTACAGGCTTCTCGGCAGTCTTGGTCCGACAAGCAGCCGCCCAAGGCGAAAACGAAGCCGAGTAGGCCCACGGATTTTCGCATGACACCGACCCTTGCCACGAGCCGGGGCGCCGAGCAATCGCCTGGTCGATGACTTGGCGACGCTGCCTTGCTAGCTTCGCGCCCATGCGAACGTCTTGGCTGGTGGGTAGTGTGCTTCTCGTGTCGGCTGCTGTCGGGTGTAGTCAAGATCATGCCCCGCTCGGGGCCAGCGCCACCGCCAGCGCGCTCGCGGGCAACGCACCGAAGAGCGCCAACGCCAAACAGTACTCCGTATCGACCGGTAAGGTGAGCTTCACCATGGAGGCGGTGGACGAGAAGATCCGCGGGCGCATTTCGCGCGGCGTCGCGGGCACGCTGTTCGTTGACACCAAAGATCTGACGCTCACCACTGGCAATATCGTCGTCGATCTCGGCGCGCTCGAGGTCTACCAGAAGACGCGCACGCAAGACGGGACCTTCAAAGACGAGGCGCGCGACGACACCCAGAACCTCAACGCCAAGCAGTGGCTCGAGGTGGACGACTCCACCCCGGCGCCGATCCGAGCGAGAAACCGTCGCATCGAGTTTCGCATCAGCAGCATCGAGGCGGCGTCCGAAAAAGACGTCACCAAGCTCTCCGGCGAAGCGCGCACCGTCACTTTGAAGGCCAAAGGAGAGTTTCTGCTGCACCAGCGTCAAGTGACGAAAAACGTCGATCTACAGGTCACGCTGACCTTCGATGGGGACAACGCCGTCTCCATCAAGCTGACGACTGTCGCCCCCCTTTCAGTTCGCCTCGCCGATCACGACGTTCGACCGCGCAGCGGCTTCGGCAAGCTCTTGAAGGGCGGCTTCGAGGCCTTCGGCAGCAAGGTCGCCCGGGATGCGCTGGTCGAGATCGATGTCGATCTGGTGCTGGGTGATGCTGCCGCTGCTGCCGCCGCCGCATCGGCTGCCGCCCCGACGGCCGAAGCAAGCGCATCCGCACCTACTCCGGACGACAGCGCGTCCGCGGCCGAGAGCGCAGCCCCCGACAGCAGCGCATCTGCTGAAATGAGCGCATCTGGAGCGATGAGTGCGTCGGTGGCGCCCACCGTGTCGGCCTCGGCCCCCGTCTCGGCTTCGGCAAAACCCAAGCAAAAGTAGCTGGTTTTTGAATGGCACGGAGGAATCATCAGAGACATGCGTCTCGCCAATCGGCGCTACGCTGAAACCACCTGCTGGGCCCGGCCGTACCCGCGGGGTCCGTTCCTTTTTCGAGGTGTGTCGTCATGCTGAATCTCAAGTCCATCTCCGAGACCCTGTCACTCCTCGGCGGCGTTGCCCTGCTGGCCGCTTGCGGTAGCTCGCAAGCACCCGTCAATTCGACCGAGGTCGCCCCTGAGCCGGATGCCAAACAAGCGGCAACGGCAACAACCGAGACTGCTAGCGACGACGCAGCGTCGGCAGCGGCCAGCGCCGACCCTTCTGGCGACAAACCTGCGGCAACCACAGCAGCGGCAAGCGGTTCAGCGGTCGCTTCGGCAGCGCCCGCAGCTGGCGCCAAGAAGCCGATCCCGGCTGCCGGCAAAAAGACCGGTGCTGGCAAGGGCGGCAAAAAGGCGGGCTCGGCTGCTTCTTGCGGCGAAGGCTCCTGCGCCTGACGGTCGACTGGGGCATGTAAGCGTGAAACGAGCCTCGTGCGGCGTCGGCTTGGGACTTCGTTGGGCATTTCTCGACGAGGTTCTGGCCAATGTACGAGGCGGCGGGCCGCCCCTGCAGGTCGATTTTTTCGAGATCTCCCCCGAAAACTACATGCGCCGCAGTGGCTACGTGCCGGCGGCGCTGGCCGAGGTCGGCGAGCGCTACCCGCTCCTTTCCCATGGTTTGACAATGTCGCTCGGAGGCGTCGACCCCATGAATGACGCCTACTTCGCCGAGCTTCGAGAATTTGTTTCGGCGGTGGGCGCCCCTTTCCACTCGGATCATCTGTGCTTCGGCGGGGCAGACGGTCGGCTGGTACACGATCTGTTGCCGCTGCCGTTCATCGAAGAGGCCGTGCACCACGTTGCGGCACGTGCCCGAGAGGCGCGTGATCGGCTCGACTGCCCGCTCGCGATCGAGAACATCTCGTATTACGTGAGCCCTGGTGCCGCCGACATGAGCGAGGCTGCGTTCACCCGCGCCGTACTGGAAGAAGCGGACCTCGGGCTCTTGCTCGACGTGAACAACGTCGCGGTGAACGCCGCGAATTTCGGCTTCGACGCGCAGGCATTCATCGATGCGCTACCGCTCGAGCGCGTGCTCGCGATTCACGTTGCGGGTCACGAATACCGGCCAGAGTACGAGCGCCTGATCGACACGCACGGCGCCGAGGCGCCGTCGTCGGTGCTCTCGCTGCTGACCCGGGTCGTTGAACGCACCGGGCCCGTCCCGGTGATCCTCGAACGCGACAATGCGATCCCCGAGCTCGGCGTGCTCTTGCGCGAGCTCGCCGATATTCGTACTGCCTACAACGCCGGGCTACAAAGACGGGCGGCAGCTTGATGTCCGCCGCTGTGCCCGCCCGTTTGAGCGCGCTGCTCCAGACGATGGTCGCGACCATCCGCGAGCCCGACGCTCGTGAGCGGCATGCTGCTAGCCCAGCCGAATATTTCGCGGGTAGGGGCCTCGAGCCACGCGACCAAGCAGCGCTGGCTCTTGTCGATCCCAAAGCGCTGTTCACGTATCGGTCGCTCGTGCGCGGTACCTTGCGTTCGGCCATCCACCAAGAGATCCCGCGCACCGCGACGCTCTTGGGCGACCGATTCGAGGTCGATCTCGACCGCTACTTCGCTTCGTCGATGCCGAGCTCCCACTACCTGCGCGACGTCGCGTTCGAGTTCGTCGAGCTTGCAAGCGCAGGCTGGCGCGCGGACGCTGGCGTTCCGCCATTCGCACACGATCTGGCCCGCCACGAGCTGTTGGATTTCGAGGTGGCTGCGTCACCCCGCGCGCCGCGGGCGGGGGCACCTCCCGCCGAGGCTGCGCTCGAGCTCGAGCGGCCCGTGCTGTTCGACGGCGCAGCCCGCCTTGCGCGCTACGACTACCCGGTTCACACCATCGCGGCCGAGGGCGCAGTGGCTCCTCGTGAGACGTGGTTGTTCGTGTATCGCGACTCGGAGCTCGAGATCAGGCACCTCGAGCTGACGCCGCTGGCCGCAGCCATCACGCGGGGGCTTCTCGATGGCGAGCCGCTGGGTCGGGCAGTAACTGTCGCCTGCGAGAAGTTACGGGCTACGCTGTCTGCCGCGACGCTCGAGGGAGTGGCCAAGCTGCTCGCCGACTACGCCGAGCGTGGCGTGCTCATCGGTTCTCTTACCGGTTCTCTGCCGGACAACCCGTCATGATCCAGAAAGTAAGCCTCCGATGAGCTCGTCTCAGGATCCGCTCGGGATCGTCGGCACCATCGTCGATGGCAAGTACCAGGTCGAAGCAGTCATCGGCGAGGGTGGCTTCAGCGTCGTCTACCGCGCCGAGCACATCATCTGGAAGCAACCCGTCGCGCTGAAGTGCTTCAACGCGCTTGCGGGCGTTCCGGCGGCGATGCGTCAAGAGCTGTTGAACGGCTTCATCCAAGAGGGCAAGCTGATGACCAGCCTGTCGAGCCGCACGGCTGCCATCGTGCAGGCCCGCGATGTCGGCACACTCACCGCGCCGCGCAGCGGTGAGCAAGTCCCGTTCATGGTGCTCGAGTGGCTCGAGGGTCGCCCGCTCGACCGCGTGCTCTCGATGGAACGCCAGGCCGAGATGCCGGCGCGCTCGATCTATGACGTGCTCGCGCTGCTCGAGCCCGTGGCGACAGCGCTCGAGGTGGTGCACGTCCAGAACATCGCGCACCGCGACATCAAGCCGGCGAACCTGTTCGTGATCGGTGATCCGCGTCAACCGGGCGCGTTCGTGAAGATCCTCGATTTCGGCATCGCGAAGGTGATGCTCGAGCACGCGCAGCTGCAGACGTCGCTGGCGCAAACAGGCCGAGAGATCACGGCGTTCACGCCCAACTACGGCGCCCCGGAGCAATTCAGCCGCACTCACGGTGCGACTGGCCCGTGGACGGACGTGTTCGCATTGGCCCTGATCATGGTCGAGCTCCTGCGCGGCGGTGTGCCCGCGCTGCAAGGCGACGACTACATCCAGCTCGCCGTAGCCAGCCGCGACCCGACGGTGCGCCCCACGCCCCGGGCGTTCGGGGTCGAGATAAGCGACGACGTCGAGATGGTGTTCAGGCGCGCGCTGGCTGTCTCCCCGCGCGAGCGTTACAAAACTGCGGGCCAGTTCTGGCTCGATCTACACGCGGCAGCGTTCCCGGGGAGCGCGCAGTGGTCGCCTGTCACGGTCGGAGGCGGCGCCAGCGCAGCGGCGTTCTCGTCGCCAGCCACTACGCCGGGCGGCGCGCCGATGTCGATGCGTACAGGGCCGAACATGGGCCAGAACACCGGTCCGCGCATCTCGGTTCATGCCGGCAATGGCATGGGCAGCGGTGGTGGTCACGCCCCGACGACTCCGCTGTTTGCGCCCGGTGGCACTGGCGGTGGCGGTCTCACCGCTTCCTCCGCTCCGAAAAAATCGTCCGGCACAGTCGTGTTCGGTGCGCTCGCGGCAGTGGCCTTGCTCGGGGGAGGTGGTGCAGCGCTGGTCATGTTCGGCAGCAACAAGACGCCGAACCCAGAGGCTGCGGGCTCCGAGACCCCGACGGCAGCTCCCGGCGGCAGCGCCAGCGCTGCTGCCGTCGTCGCACCCGCCTGTGCAGACGGCATGGTGCGCATCGAAGGCGCCAAGTTCTTCATGGGCTCGGACGAGCCGGGCTTTGCGCTGTGGCAGCCGCAGCACAACGTCACGCTCTCGTCCTACTGCATGGACATCCACGAGGTCACCGCCGAGAAATACAAGGCATGTGTCGATGGCGGCGAATGCAAGCGGGCCGAGATGATCCCCGACTACCCGAAGGGCGAGAAGACGACACCGGAGCAGCACGAGAAGAACCGCAAAGAGTTCGCAGAGCTCTGCAACTTCGGTGAAAACGGCATCATCAAAGCAGGGCGCGAGAAGCATCCTGTCAACTGCGTCAGCTGGGAAAAGGCAGACCTCTATTGCAAAGCGCAAAAGGGGCGGCTGCCCACCGAAGCCGAGTGGGAGTTCGCTGCGCGCGGCTCGGACGGGCGCAAATTTCCGTGGGGTGATCAGGACGGTACTGATCCCAAACACATGAATGCCTGCGGTAAAGAGTGCGCCGACTGGGAGAAGGCGCACGGCCTCGAGCCGAAGAGCCAAACCATGTACGACGCCGACGACACCTTTCCAGGCACGGCGCCGGTTGGCTCGTTCCCCGACGGCAAGACCAAGTTCGGCAACCTCGACATGATCGGCAACGTGTGGGAGTGGACCAACGACTACTACGCCAGCTACGGCAAAGACCCGCAGACTGATCCGATGGGTGCCGTAACCGGTGATCGCAAGGCGATCCGCGGCGGCGGCTTCAACGGTGGCTTCGAGCTGTGGGTCAACCCGGCGTTCCGCTTTCACCAGCTGACGACCGCGAGCGCCCATGGCGTCGGGTTTCGCTGCGCAAAGAGTTTGAAGTAGGGCTTCAGGCCACAGGCTACAGGCTGCAGCCAGACGCAGAGCCAGAGGTCAGATTCCGGAGCGAGAGGCTTCTCGGTCTGCTCTCTGGGTGTGGCCTGTAGCCTGTGGCCTGATGCCTGTAAGCTCCGGGCGTCGTGTCCTCACCCGCCGAGCCTGGAGCCGATCTGCGCGTGTCGCCGCGCGACCCCGCCATCGCTGGGCCGCTCGGGTCGCTGGCGCTGTCGCAGGTGCGGCCGGGGGCAGCTCAGCTCGCGTTGCGGGCCTCGCTGTGGATGGAGAACCTCGAACGTATTGGCGTCGTGTTGCCATTTTTCATGGTGCACGACGTCGGCATGTTGTTCGCAGCGCCCTCTACGCAGTACGAGATCGGAGCGCGGGCCGACATTCCGAGCCTGTTGCGCTCGCGCGGGGCGGGCAACGTGGAGCACGTCAGCGCGCTGGTGACGAGCTACAAGCGAACCCTCACCGAGCTCGCCGACACCGAAGCGTCGCGCAAGGCGGGCCAGCTTCGCCTCGGTGACGACCTCGTCACGGCTGTGCTGGCGAGGCTTCTCGGCGTGGTGGCAGCGCGCAACACGCGGCGACCTGTCGGGCTGGGTCGCCCACCGCTCGACCCCGGGCTGTTCGAGCGCCTCGAACCCCAGCTCGTCACCTTGTACCAAGCCGTCGATCGCGGCTTCGAGATCGCGGCGCTCGAGGCGCTCGATCAAGCTCGCCTGTTCGTGCTCACGCTCGGCGACGCGATCGACACCGATACGCTGCGGCTCTTCGGTTTGGTCGGCACCGACGGCGGAGCCGGCGCGATGGGCCAAGTCGATCTCTTGGCGGCGTTCGAGTCTCCAGAAGCCAACGACATCGTCACCTTCTCGCTCGAGATCTTGCCGAGCGTGCTCGAGACCAAGACGCGTCCAGCGGCCGGCACTGCAGCCGCCTTCGGCTACAGCGGCATCGGCACCCGAGGCTCGATCGACTCCATGGTGCTGAGCGAGCTCGCCTGGGACGACGCCGAGCTCGCGCGCCGCATCGCTGACAACGAGCTGCTCTACTACGCGCGCGAGCAGAGCCGGGACGAGCAGCGCCGCGTGCACGTTCTGTTGGTCGACGCGTCGGCCTCCATGCGCGGTGACCGTCAAACCTTCGCGCGGGGCATGGCGCTGGCGACCGGCAAGAAGCTCGTGCTCGAGGGAGAAGACGTCGTGTTTCGTTTCTTCGACTCGCGCCTGTACGAGGTCGCGCGCGCCAAAAATGGACAGCTGCCGACTGCCTACGTGCTGAGCTTCAAGGGTGAGCGTGGCCGTAACCCCGCGCGCGTCTTCGCGGAGCTCGCCACCGAGCTCGAGTTGATGAAGCTGCGCGATTCCCGGTCACCGGTGGTGCATCTGTTCACGCACGCAGCGCTCTACATTCCGCGCGACATGGTGCAGGCGGTGAGGCAGCTCGCTCACATCGCGGCCGTGTTCATTTTGCCGTCGGGCGGCAAGCTCAAGCTCGACTACTTGGATCTGTTGCATGCGCATTGGGTGGTCGACCACGCGACACTCTCGAAACGGGAGGCTCGCGGTGACGCCGCCCGCTCCATCCTCGGCGAGAGCGAAGGTCTGTCGCGAGACATCGCCAAGTCCGAGGGGGTCGAGGTGCAAGGGCCGCGCAGCGTGCGCGCACCGCACAGCCAGCGCCCGAAGAGTCGCGAAGGGCAGGGCACGCCGTGACTACCCGCTCGCTGCAGGAGTTGCGCGCCGAAGCGAAAAACGCAGCTTCGCGCGGCGACCTCGATCGGGCGCGGCTCGCGCTGATCGCCGCCCTTGGGCACACCATCGCGCGCGAGGACGAATACGTCGCAGCCACGACCGACGCCAAGAACATCCTGCTCAAGATGGGCGATGTTCGCGGTGCCTTGACCGCCGATTGGTATGCTGGCGACGAGCGCTCGCAAGGCCCGCTGCTGGAGAAGGTGCCCGCCGTCGACCGCGCACGCACCCTCTTGGCCTGGGCCGAGCGCGGACGCCCGGATGCTGCCCGCCGCCATTACGAGCGAGCCGCGGATGAATACGAATCAGCTGGCCTGATCGCGCGCGCCGCGATCTGTCGCGAGCGGGCCGACGACTTTCAGCGCGCGCGCACGCTGTGGTCTCGGCTTTCGCACGTGATCACCAGCGGCGGAGCGGAGCCGTACGCAGCGGGTCTCGCGTGCTTCAATCTTGCGCGCGCCGCGAAGCGTACCGGCGACGAAGCCGCGGCCTTGGAGGCAACCGTCGCCAGCGTCCACCTGCTCGAAGAGGCCGCCGATCGCTACGAGACCATCGGGCAGCGCGAGCGCGCCTTCGATTGCTACCAGGTGCTGCTCGCCATCGGTCGCGACAGCGGCGCCTTCGAGCACGTCTTGGAAGGCTACGTGAACCTCATCCGCATCTTGCGCGAGGACAATCTCCGCTACTACGCGCTGCAGTCCTACGAAGAGGCAGTGAACATCGCGGAGAAGCAAGGCGAGGTCGCCGCAGCCGCGACGCTTGCGCGGGAGATGGGCGCCTACGCCCGAAAAGAGGGGCTCACCGCGATGGCGAACTTCGGTGTGCTGTCGCAAGCGCGGCTCTGGCGCGCAGTCGCGCGGGCCGCGCTCGGTCGTGGCTCTCCGCCGGAGATAGCCGAGAACGCCATGCTCGCCGCAGTGATGGCGTTCGGTGAAGCCGGCCAGTTCCAAAAAGTCGCCGAGCTGTACGGCGAGATTGGCCAGCTACCCTTGGCCGAGTCGCGCCGCGAACACTACGCACGCGCGGTCCACCGCTACCACGGCGCGACGGATCTGCGCATCGACGCTTCGCCGCTGCCGTCCCACCTGCGTCACGAGATCGGCTACCCCGATGTGTGGCACGTCGATCTGGTCGAGTGGGAGCAGAAGGGCAGCGCCTCAGAGGCGTGCGCGGACGTGATCCTCGACCCCGCCTGGAGCGAAGTGACGCGCCGCCGAGCAACCGTCGGCAGGCTCGCCGGGCTTGCGCTGGAAGATCTGCTGGCGTCGCCGGGCCCGCATGATCCGACGGTGGTCCAAAACCTCGCGATCTCGGTCGCCGAGCAGCTGTCGCAGGTCGAGCTCTACGTGATCTTGTCTCCCATCGAGCACCTGTTTCGCAGACCGGAAGCGGCCGTGCGCAACGCCGTCGTGCGCGCGCTGTCCAAGTTCTTGTTCAAGCGTAGCTTCATCACCTTGCGAGGCGGCTTGGCCGACGCGGACAAGGGTGTCGCCGAAGAAGCGGCCAAGGCTCTCGAGATGCTGCACTTTCCGCACGCGTTCGATCCGCTCGCGCGTATTTATCGTGAATCGCAGAGCCCACGCGCTCGGGTGAGCGCGTTGCGCGCGCTCGCCAAGATCGACTCGATCGAGGCTGCAGAGCTCTTGGTGGGCGTGATCGAAAACGACGGTCGCGACGAACGCGCCGCTGTGGTCGATTCGCTCCGTCGCGCGCGCGGGACCAAGTTCATCGAGGTCGCGCGAAGCCAGCTACCGCGCATGAACGGCCCCGCCCAAGCCGCCGTGCGTGAGCTTTTGCAGGCACGTGGCGTCGCCATCGGCTGAAGCTCCCTTCTTGGTGTGCGAGACCGAGAGTTACCGGAGAGGGCGCGAAGGGCCCTCTGCGGTAAATATCTTCCGCGGTTCCCGGGTTGGCGACGCGCACGAGAGGCGTATTCTCGCGTTCGTGACGACTCTGTTCACCGAACGGCTCGAGCTTGCGCCGGTGACCGTCCCGCTCGTCGAGGCCGTGCTGCTCGGCGACCGAGCGCGGCTCGAGGGCATCTTGTCGGCGAGCTGCCCCGTCGCCTGGCCGAACCGCGCGCTCATCGAGCGCGCGTTCTACGCATCGATCGACGCCATCAAATCCGACCCGGTGACCAGGCTATGGGGCGACCGCGTGATGATCACGCGCCAGGGCCCGCGGCGCGTGGTCGGCAGCGTCGTCTTTCACGGCGCGCCGAGCGAAGCCGGCGAGGTCGAGGTCGCCTACGGCGTCGAAGAAGACTCGCAGTGCCAGGGCTACGCGACCGAGGCGACGAGAGTCAGCGTCGACTGGGCGCTTGCACACGACGGGGTCACGGCGGTGCGGGCTGCCACACCGCCTTGGCACTTCGCGTCTCAAAAAGTGCTCGAACGCTGCGGGCTCGTGCGCGTCGGTGAACGCGAGAGCCCGCTCGGCGAGCTGTGGGAATACGAACGCAGACGTTGATCAGGCGGCGTCGACGGTGATTTTGACCATTTGCACGGGCGTCAACGGTCGGTCGCCCGCGTCGGTCGGGGTCTTCTCGATCTTCGTGATCACATCCATGCCCGAAATGACCTTGGCGAACACGGGGTGACGCGAGGTGCCGGGGCTGAAGTAGTCGAGACGGCCATTGTCGACCGTGTTGAGGAAGAACTGGCAGCTGCCGCTGTTCGGCCGGCCTGTGTTGGCCATCGACAGGGTGCCCGGGAGGTTGGAGATTTTCAGGTTGGTCGGGTGCTCGTCCTGGATGGTGCCGTCGGGGCTGTCGCCGGTGCCGGCGCGCCCGCTCTTCGGGTCACGCGAATGTGGGCAGCCGAACTGCGCCATGAAGCCGTCGATCACGCGGTGGAAGTGCAGGCCGTCGTAAAAGCCTGACTTGGCGAGCTTGATGAAGTTGCCGGCGGTGATCGGCATCTCTTCCAAGAGAAGCTCGATCTTGAAAGAGCCGAGGGAGGTCTCGCAGGTCGCTGTAGGGTTCGCCATGGGATGCACGCTAATGGGTTTGCGGCGCCTTCTCAATCGGATCCGAGTAGGCTGCGCGCCATGTCGGAGGCTGCTCACGAGTGGCGCTTTTTTCGCGCCGGTGGCTTCGATCAGGTCCTGCTGACCAGCGGCGAAGATCTGGCCAACCTGCACACGCTCGACCAGAAGCTGTGGGTCGCGCTCGCTTGTCCGACAAAGGGCACAGAAATCGACCCGCGCACGCTGGAGCTGATTGACCTCGACGGCGACCATCGCATTCGACCGCCGGAAATTCTGGCGACCATCGAGTGGGCCAAGAAGGTGTTCACCAGCCTCGACGTGCTGTTCGAGAGGGCGCCGGCGCTGTCGATGAGCTCGATCAACCCGGAGACGGACGAAGGCAAGGCGCTGGCCTCCAGCGCAAAGCGCATCCTGAAAGACGCCGGAAAGAAGGGCGCGAAGACGATCTCGCTCGCTGATGTGCTCGCGGTCGAGAGCGGCCTCACCGCCACCCGTTTCAATGGAGATGGCGTCATCCCACCGAGCTCCAGCGACGATGAGCTCGTCACCACGGTGATCGAGGACATCATCGTGACGGTCGGTTCGGCGATCGACCGCAGCGGCAAGCCCGGCGTCGACGCAGAGCTGACGGCGAAATTCTTCGAGCAAGCGCGTTCGTTGGTGAAGTGGGACGACGAGGGCGCTTCCGAGTCACGTTGCCCGCTCGGGCCCGCGACTGCTGCCGCAGCAGATGCACTCACGGCCGTCGAGACGAAGGTCGTGGACTATTTCACGCGCTGTCGTCTCGCCGGCTTCGAGCCTCGCGCCGTGACGGCGCTGGCAGCGAGCGATGCCGAGCTGACCGCGCTGTCGGATCACGAGCTCTCCGAATCTTCGGCCGACGTAGCGAGGCTGCCGCTGGCACGCATCGAAGCCGGCAAGCCGCTGCCGCTCGACGCGGTCAACCCCGCGTGGGCCTCCAAGATCAAAAGCTTCAACGATCTCGTGATCGAGCCGCTGCTCGGCAAAAGGGCTTCGCTCAGCGAGGCCGACTTCGAGAAGGTCGTCGCCAAGCTGGCGGATCATCGAGCATGGCGCACGACGGTGCCCCTTGCCGCCGTCGAGAAGCTGGGCCTCACGCGCTTGCGCGAGATTGCGACCGAGGCGAACGAGACCGCGATCGTCGCGCTGATCGAAAGAGACAGCGCGCTGAAGGATGACTACCTGGCGATCACGTCGGTCGAGAAGGCCGTGCGCGTGCGCCGAGACTTCATGGTGCTGCTGCGCAACTTCGTCTCCTTCGCCGACTTCTATCAACGCAAAGGCGCGGTATTTCAGGCGGGGACGTTGTACCTCGATGCCCGCAGCTGCGATCTCTGTTTTCTCGTCGAAGACACCGCGAAACACACGGCGCTCGCTGGCCTTTCGAAGGCGTACCTCGCGTACTGCGACATCAAGCGGCTCTCGGGCGAGAAGGCAACCATCGTGGCGGCGTTCACCGCAGGGGATGTCGACAACCTGATGGTGGGTCGCAACGGTGTCTTCTACGACCGCAAGGGCAACGACTGGGACGCGACGATCACCAGCTTGGTCGAAAATCCGATCAGCGTGCGACAGGCATTCTTTTCGCCTTACAAGAAGCTCATCCGCGTCGTCGAAGAACAAGTGGCCAAGCGCGCCGCGGAAAAAGAGAAAGAAGCCAACGCCAAGACCGATGCCGCCGCACTACATGCGGTCCCTCATGATCCTGCAGCCCCGCCGGCGGTGGCGGCGCCAGCCGCACGCGAGCCTGAGAAGAAGATCGACGTCGGTATGATCGCAGCGATCACGATCGCTGTTGGCACCGTTGGTAGCCTGCTCGCGTTGGTCTTCGCTACGTTCATCGGGCTGGGGATGTGGATGCCGTTCGGCATACTCGCCTTGCTGCTCGCCATCTCCGGCCCGTCGATGTTGATCGCCTGGCTGAAGCTGCGACAAAGAAACCTCGGTCCGATCTTGGACGCGAGTGCTTGGGCGGTGAACGGCCTGGTGAAGATCAACGTCCCGTTCGGTGGCTCACTGACGAAGCTCGCCAAGTTGCCCCCCGGCGCCTCGCGAACGACGGACGACCCCTACGCCGAGCAGCCGACACGCTGGTGGCTGTGGATCACGCTCAGCGTGGTGGTGGGCGTGCTGCTCTTGTGGCTGCTGACCTCGATCTTCGATGGGCTGTTGCCGCCGAAATTCAGGGCCAAGGAGCTTTTCCGTGGCTCGGCACCGAGCGCCGCACCCGCCGCCGCTTCTGCGCCGCCAGCTGCGGCTTCTGCGCCACCAGTGAGCTCGCCGAAGTAGCTCACTCGGCGCCGCAGTTGGTCGACACATCCAGACCGAAGGCGTAGTGGCGCGCGACGTCGTCCGCAGTCAGCTCGCGGCTGTACACCGCCAGCTCGTCGAGCGAGCCCTCGAAGCCAGCGCCGATCTCCAGATTGCCGACGAGAGCGGGGAGGGGCACGGGGTCTCCCGTCGTCGCGTCGCTTGCGAGCACGCCATTCAGATAGATGGCCATATCGTCGGAGTTGCCATCACCCGCGAACGCTGTGTCTTCGGTCTGACGGTACACCCCGACGACGTGGATCAACTGTTGGGGTGGCTCTTGCAGGTCGAGATAGACAAGCACGCCGCGCTCTTCGAAAGTTGCGGTAAGGAACCGAAGCTCGATGGCGTCCATGCCGTCGGCGACGGGTCGTTCGATGATGCGCAGCTCGATGCGTTCGCTCATGCCCAGGTTGCGAAGCAAGGTGACGGTCGACAGCGGAGCAGGCGCCTCTAGCCACAGCTCTACCGAGACTGGCGCATAGCCTCCGAACAAACCGACGCCGCCTGTATAAAGGAGCGAGCCAGCGCCACTCATACCCACGAACACTGTCGACTGATCCGTCGAGTCGATCAAGCTGGGGCCAGGCGTGTGACCGCCGTTGAATGTGGCGTCTCCGCGGAGCGATCCGAGGTTCGGCTCGGTGATGGCGCTCTCCGGCGAGCCCAGTCGAAAGTAGATCGACGGCTGCTCGGCAAGCAGACACTCGTCATAGGTCGGCAGCGGGGGGCTGCCGCCGTTGCCGCCGCTCTCTACACCGCTCGAGCCGCCAGCGCCGTTGCCACCGTCGTTGGGGCCACCGCCCCCGGACGGATTGGACGCGCCGCTGGCGTCGTCGCCGCCGCTGTTGCCGGCGCCGCTGCCATTGCCGAGCTGGCTGAGATCGATCAGCGTGCAGGCTGTGGTCGCGGTGAGAAGCAGGAGTGAAGCGAGCGGCCAGAGGGCCATGGTCTTCAGTCTAACAGTCGGCTATCGGAGACGACATGAGTATCCGAGGCAAGGCCTTCGCAGTCACCGGGGGCAGCGGCAATCTCGGGCACGCAACGGCAGCGCTGCTGCTCGAGCGCGGTGCGACGTTGCTGCTCCTCGACCACGCTGCGAAAAGATCCACAGAAGCGTTCGTCAGAGAGATCGCGCTCGGCACCGTGACGGTGACGGCGGTCGACCTGACCGACGAAGCGCTGGTGAAGACCGCGATCGAGGCAGAGCTCGCCCGTCGTGGTCGCTTCGACGGCATCGTATGCACCGTCGGCGGCTACAAGGCCGCGCCGATCGCCGAGACCAGCTGGGCAGACTGGGAGTCGATGTTGACGATCAACCTGCAGGCGACAGTGGCAAGCTCCAGCGCCGTATTGCCCACGTTGCTCGCGCGCGGGGAGGGCTCGATCGTCCACGTGGCCAGCCTCTCGGCGCTCGCCGGCTCGAGCGGGCAAGCGGCCTACAGCGCGGCGAAGGCGGCGGTGCTGCGCTTCAGTGAGAGCCTGGCCGACGAGGTGAAGGCCCAGGGCGTGCGCGTGAATGCCGTGCTGCCCGGCACCATGGATACGCCGCAAAACCGGAGCTGGATGAGCACGGCGGACGCGGCCAAAGCGATCGACACGAAACACGTCGCCGAGGTGATCGCGTTCTTGCTTTCGGATGCGGCCGCTGCCGTCACGGGCGCGGCGGTGCGGGTGACGGGGCGCCAGTAGCGGCCGGCTTTTTCTTCTTGTTGCAGCGCTTTGCCAGCGTGTCGACCAGCCCGCTCAGGTCGCTCTCCGGCGTCTTCTGAAAGTTTTTGGTGGTCACCGCCTTGGTGACGCGGATGAGCTCGCGAATGTCGCTGTCGCAGACTTGGTAGAGCCGTGCGAATGCCTCTTCTCCACCATGATAGGTGTCGTAGTGGGCGAGCGTGGCGTTGGTGATCGGCCGCGCGAACCGAATCTCCGCGCGCAGCTCCGAGAGGTAGGCGGTCTTTTTCGCGAGCATCGCGGCTGGCGCGTCTTTCGATCTGTAGATCGCCGTGAGATCTTTGTACGCCTGATAAAGGCGTGCTTGCGTCTTCTTGCCTTCGATCTCTCCCTCGACGAACGCGGTCATCTGATTCGACTCGGCGCCGAAGCGCTCGGTCAGGTAGAGCAGCGTGAGGTGATCGCCGACGAAGGTGGCGAGCCCTTCGTTGAACTCGGACTGGCCCGCCACGTACACCGTCGCGTGAACCGACTCGTGCAAGATGGTGTTGGCGAGCTCGCCGTCGGCGTCGGGGGCCTCGTCGATCATCGTCGACAGTACGGCGTCATCGAAGAAGCCGAGCGTCGAGTAGGCTGCTGCGCCTCGCAAGTCGACGTCCCAGCCGTTCGCTGCCATGCTCTCGGCGTGGTTCTGGGCGAGGTGTTTGTCGAACCAGCCGAGGTAGGGCACGTCGCCGACGATCGGAAACCACCACTGCCGCGGCTCCAGTGAAAATGTCGGCGCCGCGCTGACGACCCACACCACGGCGCGGCGATCGAGCGCTACGAAGTCCTCATAGCTCGATGTCGGGACGAGCCCGACCTTGGTCGCGAACGCCTTCATGGCGGGCACGTCCGCCAGCAAGCGCCGCGTATTCGGCGACAATTCTGGGTTGTCGCGGGCGCTCTCCAGGCTGCGCGCACGGCACGCGAGGTCGAGCTGGCCTTCCCCAGCTTGCAGCAAATAGTCGATCTCGAAACAGCCGCTCGCCGCGAGCGCCAACACCGACGCAGCGAGCGCGAACGATCGACTCAAGGTTTTTTTTGTGTGTTGCCGGGCGGTGCGCTCGGTTTGGCAGGCTGTGCGTCTGCTTTCGGTTGCGGCTTCGGGGGTGGTGCTTTTGCCGGTGTGTCGCCCGCTTTCACAGCCGGCTGCGCAACGCCGGTCGGTGCCAAGCGCACCATCTGACGAATCAGGGAATCGACGTTCTCGAGCCACTTGCGGAAGGCCGGATACTCGGCCACCGGGATGGTCGACTTGTCGAAGATGACCTCGGTCTCGATCACGACTGTTCCGGCCGTCTTGCCCTTCTTGAAGACCACCTTGGCCGAGCCGAAGGCGCCACCTTTTGCTTCGCCGCCCGGCGGGAGCTCTTTGAAGGCGAACCCTGGCGGGGCCTGCAGGGTCAGCGTGCGACGCTGGTGGCTTGGCCCGATGGACGGCGCGAGTGAGACCGGCAGCGTGCGCTTGGCGAGCGGTGCGTAGGTGCTCATGAAGCTGAAGCTGCCCATCGTCGGCACCGCCAGCTCGTCGCCCTCGTTGCGGGCAAAGCCCTCGGCTTTGGCCGAATAGCCGAGCGTGCCTGCCACAGGCGAGTAGCTGATCTCGGGAGCGAGATCGACCGTGGGCATCCAGCGACCCAGGTATTGCTCGAGCCACTGCGCCTGCGCGTCTTCTTCGCTGAGGCTGTTGCGCAGCTGAAACGCCGAGTCGCCGATGTGCTTCTCTTTGCCCTTCACGTCCGCGCGGCCAGAGGCCTCGAGCTTGACCGTCCAGTCGAGGGTGACGCCGTTGTCGGCGGGGCTGCTCGGCGGTGTGTCGATGATCTTCGCTTCACCTTCGTAGATGAACAGCGCTTTTGCGCGCGCATCCATCGAGGGCAAGGGGCCGATGCGGCTCTGCGGGCTGGTGGCGTCGAGCCAAGTGCCTGGCGCGCCGTTTTTGCCGGGCAGGTAGGCGATGCCGTGATCGAAGAACGGCGCCGCTGCCTTGGTGCCCATCAAAATGCTGGGCATCCCGGTCATGCGCGTTTGCACGAGCACCGGCGTTGCTTCGACGCCGATCGTCTTCAGAAGCGAGATCAGCAGGATGGCCTTGTCGTCACAGTCGCCCTGGCGCCGGGCCAAGAGCTGCTGCGGGCGATTGGGCAGCCAGTATTCGCCGCTCGTGTAGTTCTCGTACTTGATGTCGTCGGCGACATAGTTGAAGAGCGCCTCGATCTTCTCCTTTTCGGTCTTCTTGCCTTTGATGATCTTGGCGGCTTCACGCCTGACTTGATCGTCCGGCTCGGAGAAGCCCTCGATCGCGGCGCGATACCAGGTGCGAAAGTCGTCCCACGAGCGAAAGGTAGAGCCGACGACGATTGGGAGCACCTCTGTCTGCGCGGGCGAGTTGGGCTCGTCGGCGACGGTCGGAGGATTGTCCCAGGTGTAGCGGATGATGCGGTGGCCGCCCTCGATCTTGTCTTCGGCCTTCTCGGGTTTGCCGTTGATGACGTCGACACCGAGCTGCGCGTTTTCGGGTGAGTCCACCACTACTTCGTTGAACAAGACGGGCCTGGTCGAGGTCGACCCGACGTAGTCGATGAAGTAAAACGGCGGGTCGCCGCGGCGCCCGACTGGCTGACTGGTCCAAGAACGCACGGCGTATTCGACGACGTCGCCTGTCTTCAGCTGGGGCCACTTGATGTAGGCGCCGACAGAACTCTGCTCGTCCGGCTGCGCAACGGTGCCGTCTTTGCGATGCACTCGCGCCATGACGAGCTCAACCTGGTCGCCGCCCTCGTAGGGGATGTTGCGCTCGTACAGCTCATTCTGGGTGCGCGGCTCGACGACGATCTCGCGCGCTTGATGGATCAACTGCGAGACACGTTTGTCTGCGTGGTACTGCACCACCCGCTGAAAATGCAACGTGCGCTCGAACTGCTCGCCCACCTTGGCGGGGGTCTTTTTGGCGCGCTCGAGGATGACCTGCGACGTCGCGAGAAAGCGCTCGTCGTCGCCCTTGTTCTTGGCGTCGCTCTTCTTGCCTTCGAAGGCGCCGTCACGGAACGCGATCTCTGCCTTCTTTTGGGCGTCGCCTCGGCGTAGCGAGAGCGCGCGCTGGCGGGCCTGCTGGGCGAAGCGCACATCGTCCGTCGCCTGCTGCCCGTCGCTGCGCTCTTCTTGGATGATGGCTTCGCGCGCGGTGGCGAGCGCCTCCCACGTCTCTGGCAGGTTGGGCGCGACGCGTGTCGCGACGAAAGCGACCTCGCGCGACCACGAGTAGCGACTGCGACCCTCGAGCGCGGTGCTCAAGCTTACCAGCGAACGGGCGTTGGTCGCGAACGGAAGCACCGTGGACACGGCGCGCTCGAACGCAGCGTTGCCGTCGACCATGGCGCCGAACGCAAACGCGCTGTCGCGCGCGCTCATCGACACCGCGGCCAACCGCTTCTGGTAGCCGTGCTTCAGCTCGGGCTTCACGTTGGAGAACGCCGTGAGCTCGCGCAAAACCGAGATGGGCAGCTTTTGCTTCAGCTCGGCGTCGATCGCCGTGAGGGCGTTGTACGCGTCGAGCGAAGAGCGGGTGCGACCGATCAAGCTGATGCGCAGCACCCGCGCAGCGAGGTCTTTGTCGCTCGCGAAGGGCTCGCGCTGCAGCTGGCGCATCGCCGAGTCGAGCGCGCCGCCGGTCACCAAGGACTCTGCCAGGCGTCGCTGCGCAAAAGACGCGGTACGCGTGTCGCCTGCCTTGGTCGCCTGTTCGATGGCTTGGTTCAGCCAGCCGCTCTTGTTTGCGCCGAAAGCGGAGAGCCAGCCTGCCAGCGCGATGCGATCAGGGGTGGCGTTCGGGTCTTTCGCGATGCGATCGAGAAGGCCCGGTGCTCTCGTCGAGCGCGAGTCGTCGGCGCCAGCCAGGGTGCGGGCGACGGCGGCAACGATGGCGCGATCGACAGGACCTGCGTCGCCGCCTTCGAGGGCGAGCTGAAGCGGAGTCTTGATGAGCTTGGCGCGCACCTTGTTGGCCTTGGCAGGTGTCTTCGGTTGAGCGGGAGGCGGCGCGGGCTGGGCTTTGGGCAGCGGCTTCGGCGGGGCAGCAGGCGCTCTTTTTGGCGCGTCTGCGTCTTTGGGCGCTCCTTTCGGTGCGCCTTCGGGCGCGTCGGTGGGCGCCCCCTTCTTCGGGGGAGCCGGTTTGCTGGGCGCGAGCGCCTTTCTTGCGAGCGCTTCAGGCAACGGTTGCGCGTGCGCGCGATCATCCGGCACCCCACGCAGATCGCTGGATGCGTCGACCTGGAGATCGGCGCCCGCATCGTCGGTGAAACGAACGCGCACACGACCTTCGTCTGCGATCGGCGAAGAGCACACCTTTACGCCGAGCAGATGCGGACCGGCGTCGAGCTCGATCTGGACCGCGAGCCGATCGAGCACGGCGCGCGGGTGCACCTCTTCGTTCCATGCGACGGTCTCGCCGTCCCAGGACAGCCGCACCATGCCGGCGGCCGCCACGCGCAGCACCACCGATTTGGTGCCATCTTTGAAGCTGACTTTGGATAGGAGATAGGTGCAGCTCTCGGTGCGTGGGTGGATGTAGAGATCGAGCGGCACGCCCTGCGCTGGTACCCAATCCGGCAACACGCGGCGCGGGTGGACCTCGAAGTCGCCCCACGAGTAGTCGCCGCTTGCGTCGATCAAGGAAGCGTCGGGTGCCTCTGGGCCCTCTTGGCGGGCGATGCCGTTCCCGGTGTCCTGAAATGGCCCGACGATGGTGAACGCCTTCACCAAGCCAGAGGCTTGAGGCGCGACATCGAAGCTCGCCTTGGACCAGCCTTCCCAGGCCTTGCCGAACGGTGGTGGGCTGAGCAACTGCACGAGCATGCGCGCTTCGCCTGCTACCGGAGTAGCGCCCTTGCCAATATTCTGGAGCGACTTCACCACCTCGCCCGGTGCCGCGAAGTCGTGCATCGACGACGCCAGCAAAAGGCCGGCGATGGCATCGTCGGCGCCTGCCTCTGCGCGCTGGAGGGCAGCCTTGGCGAGATCGTCAGGGGTTGCGTCTACCCAGCGCCCGACGCCGGAGACCTTCGGTCCCTCGGGTTGGGGCTTCGGCTCGTCCGGCTTGGCGGGGGGGCCTTTGGGCTTGGGCGGCGGCTTGCGAACCGGCAGCGCAGGCTCGGCCTTGGGCGGGCCAGGATCGGCCTCGGGCTTGACGGGCTCGGCCTTGGGCTTGACCGGCTCGGCCTTGGGTCCCGGCTTGGGCTCTGCTTTAGGCGCGCCTTGCGCATATGCGTTGGGGCCTGAGACGCTTTCGGCGAGCAGCGCGACCAAGCTGAGGGAGCCCAGCAGACGCAGCGAGCTTCTGACGATTCGGGTCGACATGTCGACGCGAAGCGTACCCGCAATCCTGCGGCCCGCCCTCGCTTTCTTGGCCCGAAATGCGGTGCGAACCTAGGGTCGGGGCATGCCCACCCGCCGCGCCTTCGTCGCCTTCGTCGCGGCGTTCGCTGTGGGGCTTGCGTCGCCCGCAGCAGCCAAAGGCAAGTCGAAGCTCGAGATCGCGAGCGTGGACTTTCCGAACCCGGGAGCGATCACGAAAGATCGCGAGAAGCAGATCACGTCATCGATTCGCCGTCTCGCGATGCAATCCGCGAAGAACCTCGATTTCGGTCCGGACAAAGTCGTCGTCACGCTGATCGTTCGAGAGCTCAGCACCAGCGAGGACGAGGGCGTCCTGAAGGTCGCGTGCACGCTGATCGGCCGCATCAAGGGCGGCGGCAGCGCACGCTCGAAGATCGCCTTCGGTGGCAAGCCCGACAAGAAGAAGAAGATCGAGAAACAAGTACTGGCCTCGGTCACCGACGGTGTGATGATCCGTCTGGCCGAGCTCGCCCGGACGTAGGCGACAGGACCACAGGCTTCAGCGACAACGAGAGCGCTTTTCGCGCCAGTCGTCGCGGTCGAGTTCGGGGCTAGGATGTGTGGGATGGGTTCTGGATCCGCAAAACCCGCCGAGTTGTCTGCGGCGCAGTCTCAAAATTTCTGGGATGGCGTCGCTTTTGCGGAAAGGTTCTTCATGGGCCTCGATGAAGTGCACAAGGCAATGCAGAAGCTGTGCGCCGCGCTCGAAGCGGACGGGATTGCCTACGCGGTGGCCGGAGCCATGGCGCTGAATGCGCACGGTTACCGTCGCGTCACGACGGACGTCGATGTGCTGCTCACCCGCGAGGGCCTCGCGGCGTTCAAGGCAAACCACCTCGGACGCGGCTGGGTCGAGCGGTTTCCGGGATCGAAGGGAATGCGTGACACCGAGTTCAACGTGAAGATCGACGTCCTCATCGCCGGCGACTACCCGGGGGATCGCAAGCCGAAGTCAGTCCGCTTCCCTGATCCAGCCGTGGCGGCGCGCGGGGTCGGCGTGATGGTCCTGCCATTGAAACATCTCCTCGAGCTGAAGCTCGCCTCGGGCCTCACGAACGCTGACCGCCTCAAAGATCTCGCGGACGTCCAGGAGCTCATTCGCGCCGCCAGCCTGCCGCTCGAGCTTGGCCAGCAGCTGGATGCAATGGTCCGGCCGAAGTACGAGGAGATCTGGCACGCGACAAAGTCCGATTCGGACGACGAGTACTGAGCGTCTTCTGCGCCGCGGACCCGGCGGTGGCGTGAAGCCCTGAAGCTGTGGCCCGTCAGTGAATCGTCTCTTCCATCAGCTCGCGCCAGTCGTCGCGGTCGAGCTCGGGGTAGATGTAGTCGCCCTCGAAATTGGTGTGGTGGAGCATCAGGCGAGCGATGTCGAAGACGAGCTGCGCGAGGGTGCCCTCGTCTAGGTCGGGCTTCTCGAGCTCGGCCCGCTTCTCGCGGATGGCTTCGTGATGTTTGGTGGCCACTTGCACCTCCGGCTCGAGGCCGCGGCCGACAAGCTTCGGAAACAGCGAGCGCTCCTCGTATTCCATGTGCCGCTCCATCGGCCCGGAGAGAAACGCCAGCAGGCTGGCACGCTCCTGGGCGGCGGCCTCGCGTGAACGGTTGGCGATGCTCATCAGCTGCCGCGCCATGGCGCGGGCTGCATCCTCTTCGGAGAAGAGCTCGGCGAGCTGTTTGTCGTAATCCACCGGAAGACCTCCCCGACTGCTGGCAGCCCACCTATCACGGAGCGCGCCGCGTGACGACGGCAAGGGGGGTCGCCGACGCACCAGGCAAGCTGCCAGGTGGTGAGAGCACCCCGTTCAGGATCCGCCAACCTTTCCTGCCCTGCGCCGGGAGATGCTGTTACCTTTGGGAGGGGGCTCCTCTCGGAAATAGGTCGGTCGTACAAGGGTGATTCTTCAAGCAGGGCAAGTCCTAGCGGGGCGTTACAAGCTCCTCCGACCCCTCGGGCAGGGTTCGCAGGCGTTTGTGTGGGTGGCGGAGCACCTTGCCCTCGGCTCGCAAGTCGCCGTCAAGCTGATCGACCCCGAGCTGGCGAAACAAGAAGACGCCCGCCAGCGATTCGCGCGTGAAGCGAGCGCCGCTGCGAAGCTTCGTAGCGCACATGTCGTCCACATCGTCGATCACGGCATCGAGGGTGATCAGCCGTTCATCGTGATGGAGCTGCTCGAGGGCGAAGATCTCTTCGACCGCCTCGAGCGTCGCAAGCGCCTCACGTTGGTCGAGACGTCCAAGATTCTCACGCAAGTCGCGCGTGCGCTGATGCGGGCTCACGCCGAAGGCATCATTCACCGCGACCTGAAGCCGGAGAACGTGTTCTTGGTGCGCAACGAGGACGATGAGCTCGCCAAGGTGCTCGATTTCGGCGTCGCCAAGATCACCACGCCGGCCAAAGACACGATGACGCGCACCGGCGTCGGCACGTTGATCGGGACGCCGCACTACATGAGCCCGGAGCAGGTGAAGGGCCTCACCGAGATCGATCATCGCTCCGATTTGTGGTCTCTGGGCGTGATCGCCTACCAGTGTGTCACCGGGCAACTGCCCTTCGACAGCGAAGGTGTGGGCGACCTCTTGATTCGCATCACGATGAACGAGCCTCCGAAGCCGTCCAGCATCGTGCCCGACATCGCGACCATCTTCGACGAGTGGTTCAAGAAAGCCTCCGCCAAAGAGCCGGATGATCGCTTCCAAACCGCCCGCGAAATGGCGGACGCGCTCGCTCGTGCAGTCGGCGTGTCGGCGCCGATGAGCCAGCCAGGCCGGGTGCTGGTCAGCCTGGGCGATAGCCCAGATCTCGATTGGGGCAGCCTCGCCGGAGTTCGCATTCCGGTGCCCGCGAAGAAATCGGTCGCCGTCACCGGCTCCGCCGCAGCCTCACGAGCGCCCACGCTCGATGGCAACGATCTGATCGAGGTCATCGAGGGCTCGAGGCCACCTCCGGCGATGGACACCATCGAGCCCGAGCCAGACGCTCAGCGGAGCTCGGAGCTGCCGGCTTCGCGCCCCCGCCCACCAGCACCGCGCAGCCTCCCGCGCTCGGAGAGGCCGGCCATTGGCGAGAACCCGTTCTTGGCCGTTGCCTCGGCTCCGCCGCCGTCATCGCGTCAGGCACCGCCGTCGAGCACGCGGGCGCTGCACAGCACCGTGACGGGTCTCGCTTCGACCTCGCAGCCGCCGGTGGCTGCGTCGGCAGACCTCGAGCCGTCGCGCAAACGACGCGCGACCTGGTTCGTGGTTACGGCGGTGTTGCTCGTCAGCGTGGGCGTGACGGTCGGTGTCATCCGATCGCGCGGCGGTTTCAGCGAGCTGACCAAGCAAGATAGAGGCCACGCGGCTCAGGGCACGCCGACGGCAACCGCGACTCCGGGAGCTGCGCAGACCCCTGCCAATCTCGGCGCGACGCCGCCTGTGCTGACGGCATCGGCGTCATCCTCGTCGTCCGCGGATCTCGCGGTCGATCTCAACGTCACCAAGAAGCCGACAAAGCCTTCGGCGACAGCGCCTCCGCGCATGCCGAAGCGACTCGATGAAGAAGGCGTCGAGATCGTGATCCCAGAGCCGTACCGCGAGGTCCCGCTCCCGCGTCGCTGAGCGATGCTGCTGCCTCCGTCTTCCGGCGCGCCGGATGTAGCCCCCTTCTGTTTCGACGACGCCGAAGTCGCGCTGATCCCGATCGAAGATCTGCAGGCGACCGGGATGAGCGATGCGTGCGAGCGGCGCCTGTTGCAGCGCCCGCACGCGGTGCGCGTGCGCCACGTGTTCGACGCTTCGTTCGCGCGTGTTCACCGCATGGCGACGGCGCTCGCGGCGGCGGCGCCCGACGTGTACCCACCGCCCCGGCTGTCGAACATCGCGCTCTTGGCCGACTCGCACCAGGGTCACCCTTACTTCAGGCCCTTCATCGGGATGAGCCTCGTGCTCTACGCGACTGACTTCGATCCGGAAAGCTCGAGCATCGAGCATGCCGCTTACCAGCTGATCGTCGCAGAGCGTCTCGGCCAAACGAAGCGCGCCGGTCTCGCAGCCCTCGAAGCGCTGCCGTATCTGTCATCGCTGAGCGCAGAAGCAACGGCAGATTTTTGCACGGGCGCCGCTCGCTCGAAGCGGCCGGACGCTGAAGCTGCGCGTCTCGTTGCGGCCGCGCTGCCCGTGCTCTTGGACAAACTGCGCTGCGACGGGTTGGTGGAGGATCGTAAACCGCCGAGCGGTTATGCACGAATCAAAGGCACCCCGCTGGTGGTCTCGCTCGATGTCGTGCCAGTGATTCAGGGCTTGGTAAAGCGGCTCGACGCGATCGCGGTGGAGGTCGCCGAACAGCACTACACACGCCAGCGGGCGCGGACAGCGGACCTACCTTCTGCGAGCGATCGATTACTGGCTTACTTGAATCACAGCTGCCCGCGCTTGTTGATCGTCGATGGGCCAAACGGTCGGTTGCTCTGGGACCCGCAGAAGCCGGCCGAGCTCACTGCAATAGCGGCGGCAATTTCGCAGGCGGGCGATCGCCCCCTCGAGAGTCTGCTGCTCGACCTTCGCGCGGTCGACGCCGTCACCGCCCTGTTCTTCGCGCGTGTGAAAGACGCCGCTTCGTTTCTGGTACCGAACCAGTCGTTGGAAGAAGCAGGCGGCGTGTACGTGCAAAAGGAACGGGCGCTTCTCGCGTACGCGCTGGAGCAGCCGGGGTTGTCCACGCTGCGCGAAGAAGCACCGCCGTTTCATCGGCAGCTCTTGGTGCTGCGCGCGATGCACGAGTGGGGACACGTTGCCGTGGACGCCGGGGTGGTCCCGGTGCCGAGCGCGCGCGCGGCCGACTTCGAGGCGGCAGGTGTTCGCCTCGCCGGCGTGTTCGCAAAAATCGTCGATGCGCTGCCGAGCGAGGCTCGAAGCACCGCCGACGCTGAGCTCGCCCGCATGCGAGACGAAGGTACGCGCCTCGAAGATCTGCCGTTTTCGCGCCTCGAAGACTACCGCTCCAACTTGCTGTGCAGGCACCTGCTGCCGCCAGGGCCGCTCGATGTGTACGTGCGCGCCAATGTGCGGTCGCTCGAGAGTGAGCCTGTGGGGCAGCTACGCAAGCTCGCACGTTATGCTTACGAGGCTCAATATCTGTTCCTCGCGGGGTTCCGCGATCCGCTGCAGTACCTGTTCGAGGGCACCTTCTTTCGCGAGGAGTACACAGTGCCGGGGCTCGTGTCGGAGGACATGACGCAAGAGCTCGTGCTTGCCGTCGGTGCCCTGTGTGCCTGCTACGAGCTCGATAAAACCCGCATTCTGCCAGGGTAATTAGGGCTGTGGGTTCAGCTCAGTAGCTTCTTCGAGAGCTGGCGCACTGCCTCTTCGCAAGCCCGCTCGACGGCTGCCATCATCGGAGGCGACTCGTCCTTGTCACGCACCATGATGGCGTAGGAGCCGCCATCCATCGTGAAACGGGCTAGCGGCGAATCCAGCGGCGAATCTGCGCCCGGGGGTGCGTCCATCTTGCGCAGCGGCACGCGAACCTCGATCGAGCCCACCTTCAGTTCGACGAAACCCAAGAGCTCCTGGCGTCCGATTGGCATCCCCATGAACGTAGCAAAAAGTTCGGTGCGCGCCTTTGCCGCATATACTGCTTCACCCATGGTCGCGCGGGATATCGACGGTGAGTGGGCTCCGAGCGAGCTCATCAGCAAAACCGTGCTCGATGCTGCCGAAGCAGCCGGGCTCGGGGTCATCATCGCGCGCATCGGTGTCGAGAGGCCGAGCCTGCTCTACGCGAACGGCGCGGCCGGCCGCATTCTCGGCATGAGCTCCCAAGAGCTGATCTCCCGGGGGCCACTCGAGATCGTGGCACCGGCTGACCTGCCTGAGGTGCGCCGCCGGCTGGGCGCCGGGCTGAAAGGGGAGCCCTTCGAGGTGAACGTGATCCATCGGGACGGCCATTTGGTCCCCATCGAGGTGGCACCCTGCGCCGTCGACGTGGATGACACCAAGCTTGCCGTCACCTTCTTTCTGGATCAATCCGCGCGCAAGCGAGCCGAGAGCGCCAGCGAGGCCTCTGATGCCCGCTTCAAGCGCCTGATCGAGGGGGCACCCGACGGCATCGCCATCTCCAAGCGCGGCTTGTTCGTGTACGTGAACCCCGCCGCCGCAAGGCTCTTGGGCGACGACGCCCGTGCGCTCTACGGCAGGTCGATCGCTTCATTCCTCGACGAAGAAGGCCAGCGGACGTTCGTCGAGCGCCTGCAGAGCTCCAAGGCCGGTCAGCGCACGCCGCCGACCGAGTACCTCGCCCGCCGTAAGGACGGCAGCATCATCACTGCCGAGATCGTGAGCATGCCATTCGAATGGGAAGGCGAGCCGGCGGTGATCGCTTTCGCACGAGACGTGACCGAGCGCGCGCGCGCCGCCGCGCAACTGAAGCGAGCCGATCGCCTCGCTTCACTTGGGACGTTGGCGGCTGGCGTCGCCCACGAGATCAACAACCCGCTCACGTTCATGACGCTTGGTGTCGAGCTGCTCTCCAAACGCATCAACGGCTCCAAGCTGGGCGAGGACGAACGCGCGGCGATGCTGGCAACCTTGAATGATCTCCGCAAAGGCGCCGAGCGAGTCGCAGATATCGTGCGCGATCTGCGAACATTCTCGCGCGCCGATGACGACGCTCGCAGCGTCGTCGATCTTGCTGAGGTGGTGCAGGCGGCAGAACGCATGGTCGACCATCGAGCGCGCCATTTCGCGCGCACCACTGTCGAGCTCGGGCACCTGCCGCCGGTGTTCGCCAATGGCAGCCGGCTGGAGCAAGTGTTCGTGAACCTGCTCTTGAATGCCTGCCAAGCTTTCGATGAAGACGGGCCCGACAACAAGATCGAAATTCGGGGCGGTGCCCTCTCGGACGGGCGTGTGTTCGTGGACGTCAGCGACAATGGCCCCGGCATCCCCAGCGACATTCTGGCGCGTATCTTCGAGCCGTTCTTCACGACCAAGCCAGTGGGCGAGGGGACGGGGCTCGGGCTCGCCATCTGCCATGGCATCGTCACGCAGATGGGGGGCGACATCACGGCAGAGAGCCGGCCGGGGGCAACGACCTTTCGTGTGATCCTTCCGCGCCGCCCGCAGGGCAGTGCCATCAAGCCTGCTGTCACGGCTCCGAGCTCGAATGTTCGCCTGCGCGTGCTCGTCGTCGATGACGAGCCCTCCGTGGTCCGCGTGATTCAGCGCACCTTGGCGACGCAGCACGAAGTCGAGACGGCTTCCAACGCCGATGATGCGCTGCGGCTGATCGAGGCAGCTTCCTTCGATGCAGTGTTGTGCGATTTGGCGATGCCAGGGACAAACGGGGTCGATTTGTTCGAGCGGGCTTGCGTCGTCCGCCCCGAGCTGGCGAGCCGGTTCGTGGTGATGAGCGGCGGCGCCGTCTCGGCTCGTGCACGGGCGTTCCTCGACGCATGGCAGGGCCCGCGGCTCGATAAGCCGTTCTCGACCAAACGCCTCGAGCTCGTGTTGCGGCAGGCTGCCGGCCTTGCCCCAGCCGACCCCGCCTGAGCGCGCAATCTTGCGCTCGCTGCGGTTCCGAGAGAAAACGCCCCCATGGCAAAGCTCGACCTGTCAGGCACCTACACCGCGCTGGTGACCCCCTTCTCGGCCGACGGCGCTGAAGTCGACCTCGCCGCGCTCGACCGGCTGGTCGACGCGCAGATAGCGGGCGGCGTCAGCGGTCTCGTGCCGTGTGGCACCACAGGCGAATCGCCCACCTTGACGGACGGCGAGCAGCTCGACGTCATCCGCCGCGTCGTGCAGCGTGCCAAGGGGAAGGTGCCCGTTTTGGCCGGCACAGGCTCGTTCTCGACCAAAAAGACGGTGCAGGCATCGAAGGCTGCGGTGGAGGCTGGCGCCGACGGCGTGATGGTCGTGATGCCGTATTACAACAAGCCATCGCAGGACGGCATGCGCGCGCATGTGCTCGAAGTGGCGGCAGCGGTGAGCGTGCCCATCGTGCTCTACAACGTCCCGGGCCGCACCGTCGCCGACCTGTTGCCGGAGACGACCGAGCGCATTTGCGCCGAGGCGAGCCACGTCGTCGGCATGAAGGAAGCGACCGGCAACGTCGTCCGTTGCCAAGAGCTGCTGCGCCGGATGGGGGACAGACTGACGGTGCTCTCGGGCGACGACGCGCTCACATTGGCGATGATGGCGCTCGGGGCCAAAGGGGTGATCAGCGTCACCTCCAACGTGCTTCCGGCGGAGACCAGCAAGGTCACCACCCTCTGGCTCGCCGGAAAGCCGGAACAGGCGCGGCGGGCCCACTTCGATTTGCTCGAGCTGCACGGCCTGATGTTCGTCGAACCGAATCCTTCTCCGGCAAAAGCCGCGCTCGCCCACAAGGGTGCCATGAACGCGTCGGTGCGCGGCCCGCTCTTGCCATGTAGCGATGGCCTCGCCGGCCGCATCGTCGAGGCGCTCGGCCGCCTGTCGGCAAGCCGATGACCGACGCTCCGTTGGCGATTGCAGTTACGGGAGCAGGCGGCCGCATGGGCCAATCGGTCATTCGGCTCGCTTCGACCGAGGGTTGTCAGCTCGTTGGCGCAGTCGAGCGGGCGCTTTCGCCCGCGCTGGGGCGCGACGCGGGCGAGCTAGCGGGGCTCGGCGTCATGGGCGTGCAGATCGCGCCAGACGTCGCTTCGGCATTGCTGGGCGCGCGCTGCGTGATCGATTTCAGCTCCCCCGAATCGATGGCCGACATCGCTCGCGTGGCGGCGCGTGCCGGTGTCGCGTTCGTCTCCGGCACCACCGGGCTCGATGCGGCAGCCGAACGTGCGCTCGACGAAGCCGCCAAGCGCATTCCCGTCCTGTGGTCGGCGAACATGAGCGTCGGCATTCATGTGTTGGCCGAGCTCGTGAAATTGGCGGCACGCTCGCTCGAGGGCTTCGACGTCGAGATCGTCGAGACGCACCACAAGCTGAAGGTCGACGCGCCCAGCGGTACGGCAAAGCGTCTGCTCGAGGCTGTACGCGAAGTGCGCGAGGCGCGCCCGGTGACCGGTCGCGAGGGCAAACCAGGTGCCCGCATGGCCGACGAAGTGGGCGTGTTCGCCGTGCGCGGCGGCGATATCATCGGCGATCACACGGTGCATCTGTTCGGGCCGGGCGAACACATCGAGCTCACGCACCGCGCGACCAATCGTGATCTGTTCGCGCGGGGTGCGCTGCGCGCCGCGAAGGCGATCAGCGGCCGGCGCCCAGGGCGCTACGTGATGGCGGACGTCGTCGGCCAATAGCGGGTCAGCCATCGCAATGCGCGACCGCCGCGGAGTGCATCGCATCGACCGCGATGTCGCTGACCGTGGCCGGCGGGAAGGCGGCGAATGGAGCTCGAACGACGCGTGTCGGCGCCTCGTCGATGCCCACCTGGATGCTGCGCGGATCGAGCGAGAGCCCGACTCCCCATGCCTTCAGCGCTGCCTCCTTGCGAGTCCACAGCCGAAAGAAGGCGCTGCGCGCCGCATGGGCCGCGAGGACCGACAGCGCGACGAGCTCGCCGTTCGTGAAGACGGTGGCACCGAGCTCGAGGACGTTCAAGTCAGGGCGGGCGAGCTCGACGTCGACCCCGACCGGCCCGCGCCGGCTGATCGCGATCAGGACCCAATCGCCTGAATGCGAGACATTGAATTGCATGTGCTCTTGTCCGATGACGTATGGCTTTCCGAAAGGGCCCGTGTCGAATGACAGCGTGTGCGGGTCGACAGCGAGCGCCGCACCCAAATGGTGTCGCAACGCTCCCCGCGCTGCGACGAAGCGATCCACGTCCGCTTGGAAGCGGAAGCGGCGCGCGCGGCCTCGCTCCTCATCCGAAAGCAATGGCATCCAGACGAGGCCGTCAACGACGCGAATGGAGTGCGCTCGGGGTTCTTTCAGCAAGCGTCGCCTAAATCAGGGAGCGTGATCTCGGCCATAGAAGGCCACAGGCTTCAGGCCACAGGCTTCGGCCAGAGCCAGAACCAGAGCCCAGATGAGCGATGTTGTCGGCCTGTTTCTCGCTCTGTTTCTGGCTGCCTCTTTCTCGAACTCTTTCTGGCTGAAGCCTGTGGCCTGACGCCTGAAGCCTTTCGCGCTGCAGCTGGTGACAGCCCCGTCGAGAATCATGCTCGCTCATTTAGCTGAAAAATCGTCCTTTGAGACGCGACACGAAGTCGCCGACCCTACCGGCCGCGGGGGGCGCAGGCGTGGCCGCCGTCCGCGGCGTCCCCGGCTCGGCCTCCGCGGCGCGAGCTGATGCAATGGGAAGCTGGGCCGCGATCTGTTCGAGCGACGAGAGCAGCAGGTCGCGCGCGCTGATGCGCGTGCCTGTCTCCGATTGGATGCGAGCCATCACCACCATCGAGAGCAAGGAGTGGCCGCCCAGATCGAAGAAGTTATCGGTCGCCGAGAGGCTGTCGATGCCGAGCGCCCCTTTCCAAATGGTCGCTATCACGCGCTCGGCAGGGGTCTCGGGGTTGCGCGCATCGGCCTTCGGGCTCGCTCCCGCCGGTGCGGGTAGCTCTGCGCGCGCGATCTTGCCGGCTGGCGTGAGCGGCAATACATCCAGCTCGACGAAGTGCTGCGGGATCATGAACTCCGGCAGGCTTCTTCGAAGATGCTTGCGCAAATCGGTCGCAGTCGCGCTGTGGCCGGGCCGCGCTGCGGTGTAGCCGACGAGCCGCACGTCGCCGGGCCGATCTTCGCGCACGATGACGACGCTGGCTGCCACCGCCTCGTGCTCCGCCAGCGCCGCCTCGATTTCCCCGAGCTCGATGCGATGGCCACGGACTTTGACTTGGTGGTCCAAGCGCCGGTGGTAAACGAGCTCGCCGTCGGCGCGAAAGCTGACCAAATCGCCGGTCTTGTACATGCGGGCGCCGGCGCGGCTGCTGAATTTGTCGTCGACGAAGCGCGTGTCGGTCAGCTCGGGGCGATTGAGGTAACCGCGCGCGACTCCCAGACCACCGATGAATAGCTCACCCGGAACGCCGACAGGGACGGGCTCCCCGAGCAGGTCGAGCACGTACACCGCTGTGTTGTCGATCGGACGACCAATGGTGACCTCTTTGCCTGGCGAGAGCGCGACGCAGGTCGACCAGATGGTCGTCTCGGTCGGACCATACATGTTCCAGACGCTGCCGCTTCGCTCCAGCAACTGTTCGGCCAGCTCCGGCGGAAATGCCTCACCGCCGCAGAGGATCTTGAACGTCTCCTTTCCTCTCCAGCCTGCCGTGACCAGCATGCGCCAAGTGGTGGGGGTCGCCTGCATGACCGTAACGCTCGAGCGTTCGAGCAAGGCGCGGAGCTCGTCGCCGTCGCTGATCTCGCGCTCGACCGCAATCACCAGCTTGGCCCCCAGGGTGAGCGGTAAGAACATCTCCAGGCCCGCGATGTCGAACGACAGCGTCGTCACCGCGAGCAAGCTGTCGTCGGCGCTCATGCCAGGTCGCACGGCCATCGAGGCAAGGAGGTTGATGAGAGCGCGGTGCGGGACCTCGACGCCCTTCGGCCTGCCAGTCGAGCCTGAGGTGTAGATGACGTAGCAGGGCCGATCGCTGGGCTCCCCTTTTTTGCCGCCTGGCTCGTGCCACGCCGGTCGATCCGTGGACAGCAAAGACAGCGCCGAGGTTAGCCCGTCCAGCAGCGCGACATTGGTGCCTGCGGGGAGCCGGTCTCGCAGCGCCTCGTTGGTCAGCACCAAGCGTAAAGCAGAGTCTTCGATCATCAGCGAAACACGCTCGCTCGGGTATTCAGGGTCTAGCGGAACGTAGCTTGCGCCGGTCTTCAACACGGCCAGCAGCGCGACCACCACGCCGGTCGAACGCTCGAGAAAGATGCCGATCTTCGAGGCTGGTCCGGCGCCGAGCGAAACGAGGTGATGCGCAAGCTGGTTCGCCTGCTCTTCAAGCGCGCGATACGAGAGTGTCTCGCTGCCGCAAACGACGGCCGTCCGATTCGGCGTTTGATCGACCTGACGCTCGATGAGCTGATGCGCGCCGGCGACTGCAGGCGGCGCTCGGGAAGTGTCGTTCCACTCGGCGAGGATGCGCCTGCGCTCTTCGGCGGACAGCAGCGGAAGCTGGTCGATCGGGTCCTCCGCGCCACCGGCGATCGCGCGCAATAGCACATGGAAGTGGTCCAGCAGGCGGTCGACTGCCTCGACGTCGAAGAGGGCTGTCGGGAACTCGAACGTGACGAGCAGGCCGTCCCCACTGGCGCTCACCCACGCGCTCAGATCGGTGCGGGCCACCTTGGCGTGAATCGTCTCGCGGCGCCCGACTTGCAGGGCCGTCGCGCTGCTGCCGTCACCGCGGCTGGCAGCGGGCATTGCGTCTTCGAACGCGAAGATCGTCTGGAAGATGGGCGAACGGCTGAGGTCGCGCGGGGCGGCCAGGCTCTCGACCAGCTCTTCGAATGGGACATCTTGGTTGGCATACGCGCCGAGGCAGACTTCGCGCGTGCGACGCAAGAGCTCGCGAAACGTCGGGCGGCCGGACATGTCGACCCGCAGCGCGAGCGTGTTGGCGAAGTAACCGATGACATCAAGCGTGTCGCCGTGCGTGCGATTGGCAATGGGCGTGCCGATAACGACATCGGTTTGACCCGCGATGCGACTCAGCAGCGTGGCATAGCCGGCGAGCAGCACCATGAACAGGGTGGCGCCGCCCTGGCGCCCGATGGCCGTGAGCGGTTCGATCAGATCGGCTGGCAGCTGGACAGAGGCGATACCGCCGCGGGTGGGTGCCATCTTGGGTCGGGCGTGGGCCGTCGGCAGCTCGAGAATGGGGAGCGGCTGACGCAGCGTGTCTCGCCAGAACTGGAGTCGCTTCTGCCTGTCCGCGTCGTCGCTGTGCGCGGTCTGCCAGATCGCATAGTCCGCGTATTCGATGGGCAGCGCGGGCAACGTCGAAGCGACGCCCTTCCGAGTCGATTCGTACAGGCTCAAGAGCTCTGCTTGAAAGATGTCCTGTGACCAGCCGTCAGTGACGACATGGTGCGTGTTGACCAACAGGACGTTCGCGCTCGGGCCGAGCTGAATGAGCACTGTGCGCAGCAGCGGTCCGCCGACCAAGTCGAAGCTCTTGCAAGCGTGCTCGCCGAGCAGCTCGCGGCAGCGCTGCCTCTGCAGCTCGGGGCTCTGCTCGCTGCGCAAGTCGATGACGTCGAGCGGAGGCGGCACGAGGGCGGCGATCTGCTGACGGACGCCGTCGTGGGCGAGCCGCAACGTCGTGCGCAGCACCGAATGGCGCGTCACGATCGCAGCCAGCGTCTGGCGCAGCACCTCCGGATCGAGCACGCCGCTCAACCAAAAGGCGACGGGGACGTTGTAGACGGCGAGCCCCGGCTCCAGCTGATCGAGATAAAAGAGCCGCCGCTGCCCGAATGATGCGGGCGCCTCGCGCACCCCGGCCGCGGAGCCGGAGCCCTCGGCCCGCGGAATGCGGCCGGAGCTCGGGCTCGCCGTCGAGGCGTCGGCTCCCATTCGAAGGAATGCCAATAGCTCGGGCTTGCGCCGGCGGATCTCGTCGCCCAGCTCGGCCGTGACGGCGCCCTTCGGAGCATTGACGACGAGCTTGTCGCCTTCGGCGCGCAGCTCGATGCCTGTCTCTCGCAGCTGGCCCAGAAAGCGAGCGGAGCTCAAAAGGCCAGCTCTTCTCGGTTGCCCGTCGGCGGCGCGCCGACTGCGGCGCGCGCGTACTGCATGGCTTCGATCTTTTCGGAGAGAGAGGCCACTGTCGGCGTGGAGAACAAGCTGCTCAGCGACAGCTCGCTCAGCGCGCAGAGCTCGCGCAGGCGCACGATGATCTGAATGCCCAACAGCGAATGGCCACCGAGTTCGAAGAAATTTTGATTCACACCCAGGCGCTCGAGTCCGAGCACCTCGCACCAGACGCGAGCGACGGCGATCTCGGTTTGCGAGCTGGGCAGGGTGACCTCGAGAGCCGCCGCGCGCCCGGCGAGGTCACCGTGTGCGCTGAGCTTCGCGATATCGACTTTGCCGTTGTGGGTGAGCGGCAGCGCGTCGACGACAGTGAAGCTCGCCGGTACCATGTATGCGGGGAGACGCTCCCGAAGATGCGTGCGCAGCTTGTCGCTAAGCTTGCGCGCGGCGTGCTTCTTGGCCGGCTCGTTGGCGTGCTGACTCACCCAAGGGGCACCGTTTGTCGCGGCTACTTCCGCTCGCCAAGCGACGCGCGGCGTATTGCCATTGGTGCGATGAAGAATCGCGTCGAAGCCGCCGCTCGCATCCGCGGACCAGCGGAGCTCGACCGAGTAACCCATTGCCTCACCGATGGCCCAGATGGCCTCCGGGTCGACGCCTGAGCGCTCGCTTTCGAGCGCGCCGCGCAGCGCTCGAACGTCGCGAAGGCCGCGTTGATCTGCCTCGCGAACCGCTCGGGCTGCTGCAACGTGCATCGCGTTGCGCCAGTTCGGAATGTTCGACACGCACAGCATCTCCGGCCGGTCGGCCTTTATCGCCTGCTCGATATCGGCAGCTGAGGACCAGCCGCTCGACTGCCAGTCGAGCCAGGCCCCGTTGACGGTTTGGGCACGCGGACCGACATGAAGCCACACATCGTAATGGAAGCGGGTCGTCTCATTTTGGATGTGACCCCGACGAAGCTGCACCTCGACCCAGCCGAGCGCAGCTGTCTCGGCAGCCAGCGCGTGGAAGAAGGCGGGGTCGACCACCAGCTCGTCCTCTGTCTGGACGCGCCTCCGGACCAGCTGTGCCAGCTCCGCGGCGCTCGACTCGAGCGGTGATCGCTCGAGCTGATCATGGGTATGGTGAGCCTCGAGCAAGGCGTAGCTCTGCACGTCACCGATGAACACAGTGCCGCCCGAACGGACAGCGCGCAGCGCGCCGGCCAACACTCTCCGGAAGTAGGCGCCGTCAGGGAAGTATTGGCAGACGCTGTTGATGATGATCGAATCGTAAGCACCCGCCTCAACCCCTCGGAAGTCGTCGGCGTCGCGCACGCTCGCGGTGACATTGCGCAATGCAGCGTATTTCGGCGTGGCTAGCAGCCGTTCGATCTCACGGATGCCGCCCTCGGCGTAGTCGGTCCCATGAATGGAGCCACAATGGGGTGCGAGCCGCAAGAGCTCGGCGCCGGTGCCGCAGCCAATCGCCCACACCTTGCCGAGACCGAGCTCCAGCAGGCGCGCGAATGTCGCGTCGAGGCCTTCTTGCACCTCCGCCTCGTAACCGGCTTTGTCGCTCAGCTGTCGCAGCAATACAAGATCGTCCAGCTCTCCGCCGGCTTCTGCGACTGCCTGCGCTCCCGCGGCGTACAGGGCGTCCCACTTTCGCTTCCAGGCTTCCTTTTGCTCGTTGTCGCTGCCACCCGCGCCGGGCGCTGCAAGCTGGGCGGGCACCACGAAGGCAGCCAGCGCTCGGGTCTCGGCGGTGTCACCACGGGTGATCACCACCGCGCGCTCGACCTCCGGGGCCGACTCGAGCACGGCTTCAATTTCACCGAGCTCGATGCGGTAGCCGCGAACTTTGACCTGTTGATCGATGCGACCGAGGTAGTCGATCACGCCGTCTGGCCGATAGCGCGCGAGGTCGCCGGTTCGGTACAGGCGCGCTTGCGGCTCGCTGCAGAACGGGTCGGGAATGAAGCGCTCTTTGGTCAGCTCGGGGCGGTTCAAGTAACCGAGGGCCAGCTGCGGCCCGCCGATGTAAAGCTCGCCCGTGACGCCGATCGGTACGGGCGCGAGGCGCTTATCGAGAATGTAAAGCTTGGTATTGGGGGTCGGTCGACCGATCGCGATCGGCCCTCTAGTGGGCGAGTCGGCGGAGAGCGCTTGAACTGCGCAGCCGACTGTCGCCTCGGTCGGGCCATACTCGTTGAAGATGGTGATGTTCGGCGCGTGGCTTCGGAAGGCCGCCACGTGCGAGGCGAGCAGCTGCTCGCCGCCGACGACGATCGAGCCGCAGGTGCCGGCGAGGCGCTCGTGCGGGAGTTGGTCACTCAGCAAACCAAGGTGGGCGGGTGTCAGCTTCACGACACTGAAGCCGCCTTGCTGCGAGAGCGCCTGGCCCAATGCCTCGACGTCTTGCTGCTCGCGTACGAGCGAAACCGTCTTTCCGCAAAAGAGCGGGCCGAACAGGGCAGTCACCGTCAAATCGAAGGCCACCGACGAGTGCACTGGCGCGCCGGAGCCAGCAGACATGCGATAGCGATCGACAGCCCAGCTGAGGTACTGCACCACGGCGCGATGCGGCACCATGACGCCCTTCGGCTCGCCGGTCGACCCCGAGGTGTACATGACGTACGCCAGGCTTTCGGCGCTGGCTTCCGTGCTCACCGGGGCGGTCGAGCAAGCGGCCAGCTCGCCGGCGACGTCATCGAGGCTGAGCACCAGCTTGCTGCTGGTCGCGAAACCGTCGCTCGTCGAGCCGTGCGCGAGCACGACGTCGACGCCTGCGTCGTCCAATACGAAGGCAACGCGCGCGGGCGGCAGCTCCGGATCGATTGGCACATAGGCGCCGCCCGCCTTCAGCGTGCCGAGCAAAGCGACCAAGAGCTCTGGACGGCGATGCATGCAGACGGCCACGCGCCGCCCGAGAGAGACGCCTTTGCCCTGCAGCCAATGAGCGAGCTGATTGCTGCGTGCGTCGAGCTCGGCGTAGCTGAGCTCAGCCCCCTCGGCCGACACCGCGATAGCCTCGGGTGTCTTGGCTGCCTGTTCGACGAACAGGTCGAACAGCCGCTTGTCACGCGGGTAGGGCGCCTCGGTGCGGTTCCATTCCACCAGGATACGTTCCCGCTCCGCGGCGGGCAGTAGCGGCAGATCGGCGCTGAGCGTGTCGGCGTCGCGAATCGCCGCCTCCAACAGGACCTTGTATTGGTCCAGGCGGCGGCGCATGGTGTCCCGATCGAAGAGATCGAGATTGAAGGTGCATTGCACCTCGAGCCCTTTGCTTGACTCGACCAGGTTGAAGAAAATGTCGAAGTTCTCGAATCGACGGGGCACCGACCCCGGCACGCAAGAAAGGTCGTGAAAGTCGATGCCGAGCGAGCTCGGGTCCAAGTTGAACGCGACGCTCATCAGCGGAACACGACTGGGATCACGCGGAATGTGGAGTCGCTTGATCAAGGTTCCGAAGGTGAAGTTCTTGTTATCGAAAGCGTCGAACACCTTGCCGCGCACCTGTTTCACGTGCGCCGAGAAGGGCTGGCTGTCGTCGAGCGAGAGCCGCAGCGGCAAGAACTGCACGCAATGGCCGACCAGGTCGCGGCCCTCGATATCGGACTGGCCTGCCAACGAGAAGCCGACCACCACGTCGCTCTGGCCGCTGAGCCGGCTCAACAGCACGTGAAAGCCGGCGAGCACGCAGGAGAACAGCGTGGAGCCCTGCTTGCTCGCCATCTTGCGCAGGCCGGCCGCAAAAGCCTCATCGAGCTGCAGACTGAGACGATCCGCGGCAAACGTTTTCACGGGCGGCCGGGGCCTGTCGCTCGGCAAATCCAAGACCGGAATCGGGCTGCCGCTGTATTGGTCGAGCCAATACGCCTCGGCGGATTGGCGTTCGAGGCTTTCGGACTTGCTCTGCGTCTGAGCGACCCACTCGCTGTAGGGCATCGCGTCAGGCAAGCCGTGCGGCCTTTCTTCGCAGGCTGCGGCGTACAGCTTGCCGAGGTCGCGACAGATGACGCCGCAGGACCAGCCGTCGGCGATCAAATGATGTGCGGTGAGGATCACCAGGTGCTCTTCTTCGGCCAGCTTGATGATCTTGGCGCGGAAGAGCGGCCCGCGCTCGAAGTCGAATTCTTCGGTGACCTCGTTCTGCTTGATCTGCTCGAGGCGCGCAGCGCGGTCGTCGGTCAGCGCGGCCAGGTCGATAACGGGGACCTCGACATCCCCCACCGGCATCACACGCTGCGTGACGCCGTCTGCATTGGGCACGCAGCGCAGCGCCTCATGACGCTGCGTCAGCGTGCGAATCGCCTGCGTGAGCTCGGCGACCCGCAAGCGACCAGACAGCATCAGCGTGCTCGCGAGGTTGAACGCGCAGGAAGCGTCCCGACCGAAGCGGGTGGCCAGCCAGATCTCTTGCTGCCCTTCGCTCATTGCGACGTTACGCGGCTCGCGGTCGAGCGGCGTGCCGGGCAGCAGCTTTACCCGCTGTAGCGCCTCGATGCTCTCGCGCAGCGCCTTCCCGATCTTGGCGAACTCTTCTTCGCCATGGGCGGTGGTGAAGAACGCGGGTCGGCCCTCGTACGTGAAAATGCCGCGATTGTGCAGGTGATAGAACAAGAGCTGCGAATAGTCCTGAAACGAGGTGAGCTTCAATACGACGAAGCTCGAGAAATGCTCCATCCACAGCGGCGCACCCGTCTCTTGGAAATATGCGTTCATCTCCTGCGCGAAGGTGGTGGTTCTGTCGTTCAGCTTCTCTTGTAGGGCGGGCCCTTGCTCCTTCAAATGGGAGAGCGTGGCGAAGGCCGCCGCCATTGCAAGTGGGTGCCGCACGAAGGTGCCTGCGAACCAGGTCATGTCCGCCTCCGGCACCGACGCATCGCCAAATTGCCACATGCCGCCGTCGAGAGCGTCCATGTACTTGGCTTTGCCGGCTACGACGCCGATCGGGTAGCCACCGCCCACCACCTTGCCGTAGGTCGCCAAATCTGCACGAATGCCCCACAGCGCCTGCATGCCGCCGGGGTGGGCGCGAAAACCGGTGACCATCTCGTCGAATAGCAGAACGATGTTCAGCTCTTCGGTCAGCTTACGCAGCTCGCGCACGAATTCGACCGGCTGCAGGTCGGGGTTGCGACTGCGAATCGGCTCGACCAGCACCATTGCGAGCTCGTCGGCGTGCTCGCGAATGGCCCGTAGCGACTCGGGGTCGCCGTACTTGAGGACGAGCGTCTTCTCGACGGCGCGCTGCGGGATGCCGGGGGCAATGGGCAACGTCTTGCGCTTGCCGCCCAGCTCGACACCCTTTACCAGCACCTCGTCGAAGATGCCGTGATAGTGACCAGCGAAGGTGGCAATGCCGTCTTTGCCGGTCACGGTTCGCGCCAAGCGAATGGCGGCCAGCACCGCTTCGGAGCCAGTGTTGCAGAAGGCGGCTCGTTCGTTGCCGGTCAGCTCGCAGACCAATTCTGCGAGGGGGCCGGCTAGGTAATTCTGCGGACCGATCTCCACGCCGCGGTCGAGCTGCTGCTTGACGGCCTCGCGGATGAAGGGCGGGTTGTGGCCCAGAAACGTGACCCCATAGCCGTTGACCAGGTCGATGTACTCGTTGCCGTCGACGTCCCACAGCTTGGCGCCCTCAGTCCGCGCCGCCACGATCGGAAAGACCATCTCTTTCCATTGCAGACGAAAGCCCTGCACAGTGCGGGGGTCGGCGAAGTGAGCGCGGTGCGCCTGCGTCATCTGCTTGGAGGTCTTGCCGCGGGCCACCACAGCCGCGATCAGCGTGTCGAGGTGCGCTTGCTGCTCGGGCGACAGGTCGCTGCCGTCGCGCTTCTCGACCGGTTGCCACGGGCTCTCTTTGTTGAGCTTCTTTTCGGGGGCAGGTGCCGCGGGCAATGCCGCTGGCGCGGCTCGCAAGGGTGCCGGTCTTGTCGTGACCGTTGCGGCGCGCGGCGTGGCCGGCGCGGCGCCTTGCAACATGGCCAGCTGTTGCTGCATCAACGCGAGCTGCTGGTTGATCACGCGCTCGACTGCGCCAGCGTTCTCGGGCAGCGCCGGCAGAGCAGGAAGGGCCGCCGGCGTGTACGTCGTGGCCATTGCGGGCGTCGCAGCGGCCGGCTCGGAGTCAGCAGCAGCGCTGGCGGCTGGCGGTGCAGCGACTGGCGCCGCCGTAGGCGGAAATGCGTCGGGGGGCAGCTGCTCGTCCAGGAAGCCTGCCAGTGCCCCAACGCCGGGGGTCTTCTCGATCAGCTGGCGCACGCTGGTCTTGATGCCGAAGCGCTTGCGAAAGGCGCCATTGGCTTGGGTGAGAAAGAGCGAATCGAAGCCGAGCTCCAGGAAGGTCGCCTGCGGGTCGATGCGCCCAGGCTCGAGGCCCGAGAGGTCCTGAAGGATGTGTTGAAGCTCCAAAACGATGCGGTCTTTGCGACTGTCGGCGGCCATGGGGGGTACGGGCTCGTCTTGAATGGGAGGGGGATCGATTGGCAGTGTTTGCGTGGGGGCCGTCGGGGCTGCTTCGGGCAGGGCTGGCACGCGGGACGGAGAAGGGGGGTCGAGAAAGTATCGTTTGCGTTCGAACGGGTAGCTCGGTAGCGCCACGCGCCGCCGACGCTCGTGCCGGTAAAAGCCTTCGAGATCGAGTGCGGCGCCGGCGCACCACAAGCGGCCGAGGCTGCCCTCTATGAACGCGGAGTCGTCGGTGTGCTCGTGCGGATGGCGCAGCGTGGGGACGACGACGCTCTCGGCGGCGGCCGGGTGATTCTTGGCGAAGGTGGTGAGTGTTCGCCCGGGGCCGACCTCGAGCAAAATACGCTTATGGCCGGCGAGCAAGGTGCCGATGCCATCCGCGAAGCGCACTGTCTGCCGAAGGTGGCTCACCCAGTACGCCGGGTCTCGCGCCTCCGACTCCGTGATCCAGGTGCCGGTGACGTTGGAGACGAACGGGATCTGCGGGGCGCGGAGCTCGACCTGCTGCAAAAAGGAGAGGAACTCTGCCAGGATTGGTGAAAGCATCGAGGAGTGGGCGGCAACATCGATGTGGACCCGCGTCGCCTCCACATCGGCCGACTCGAGCGCTCGCTCCAGCGCATCGATGGAGGCTGTCGGTCCCGACGCCACGCACTGGTTGGGTAGATTGACGGCGGCCAGCGACAAGTCGGCGCTCATGAAGCGCTGCGCCTCGCTCACCGACAGCGGCATGCTCAGCATCGAGCCACGAGGCAGCTTCTCGAACAGTGCGCCGCGGCAGCTGACGACGCCGAGGGCGTCTTTCAGCGTCATGACGCCAGCCAGGCAGGCGGCCGTGTACTCGCCCATGCTGTGGCCGATCAGCGCGCTCGGTCGAATGCCCCAAGACGCGAGCAGGCTGGCCATTGCGTATTCGATCACGAACAGCGTTGGGAGTGCGTGTAGTGGCCGCCCTAGCGTGGGTGCGCCGTCGCTCTTTGCATGCCCTTCCGGATAGACGAGCGCGCGAATGTCGATGCCGAGGCGCGGAGCGAGCAGGTCGGCGCACTCGTCCAGCGCGGAACGGAACGCGGGCTCGCAGCGGTACAGGCCCTCCGCCATTCGCATGTATTGCGCGCCGCCGCCTGGAAACATGAACGCGACATCGACGTCGTCGCCGCCTACGAGATCTACGTGGCAGCGCTTCGGGTCGAGCCCTCTCAACAGAGAGGCCGCTTCTGCCGCGCTTTCGGCGACGATTGCGGCGCGGCAGGACAGGCGACGTCGGCCGATGGCAAGGGTGTAGGCCACGTCGCCGAGATCGACGCCCGGCTGGAGCTCGAGCTCTCGCGCGAGCTCTTCGCGCATGCGTGACAGCGCAGTTGGCGTCCTCGCCGAAAGGAGCAAGAGCTGCTGCGGGCGGGTACTGCTGGTGGGCTCGAGCGGGGGCGCCTCTTCCAGGATGACGTGCGCGTTGGTGCCGCCGAGGCCGAACGAGCTGACGCCTGCCCGGCGGAGCGTCTCGCCGCGAGGCCAAGCAGAGGTAGCCGCGTTGACGAAGAACGGGCTGGTCTCGAAATCGATGGCCGGGTTCGGTGTCGAGAAGTTGAGGCTGGGCGGGATCAGCTCGTTTTCCAGCGCGAGCACCGTCTTGATGATGCCCGCCACCATTGCCCCGGCGTCGAGGTGACCGATGTTCGTCTTGATGGATCCGATGGCGCAGAAGCCGCGTCGCTGCGTCGTGCGGCGGTAGGCACGCGTGAGGCCGGCGATCTCCATCGGATCACCAATCACAGTGCCGGTTCCGTGCGTCTCGACGTATTGAATGGCGTCCGCGTCGATGCCTGCGAGCTCCAACGCGCGGGCGATCACACTGGCCTGGCCCTGAATGCTCGGTGCCGCGAAACCTATCTTGGCAGCCCCGTCGTTGTTGATCGCGGTGGCCTTCACCACCGCTCGAATGTTGTCGCGGTCACGCAATGCGTCGGCCAGCCGCTTGACCACGATGAAGCCGCAGCCGCTGCCCCGGACCATGCCCGACGCCTTGGCATCGAAGGCCCGCACATGGCCGTCTAGCGCGAGCGCCCCACCGTCGACGTACATGTAGCCAGCCTTGGTGGGCACGAGCACCTTGGCGCCGCCGACCAGCACCATGTCGCTGTCGCCCGCGCGCAGACTCTGACATGCCAAGTGAAGCGCGACCCCGGAGGTGGAGCAAGCCGTCTGGACATTCACCGCTGGTCCGCGGAGATCGAGCTTGTAAGCCACGTGGGTCGCGGGAAAGTCGCGCTCGTTGCCGATCTGCAGGGAATGCTCGATGAGGCGACCCTGATATTCGGGATGCTTTGCGATGTTTTCCAGCAGGTACGGGTTTCGGCCGACGCCGCCGAAGACGCCGATCTTGCCGGGGTAGCGCGCCGGGTCGTAGCCGGCGTTCTCGAGGGCCGCATACGCGCACTCGAGGAAGATGCGCTGCTGCGGATCCATCAGCTCGACCTCGCGGGGAGTCATGCCGAAGAACGCCGCGTCGAAACACTCGGCTTCTTCCAGCGCGAAGCAGGTACGCACGTAGTCGGGGTCGGAGTAGAGCTCGGGGTCGAGCCCCGCTTGCACCAGATCGGACGCCTCGACAGGGCGCGTCGACTCTTTGCCGAGAAGCAGATTTTGCCAAAGCTCGCTCGGGTTCTTGGCCCCGGGGAAGCGACCGAACAGCCCGACGATCGCCATTTCGGTCGAGTGACTCGCGACGGCCGCCGGCGCCTGCTGGCGCTCGTTCGAAACGGCAGCGGCGCGCTCGGGCGCAGGGCCACCGAGACGCTTCGCGACGGCTTCTGGAAAGTCTCGCGCGAGCACGCGCGCTATCTCGGCGATGGTCGGCGCCTCGAAGAAGCTGACGATCGGGATGCGCTCGGCGAGCTGGTCACTCAGCCGCGCGACGAAGCGCACCGCCTGCAGCGAAGTGCCGCCCAGCTCGAAGAAGCGATCGTGAATGCCGACCGGCTCGATCTCCAGCGTCTCTACCCAGAGGCCGCACAAGAGGCGCTCCAATGCCGAGCGCGGCGCAGCGTAGGGCCGCAGCAAGTCAGGTCGCGCGCCGCCTGGTCTGGGCAATGCCTTGCGGTCCACCTTGCCCATCGGTGACAGGGGCAGCGTGTCGAGCACGACGAACGCCGACGGCACCATGTAGCTCGGCAGCTTCAGCTCGAGCGCCGCCCGCAGCTTGCCGACCGACAGGCCATTGCCCGTGAGATACGCGACGAGGCGCTTGTCGCCCGGCGAGTCTTCGCGCGCCAGCACCACCACCTGGCTGACGGCGGGCTCTGCTCCCAGCGCGGTCTCGATCTCGCCGAGCTCGATGCGATGCCCGCTGATCTTCACCTGGTCATCGAGCCGGCCGCAAAATTCGATGTTGCCATCTGGCAGGCGGCGCACCCGATCGCCCGTGAAATAGAGTCGGGCGGTCGGTTCGCGGGAGCCTCCGCCGAGGAATGGGCTTTTGACGAAGCGCTGTGCAGTGAGCTCGGGCCGATTGAGGTACCCGGTCGCGAGGCCGTCACCGCCGATGTAGAGATCACCGATCTCGCCGTCGGCCACCGGCTGTCGATCTTCGCCGAGAATGTAGACCTCGGTGTGCGCAATGGCCGTGCCGATGGGGATCGAGGCGAGCGCCGGGCTCAGCTCGCGCGGAATGCGATAGCAACAAGTGAAGGTGGTGCTCTCGGTGGGGCCATAGCCATTGACGAGCTGGGTATTGGGCAAGAGCTCGAGCGCGCGCCGAATGTGCGCGACGCTCAATGCCTCCCCGCCGGCCAGCACCTCGTTCACCGTCCGCAGCGTCTGAGGGGCGCGATCGATCACCAGGTTGAACAGCGACGACGTCAGCCACATGGTGGTGACGCCCAGCCGCGCGACGACAGCGCCGAGCTTGTCGAGATCAGGCGCACCACAGCCCGGGTAAAGCACGCAGCAGCCGCCATTGAGGAGGGGGCCCCAGATCTCCAGCGTCGCGGCGTCGAACGAGACCGGCGCGAGCTGCAAGAACACACGCGAAGCGTCGAGTGGTGTGTAATGGTTGTCGATCACCAGGCGCAGCACGCCTCGATGTGGCACGCACACGCCCTTCGGCTGCCCGGTCGAGCCGGAGGTGTAGACCACGTAGGCGAGGCTCGCGCCGTCGGCGGCCGCGGTCTGCGACGCGCGGGCGGGGCGAACAGCTTGCGCTTCGCCTTTGCCCCAGTCGGAGTCGAGCTGAACGACGCTCGCTCGCGTAGCGGGAAGCGAGCCGACGAGAGCCGACTGGGTGAGCAACACCTGTGCGGCCGTGTCCTGCAGCATGAAAGCGATGCGCTCGCTCGGATAGGCGGGGTCGAGCGGCACGTACGCGGCGCCTGCCTTCAGGATCGCCAGGAAGGCGACGATCGTCTCGATCGAGCGATTCATGAAGGTCGCGACCAGCGCGCCCGGCTGTACGCCATGGCGGGTGAGCGACGCTGCCAGGAGCTCGGCACGGCGATCGAGCTCGGCGTAGGTGAGGGCTCGGTCCGCGCCGCCTGTCAGATCCGGGAGCACGAGCGCGACGCTGTCTGGCGCTTTTCGCGCCTGCCGCTCGAAGCGCTCGTGAATCGTCCCGTCTCGGTCGTAAGTGGGCATGCTCATCGCAGACGACGCAGTGGCTGGGCAGTATAAGAGACCACGGTTGGATGACAGACCAAAAGGTCGGCTGAAGTCGGCTTCCTAATCGTGGCGGCTCGGGACGAGCGACGATTCTCCTTCCGGCGCCGGTCCGAACAGGGGTCTCGGTCCCCAGAACCAAAAAAGGGCCAACGCGAGTAGAGCTTTCATGACAACGAACGCGATGTACTGGGTGAGGCCACCCCGAAGCGGCAACACCGGAATGATTTGGCTAGTGTAGTTCGTGGTCAGCTGCATCACGAACACCACCAGAGCGCTCCCCGTTCGCAGGTACAGCCAGCCGCAGATCGCGGCGATGGTCATGAAGTTGAGAATCAGCGGTAGAATCGGCAGGCCGGGCGCCACCTGAATTCCAGCAAAAACGAGGGGCACGTACCACATGCCCCACAGCACACCCGCCGCGATGGATGCCGCGAAGAGGCGCCAGCGGCGCGCAAAAATGCCGATCAGAAAGCCTACCCAGGCGATCTCTTCGACAGCGGAAATGCGCACCGACAGCCAGAAAAAATCGAAGCCTGCAGCCTCGTCGAAGTCGAAATGAATGCGGTCGACTTGACCGACGAGACGCAGGATTGCGAGAGCGAGCAGCGCAACTATGGAGGGATACAAAAGAGCGAAGGCCCAATACTTCGGGCTGACGCGGTAGACGCCGAGGGAGCCAACGAGCTTCCAGACGCCGGCCTTCCCGGACACCACTGCCGTGACCGCCAGCGCCCAGAGGGCAGGGCCGAAGACACGAGTTGACGCGAGACCGTGGTTGCGAATCTCGTAGTACTGCGACAGAACCAGCAGCACTTGCATCGTAAACGCGCCGATGCAGAAGCTTACCGCCGGGTAGCTGGCAATGCCCCTGCGCAAAAAGCTCACGGGCTACGGCCGCTCGAGCGGGAAGCTCTTCATGAAACTTTCCACCTGGCCAAACATCGCTTCGCGGTCCGCCCGCGCGAAGTAGCTGTGATCTGCTTCGGGATTGTACTTCACGGTGATCTGCTGTCGGCCTTCGAGTCGGGGAAACATCTCGTCGAACTGCTTCTCGGCGACGAAGGAGGACCAGCCCCCGGTGTATACGTAGAGCATGCGGGCTCCTCGCTCCAGCATCTGCTGAAGCTGCAGACGGGCGTCCTCTATCGGTGGCCAATCTTGAAAGAACAGCGCCTCTCGCGCCCCGCTCACCTCGAGCGGCTCGCTCGGTGGAGGTCCGGTGCGGAGCGCGTGGGCGCCCCCCAACCGGCGGGTCGCTGTGGCAACCAGGCGCTCTGCCGACGCCACCCAGGTCTCTGGCTTGCGCAGCTTGCGCAGGACGAGCTGGCGGTAGTAGAGGCGGGTCGGATACGCATAGCCGTCGAGTAGCCAGATGCCGCTGACGCGAGCGTCGGCCCGGCAGAGGTGATGGGCGTTCATCGCGCCCGAACACAGCCCCCCCACGACGAAGCGCTGCGCGCCATAGCGCTGGCTCAAAAAATCGATCGCCGCGCGCCCATCGGCGACGGTCGGCTGCGGGGCGGCGGGCCCCGAGCGCGGCAAGCTGTCGCCGAGGCCGGCTTGGTCGAAGCGGAGCACGCGGAAGCCTTGGGCCGCGAGGCGCCGAGCAAGCTCGACGGACATCCCGAATGGGCCTGCCCGATGAACCAGGCCCGCGTTGAGAAGGATGACAAACGGCCTGCTCGTCGCGCCGTTCGACGCAGCGCTCGAACCGTCGTCGCCCGGTGGCAGCGACACGATTCCCAGCAAGGAACCGTCTGCGCCGAATGTGTGAATGCGCTCGGTTGGGTTCAAACGGTTCGAGCCTCGGACCCGGCGGCGCGCTCCGTGAGCAAGCTCGTCAGCGTGCGTACGGCGTCGCCAGCGAGCAAGAGCTCCTCCACCGCCTCGTTGCTCGTCCAACGTGCGCGCAGCTCGCTGTGTGTGAGCCGCACATCGTGGTTCGCTTCTCGCAACCGCCGCTCGAAACGCTCGATCTCGCTGGCAGGGGAAGAACACAAAAGGTGAACCTTCGTTTGCGGGAGATCCGCGACCATTGCGCTGTCGACACACCCGATTTCAGCAAGCAAGCGAGCCCCGAAATCGAAGCCGACAAGCTCGCTGCCAGCGGCGTGTCGTGGCCTCGGGTTCCAGTAGCGGGCCGAGTCCGACGCCAGCGTCTCGTGGAGGCTGCGGAGATCGGCCACGTACTGCGCACCGTCCAAGATCGGGTCCCATAGGACCAGCGTCACGGGGGCGATTCGCTTGGCTGCCATCGCCGCAATGGTGGCACCGAGCCGCAGCCCGACCAGTGAGATTCGACGCACGCGAGCGACGTCTCGCAGCTCTTGCGCTGCCAGCACGGCATTTTCTTGCCAGCGCTGGAGCGACGCTTCAGCCAGCGAGCCGGCAGAGTCACCCACGCCGAACCAGTCGAAACGAAGACAGTGAAAGCCCACCTTGGCAAGCGCCAACGCGACCTGGCGCATCGCCCAGTGTGTCCGGATGTGCTCTTGCCCGATCGGTGGACACAGAACGACGCCATGGCTGCGGTCCAGCGCGGGCGCTGGCTCGTGCAAACAGCCGAGCAGATGGGCTTGGGAGTCGCCGAAGAAGAAGGCGGTCAAGCGCTGCTTCTTTCGACGTCGATGCTACGGCGTGCCATCGCTCGGCGCGATGCTGCTTCGGGGCGGCTTCCACGTCAACATCGGCTAGCAGACCGCGCCTAGAATCGCTTCTTCGCATGGCAGCGATGGCTCGCGTTCCTGGTCCGATTCCTGTCTCGCCGGGCTTGCGCGAGGCGCTCGTGCTCGTGCTCGACCTCGAACTACGAAGTAATGGGGGAGCGGAGATGGCGGAAGCGCTTCGGCTTTCGTCACGTGGCGTTCGACGACACCATTAGCGACGAGGGGCCGCTTTGCACGCCGCTCGGGAATGACGCGCCTGCTCGCATCGAGTGGTGGTTCTTGCGAAAAGGCTCAGGATCGGACTCCGGCTTCCTCCGGGATCAGTGTGGTGAACGTGACCGGCCCAGGTGTGGTGGATGTAGTTGCCCTCGATGCAGTGCTCGGTCGACCCGTAGAGGAAGACGCCGGCCGCGGCGGAGCCGTCGATCTCGCACCCGACCACCTCGACGAGCCGTGGTCGGCCGCGATCTGGTTGTCCCTCCAGGGCGTCGAAGCGCTCGACCGCGTCGGATCGCAGCTTCACGCCGAAGAAGCCGCACCCCTCGTTGTTCCGGCACAAACCATCGGGATGCTGGTGCGGCAGCCGACCCCTGGGTCGCCCCGGCGGACGCCTCAGGCGTCCCTTCGGACGACTTTCGCACTGGAAATTCGACTCGCTCCGACCGATTTCGTAGTTCGAATGTCTTATGCTCTGGGCCCGACGGAGGCCGTAGTTCAGGGCAGGCCGATTGGGCTCTGGCGGTTTCCTGAAGGTGGTCTAATTATTGGGCGACATGGCGAGCCGTCACGCTTGTCTGATCATCTCGAACTTGCAACAAGGAGATCCCATCATATGCAAAAGCTTTCCCTCCCTTCAATCCTCGCTACCCTCGCGGCTCTGACTGCCACAGGAATAGTAGCCTGTGGCTCAGCCACGCCAGCGCCCGAGGCCGCCGCGACCGCCAAGGAGGTGCCCGTTGAGGTCACATCAGAAGCGCCAACCACCCGGAGAAACACCATGACTTCCAAAAAATCTGTCTTGTCGGTCGGCGTGCAGCCGCAGCTCATCGACTTCGCCGATCCGGCCTACGCTGCCTTTCCAGGCATGACGGCCGAGAAGGTGCAAGGCGGACTGGATAAGGACATTGCCGCACTGAACGCCATGGGTTACGAGGCCCAATTGTGCCTTACCGATTTTGGCGAAACCGCGGAGGCCGTGATCCGTGCCACCCTGCAGCAAAAACGCTATGACTGCGTCGTGATCGGTGCGGGCATGCGCACCATCGGTAAAAACTTTCTTCTGTTCGAGAAAGTGCTGAACGTGGTTCATGAACATGCCCC
>Ga0163144_10001249_pt1 | contig 59973 bp, 50 predicted proteins | sample OliLak19BULKMAT1_FD_123175 | JGI IMG/M metagenome (GOLD analysis project Ga0163144, IMG submission 123175) | Freshwater microbial mat bacterial communities from Lake Vanda, McMurdo Dry Valleys, Antarctica - Oligotrophic Lake LV.19.BULKMAT1 | ecosystem: Environmental > Aquatic > Freshwater >...
AGCAAAGAAGTTTTACCATGATCTACGTGCCCCATAACTGTAACTATAGGCGCTCTTGGTTTTAAATCTTCTGGGCTGTCCTCTCTGTCAATTAAGATATTCTCAACATCCGACTCTTTAATACGCTTAACGGTATGACCAAAGCTAGTAACGACCAATTCTGCTGTATCTGCGTCAATTGACTGATTACTGGCTGCCATTACTCCAAGCTTCATTAGCTCTCTAATAACATCTGCTCCCCTTTCAGTCATTCTATTAGCAAGCTCTGCAACAGTAATAACCTCAGGAACTATAACTTCACGGTAAACTTTGTCAGCTTTTGCAAAACTGCTCTCGTGCTTTCTTCTTTCTTTTGCTCTTGCTCTTTGAATCGAAGCTAAAGACCTTGTTTTAAAAGGCGCATTACCCGAGTCCTGATCAAGCATATGGAAGATATCTGATTTCTTCAGTTTTTTAGTCTCTAAAAGCTTGGGTTTTACCGGAACTACCACCTCTTCTTCGGCTTTTTCATGACGAACATTGACAGGAGTAGCCGCAGATTTATCACTCTCTTTTTTAAAATCCACGACAACTTCATCAGAGGTATTTAACGAAGCTTCTTGCTCGTGAGTTTCTTTTGCATCTGAACTTTGGTTGATTTCTGCAAGCCTACTTAGCGTACTCAAGGGAGCGCTTTCTTGCCCATCTTCGTCTATAGAACGTTGCAAAGCCGCAAGCCTTCTACTAGCCATTTCTTGATTAGACTGTAAATTATTTGATTCCCTACTAAGAGTTAGATCTCCTCCAGTAGCTTTTCCACGCTTGACTTCAACAACAACTGAAGAAGATGCACTCAAATTTTTTGAAACCATTTTAGGATAAATGGACTTGCTACTTAAACTCAACTTATTAGTACCAAATGTAAGCTTTTTTTCTTTTTTCTCTTCTTTGTTATCTGTCATGTATCCTATTTTCCGTCTGCTTCAAATGTTAAACTGCGAATTAAATAACGACTATTTTATTCATGTGCTTCTGATTGCTTTTTAGCAAAACTAATCAAAGTTTCAATTTCTTCACTACTCACTATGTTTGCAGGGACAATTTGTCTAAACTCAGAAACTGTCACTTCTCCTAAATCTTCGATAGTCTTAACACCAAATTCTGCTAATTTCAAGATATACTCAGGTGGCAAGTCTAGCGTATCAAGAAGCTCTTGTTCTACTCCTAGTTTCTCGAGACCCTCAATAATTTCTTCGTTCTTCTCCTCAAAATAAGTTATAGCACGGTTCTGTAGCTCTTCAACTAATTCCTTATTACTAAAACCTTCAATCGAAGTCAAGGCTGCATTATCAGCATAAGCAATCTGCTCTAAGGACGTATAGCCTTCGGCAGACAACAACTGAGCCGTTACTTCATCTACTCCGAGCTTATTTACGAATAACTCGGTTGTATTTGCAAACTCTTCTCCTCGACGTTTTGACTCCTGCTCCTCTGTCATCACATCTATAGTCCAGCCAGTCATTTTGGAAGCCAGGCGAACATTTTGCCCTCTTCTGCCAATTGCCAAACTTAACTGATCATCCGGCACAATTGCTTCAACGCGCCCCTTATCTTCATCGAAAACTATTTTACTAATTGTCGCTGGCGTCATCGCGTTAATGACAAACTGAGCCACATTTTTATCCCAGCTAATAACATCAATTTTCTCACCACTAAGCTCATTAGTAATCGCTTTTACCCTACTACCACGAACACCAACACAAGACCCAACTGGGTCAACTGAAACATCAGTAGCAAATACAGCTACTTTTGCCTTTGAACCAGGCTCTCTAGCAATCGATTTAATCTCAATTATATTATCATATACTTCTGGCACTTCCATTTCAAACAACTTTCTTAAGAACTCATCATCAGTTCTCGATAGAAAAATTTGCGGCCCCTTTGGCTCTCTTTTTACATCCTGAACATAAGCTTTTACTCTATCGCCTACTTTGAACATTTCTCCACGTATCTGCTGAGTTTTTTTAAGCAACGCTTCAGCACGCCCCACATCTACAATAATATTACCAAATTCTACTCTTTTAACAGTTCCATTTAATATATCACCCTTACGACCTTTATAATCTTCGTACTGACTTTCTCTTTCTATTTCCCCAACTTTCTGAACAATTACTTGTTTAGCAGTTTGAGCCGCGACTCTACCCAAATCAATTGGTGGCAACGGTTCTAGTATTTCTTCACCATTTTCTGCTTCTGGACGAATTAATCTTGCGTCCTCAAGAGAGATCTCTTGGAAAGTATTTTCAACTTTATCCACCACTGTTCTAACTCTAAATAAGCTGATTTTTCCAGTGTTTTGATCTATCTGTGCGCTAATATTTTGCTCAAGACCATATTTCTTACGGCCAGCTATTTGAACAGCTTGCTCCATCGCCTCAATTAATTTGGCCTTAGACACCCCTCTTTCTCTTGATACAGCATCTACTATTTGTAAAATTTCAGCTTTACCAATATTATCCATAACTAACTCTCTTTACTTTATTTTTAAGTTTTCTAGTATTTCTTCTTATGCCAAATGATCAAGTGTCCGATTTATAACGAAATGCACTAATCTTTTTTATTTAATAACGCTCTAAACATATCATCAGTTAAAACTAATTTTGCATTCTTAATGTTGCTATAATCAAAAAACATTTCTATATTTTTTGACTTTAGCTTGACCTTTTCACCTTCAACACCCAAAAGCTGACCTTTGTATGTAAGGTTTCCATTAAAAGCTGCTTTTAGGCGAATTTTAATTTCTCTACCGGCAAATTTATCAAAATCTGTAATTTTCACAAGAGGCCTTTCAACACCAGCCGATGAAACTTCTAAAAAATACTTACCTGAAATAATATCTTCAACATCAAGCATAGCAGAAATATTCTTACTAACTACTTGACAATCATTAACTTGAACCTTTTCACCATCGATTCGCTCAATCAATATCTCAACAATCTTAGTGCTTGTGCCGTGAATAATTACCTTCACAACATCAAAACCTAGTGTATTGACCGTGCTCTCAATAAGACTTGTTACTCTTTGTTCCATTCCAACTTATCTAACAAAAAAGGCGGGCCGTAAGCCCACCTTAAATAACTTATTATTTAACTCTGTGTTTTAGTATAAGTGAAAAAAATTAGTTTTCAAGAAATTTTAGTTTATAATTATAATTAATACTTAATACGACACTTAACTCGCCCCTTCCATCAAATTCCCAGCTAAGTTTATGTCTGTATTACTATCAATAGCTCTAGCTTCTTCAAGCGTCTCTAGTCTTGCTTCAGAATTGCCTTCTTTTTCTTCTTCTTTCCCTTCTTCTTTCTTTTTTACTATTCTTAGCTCGGCCATTTTTGTTGCTCCCATTATAATAGCTTTAATTACATATGGTTTTACACCTTCAGCCTCAGCGAGTTGATTTATAAATGAAGTGGTTGATTTACTGAGCATATCTGCTACTGCCTTAGGATCTAAGCCAGCTAAACCTGCAACACGATCATCTATTATTGCTTTTGCCATAATTAACCTCAAAAACTAAATTATACATCGATTAATGATATTGTATATTAGTTAATTTTTAATTAATATATTAAAAATTAAAGTTTTAACAGCCTATTTATCCAACTCATCAATAACTTCTAACGCAACAAAAGCAGCTGTAATCGCAGGAGAGAATCCACAAAAGAAAGAAGTTTGCATAATAATTTCTCCAATTTCGTTTTTGCTAAAAATATTTCGTTTTAACATCATTCTAATAGTATTTTTTACCTGAACTAACGAAGCACCAACAGTAATTAGAGAAGATAATCTAATAATTTCCCGCTCTCTTTGATTGAGCAGAGAATCACTATTCATAGCCGCAACAGAGTTCTTGATAAACTGCGCATATGGGGGGTGCAGCCTATTAATATTATTAATCATAAAATCCCCTAACTCACCGCCAAGCTCAGAAATTTTTTCTTTTCCCAATTTAATCTTTTTTTCTTCCATTAGGTTTTCCTATTTAACTCTTGATAATAAATCAACAACTGGCTTTGGTTGCCAATCTTCTGTCCATAAGCCACCATACCCACCAGGAGGTGACTTGATTTGCGCAAATGGCATATCAGTGGAAAAACTCCATATAAACGGAATATTATACTCTAATAATTTTTCGTAAAAAATTCTTTGATTTTCGTAGCTCTTCTCTTTAGTAATACCTTCAGGCACATTATCTCCACATGGCCAAGTTGCTTCATGTACAATTACAGCTTTATTTTTTGGCAAAAACGGGTTTTTAAGTATTTCCTCATAAGTTGCTTTAATCCAACCAGCACCATCTATTGGATCACGACGAACATTAACCCACCAAGTTTGCAAATTACACATAATATAATCACCAAGCTCCAACGCCAACCGAGAAGACATATTATATTCAAACCGGTGTAACCCAGTTGTAATTGGAATTTGATAACGCCGTTTTAGTTCTGTAATTTCATTTTTTAACTTGTCAAAATCAGCAAGACCTTTGTGTATTACTTCATTACCTATCAACACGCTATCAATATGATGTATTTTTTTCTTAAGGTTGTCTTTTTCTAATTCGTAAAGTTCATCATTTGGCCACCAAAGCAAAGAAATTACCTTCTCAAACCCTATCTCTTTAGCTATCTGAGGAATATTTTCTAAACCATTAAAAAACCCATAACATGACAAACCACGGAACCCAGATTTATACAATATGATTAATTCATCGTAAACTTGCTTTTCTGTAACTTTATCTTGGCTATATAAGTTAAAAGGCTTACCAGGAGAATAGTTGATCCAATTACGTTTCTGAAGTAAAGATTCTACTAAACTTAAAGACTTTGCGTTCATAACCCCAAACCTATAGATAATTAAATCAAATTTAGTTTTAGTGTACTAGAACAACAAAAAAATCGCGCAGCCTTTTAACTTGTGTTACAAAAATTAATTTATGTTAGGTGATTTTAAGGTGACACAAGTAATAATGACACAAAAGCTTTAAATATATGTTATTGAGCAATATAATTTGTTAGAGAAAATTTGGTTTATACTATCTCTGTCAACCTATAATCAAGCCTATAGGTTTTGTTCATTCTAGCGGCAAGATTCAGATTATGAGAGACCATTACAATCGCAGTATTATACTTTTGCGCACGCTCTAGCAACATATTAAACACTTCATCAGCAGTATTTGAATCAAGATTTCCTGTTGGTTCATCAGCAAGGATAATTCTCGGATCACTTATAAGAGCCCGAGCAATAGCAACTCTCTGCTGCTCACCACCAGAAAGCTCACCTGGAGCATTCCACAGTCTTTTACTAAGACCCAGATCACCTAATATTTCTTCCGATCTATCCATTGCTTCATTCTTATTCATACCCTTGATCAATAAAGGCATCGCAGCATTTTCCTGAGCGGTAAAGTCTCGCAATAAATGATGATATTGATAAACAAAACCCAAGTTCTCGAGCCTTATACGGTCTGCATTTTTTAGATTACTTACCAAAGCATCAGAAACCCCATCAATATGGACGGTCCCCTGACTAGGAGAATCAAGCAACCCAGCAATATGAAGTAATGTAGATTTACCACTACCAGAAGCCCCAACTATTGCAATCATCTGGCCACTATACACTTCAAGGTCAATGTTTTTTAGCACTTCTATCACCGACCTGCCTTGACGATAGTCTTTAGAAACGCCTTTAAGGGAAAGAACAAGCTTGTTATTCATATCTCATAGCCTCAATTGGACTTAAGCCAGAAGCCTTATAGGCTGGGTAAATAGTAGCCAAAAATGATAAAACTAGGGCAATGGACGTAATCATCACAACATCACTAATTCTAACTACTGATGGCAGGCTATACAGGAAATAGATCGCCGGATCAAAGATTCTAGTACCAGATAATTTTTCCAAAAACTGCCTAACATTCTCTATGTTATAGGAAAATAAAAGACCAAATACTACACCTAAAAACGTTCCAATAAATCCAATCATCATACCATTAAAAATAAAGATCAGCATTATTTGCTTTGTTGATGCCCCTATAGTTTTCAAGATAGCAATGTCTTTAGTCTTGTCCTTCACAACCATAAAAAGGCTAGAGATAATATTAAAGGCAGCAACTAAAATAATCAGCGACAAAATTGCAAACATAGCAACCCTTTCTACTTCCAAAGCACTAAGAAATTGCTGATTGTCCTGCATCCAACTCTTAACTTGTACAGAAAAGCCAAAATCTTGCTGCAATGTTTTGGAATACTGTTTAGCATTTTCTTGCTCCTCAATATTAATTTCAAGCAAATTTATACCATTACCCATAGAAAGAAATTTCTGCGCAGCCACTACAGGCATCAACATAGCCGCCGCATCGTAATCGTACAAACCACTCGTAAATATTGCAACAACCGTGAAATCTTTTGCTCTAGGCATACTACCAAAAGCAGTAGGCAACAAACTTGGTGCAATCAACTTAATTTTCGAACCAGCAGATATTCCCAAAACACGTGCAAGCTCAGAACCAACAGCAACAACATTAGCTCCATCGTAATCAGAAAAACTACCTTCCAAAACATTACCAAGTATTTCGCCTTTCGTCTTTAAATCAACAGCATCTATACCCTTTATAATAACCCCGCTATTGGTTCCAGTGCCAAGGGCAAGCGCTTGCCCAACAACCAAAGGAGTAACTTTTTTAACGAATTTATGATTACGAGCTTTACTAACCAAATCTTCATAATTCTCTATAACTTTGCCCATTGGGGTTACAGAAATATCTCCATTAAGGCCAATTATGTTGTTAGTTAACTCGATATGAAAACCATTCATTACAGACATGACAATGATTAAAGCAGCCACGCCAATCGTAATACCCGCAAGAGATATTCCAGAGATAATCGAAACGAACTTCTCGTTCTTTTTAGCGTTGAAATATCGAAACGATACAATTGATATAAAGTTATTTAACATGAAGACTACTTATTATTTCAATTGCCGCTGAATCTACCGAGATATCTTGCACTTCACCAGATTGTCTATGCTTCAGTTCTACCAAATCACTCCCAGCTTTTTTAGGACCGACGATAATTTGCCACGGCGAGCCAATTAAATCATGAGTAGCAAATTTTGCACCAGGGCTATCTCCTGTATCGTCATATAGCACATCGATATTTTGAACTACAAATTGATTATACAAACTCCTAGAAATTTGATTACACTTATCGTCCTTAATATTTAAGTTAATTATCGAAACTTTGAATGGAGCAACTTGCATTGGCCAAATTATCCCTCTCTCATCATGACTAACTTCAATTATTGCAGCAACTAATCGTGAAATACCAATTCCGTAGGAGCCCATTTGTATAGGAACCAGGCGACCGTTACTATCATTAACCATAGCGCTCATTGGTTTTGAGTACTTATCTGCAAAATTAAAGATATGACCAACCTCTATTCCTTTTCTTACAGATAGCTCACTTTCGCTCAATGGACAATTATCTGGGTCATGCTTCTCCTCAGTTGCCGCATAAAGAGACTTCAATTGGTTTATATCTCCAGCAATAGTCTCACCTAAAATATCGAATTTCTTATCATAGTATAATGTACTTTCACCAGTATCTGCAACCACATGGAACTCATGACTCAGTTCCCCACCGATCTCTCCAGGATCAGCAGCAAGAGGAATTGCATTTAAACCCAAATCTCTAAATGTACGCATGTATGCAACAAAAACTTGATCATAGGTCCTGATAGCGCTTTCCATGTCTATATCAAGTGAGTACGCATCTTTCATCAAAAATTCTCTACCACGCATAACGCCAAAGCGAGGCCTGATTTCGTCACGAAACTTCCATTGAATCTGATATAATACTTTTGGCAGCTCTTTGTAGGACTGAAAACTATTACGAACAATGTCAGTAATCAATTCTTCGTTTGTTGGCCCAAATAATAAATCGTGATCATGCCTATCCTTGAAACTAAGCATTTCTCTTCCATACACATCAAAACGTCCAGATTCACGCCATAAACTAGCATCCTGCACACATGGCATCAATAGTTCAACAAAGCCAGAAGCATCCATGTTAAACCGTACAATATTTTCAATATTTTTGAGGACTTTTAAACCTAGTGGTAACCAGCTATAAATCCCCGCCGAAGACTGACGAATCATACCGCTCCGAAGCATAAGCGAATGAGATACAACTTGAGCCTCAACTGGTTTTTCTTTTAATACTGGCAAAAAATATCTGGATAATAACATAACTTTAAATTAACTTTTTCATCTTATAAAAACTATGACAACTTATCTAAAGCCGTCCTGAACTTGTTTCCACTAGTATCGAGAATAAAAAAAACCTTATGCAAAATATAGCACAGTCATGCCGGGCGTGATCCGGTATTGCGCAAGATCCTGAATCAAGTTTAGGATGACTTCTTAGCTCAACAAGGCTTTTGATTAATACAATCAACAGGTACTATAACTTATTATTTCAAACACTAGTGCACCCGCAGCAGGAATAATAGGAAAAGCAACCCTACTCTCCTTAAGCCTTTCTGATCATATTACAAAATTCCTGGCGTTTCTCATGATTGTCTAAATATAGGCCAGTAAAATGACTAGATTCAAGCACGCTTCCTTCCTTCAATGTTCCCCTTGTAGTCATACAGCTATGGGTAGCTGAAATTCTCACAGCAACACCTTTTGGGTTCAAATATTTTTGCAAAGCGCAAGCGATATTAGCAGTCATTCTTTCTTGAATCTGTAAGCGCTTAGAAAATACATCCACCAATCTAGCCATCTTACTGACTCCAACTACTACCCCATCAGGCATATACGCAATATCTACTGTACCAGAAAACGGCAACATGTGATGCTCGCATAATGAAGTAAAACTCACTGACTTTAGTAATACCACGTCATTATATTCACTAATATCATGAAATTTTTTATTTAAAACCTTAGCAACATCGTGCGCGTAACCTTCAAAAAGTTCATCGTAGCTTTTAACAACTCTTGTGGGAGTATCTCTCAAACCTTCTCTAGACGTATCTTCACCGATATACTCTAACAATAGTTTTACCGCTGCTTGAGCTTGTTCTTTTGTTGGCCTTTCCACTTGATTTCTCTAATCCTTAAAATTCTTTTGCAATCAGTATACTACAAATCTTTAGTCTAATGAATTTCAGAGCGAGGTTAGCGCAGCGTACACTATGTACGTTAGCACAACTGAAGCTCACAAAATTCGTTTGTATCATTTAAACTGAAGAACGGTATAAGTTTTTAGCACAAATATAAACAAACATCAAGCCACCAATTATCGCAATCAAACCTCCACCTCCAACCATACCCATATACATCTTTGCAGAGAAAGGTATATCACTCCCTGGTGTTTTTCGAAGAACTCCGTACCCGCCAGCAAGAGCTAACCCCGCTACGTGCAACAACTGACCAAAGGTAATAACATAAATTTGCCAAGCGACAACTTTGCCCGACTTGTTTCCTTGCCAATTTTCTAAAACATCATATAACCTACCAATTAATCCATCCGAGTGGATCAGTGTTTTCTTGATCTCTGCTTTAAAACAAATTAAATATGTGAGACCCATAAAGGCCACACTAATTCCAACAATTGATCCGTGATAATGCGCAGGAATAGTAACATTTACACCAGATATAATTGCTCCAATTAACCCTCCAGACAAGAACAGTAAAGAAGAAGCTAAGAATGCTGCCGATACGAAAGGTGGGACATTTTTTATTCTAGCTGTCAGCAATTCAAATAATAAAGCTAAAATAAAAATCGTTGGCGCAAGACCGCCAGTATAAATCATATGTAGAGTAAAAAACTCTTTGAAAACACCGTCGGAAACATCATAATAAAAATGACCAATAAAAATAAAAAGAGCCAGAACAAAATTAAGCGCCAACAACATTTCATAAACATTGGTATAATTCAGCCTTCCACCTTTCCAAGTTTCAGCTAAAGCAAGCAAAGCAAACATCATCACTTGAGTATATATAAACTGAAGCAAATGCCCCCCACTCCAAAAAAGCATTTCGTAGTAATAATCAATCTCGAGCGGAACGATATTAGTCAAAGAATCAATACCAAAATAAGAGAGTATAAAACAAACCCACACACCGATAAATAATAATGCCGAAGTACATTTAGTAATCACAACGATTCTGTCCCCATAAGAAAAAGCATCTTGTTTAATAAAACTCATAACGACTATTTGTACCGAGAAGATCAAAATTACTACACCAAAAAGACTTAGTCCTATTATAAAAACAAGGTTTTCGAGCATTGGCACGTAATTATTCATTACCGGCTCTGATCCAGGGAACAAAGGACTAAGAGCCATAAGCAACATTCCAACGAACCCGGCCTTAGCATAGGCCGATTCGAAGCCTGATTTAATCTTTGATACACTCCAAACAGCGCTTGTAATAGCAAGTAACCAGACGAGTACAGATAAATTCACATGAATAACCAAAGCAGTTCTGAATACCATGGGGTCGGAAAATACTTGACTAAGGCCTGGGGTTCTAAGCACAACTAGAACGACTGAATACAGACCAGCAATTGCTAGTGCAAATATGCCATTTTTAAGCCAACTAATCATCACTATCTCCATTAACAATACGCAGAATTTTATATATCTCGCCTGTGATCATTTACAAACCATACCCTGCAGCATTACTTTTAACTTTAAAACTCTTTCTATGATGCACAGACTGCCCATACTTTATTATTGCTTCCATATGTTCTTTTGTTCCGTAGCCTGAGTTTTGATGCCACTTATACTCCGGGAATTCGTCTGACAAATTATCCATTAACCTGTCTCTTGTAACCTTAGCAATAATTGACGCTGCAGCTATTGAAATTGACTTATCATCCCCTTTTATTATGCTTAAAAACCTTTGATCATCAAATTTCATATTACCATCAACTAGTACAATATCAGCTTTTACTTCAAGAATAGAAACCGCTAGACAGCAGGCTTTTATCGTTGCTTGCAATATATTTATCTCATCAATTTCGCTAGATCCAACAATTCCAACTGCCCAGAGGTAATTCGATGTTATATGGTGATAAATATCCTCTCTTTGCTTCTTAGAGAGCTTCTTAGAATCCTTTATACCTTTAATAATATTATCTTGATCTACTATAACAGCAGCAGCAACTACCGGCCCAGCAAGCGGTCCCCTCCCAGCTTCATCAACACCAGTAATAATTTTACCAATAAATTTCTTCTCAATTTCTAAATCAGGCATTATTTCTCATCATTTGTACGCATGCAAGCGCGGCAGTAACGGCTGTCTCAGTTCTTAGGACTGTATTACCCAAACTTATAGGATATACGTGATCATATGATTTAATAAGGCGCATTTCATTCTCAGAAAAACCACCTTCAGGACCTATTAAGACAGCTATTGTTCGTTTCAGCTTTGGGATATCAATGATTCTATTTGTCTTAATCTCTGATTCACAAGCGAAAATCACCTGTTCAATTTCAGGTAATTTACAAAATTCACTGAGCTGCATTTCTTGCGCCAATTCTGCTGGCTTAAATCTCTCACTTTGCTCTGTAGCACTTATGATGCATCTTTCCATCTTTCCTTTGTTAATTGTTTTATATTGGGTTCTTTCCGACAAAAGCGGGATAATTTTGGTCACACCAAGGGCAGCAGCTGACTTTATAGCTTCGGTCATACGATCAGTCTTAATAAGGCAAAGCCCAAGTATTAGCTCTTTCTCAACTGTAACAGCCCTAATCTGAGATTCAATACGAACAGTCACGTGAGACTTACCGACCAATTCTTCTACTTTAGCAGTAAATTCACCATCAATAGCGTTAAATAACCTAAAAATATCTGACCTCTTCAAACGCATCACTGACTTTAAGTAATGAAAATCTTCGTTTTCTATTTTTAGAGTTTGATTTTTACAAATGGACTGACTAGTATAAAGCCTGGTTAAATGGGAAAACTTCATCATCTACATGAAAGAAAATAATAATCTGGATAATACACCAACAATCAAAAAAAGCTCAAGCAAAAACATGCCTGAAGAATTTGGTGGTCCAAAAGGACTCGAACCAACGAGGTATGGAGACTGGGAAAAAGGAGGCAGAGTTTCTGATTTTTAATACAATATAAAATTAGAGGAATTAGTAGGAATTGGCTAATATTAGACCATCTTTGATCATCATTTGTACGTTTATAGTTGTAGCACTTGCAGCCACAACAGAATGGATCAACCCTGGAACTTTCTTTATCGTAAATACATTTGGCCTTACTGCCTTAATCATAATTATTACAGCAAAAGCACATTTCGGAAAAATTGATTTAACATCCGAGCAAAATGCACACTCACAAAAATTACAATCGCTTGGCCAATTGTCCAGCGCAATTGCCCATGATTTTAATAATCTTTTGACAGTAATTATTGGTAATAGCGACTTACTACTAAATCGCTATTCGCGCAGTGATAATTCGTTTAAAGAGGCTTATCAAATAAAATCAAATGCTCTCAGGGGGGCAAAGCTTGTTAAGCAGCTTCTTTCTTTCGCTAAGAAGTCTTCAATTCAACCAATAAACATAAATATCGCTGAGCTATTCAAAGAGCTTACCCCTTTATTTTCACAATTACTTAGTGAGAAATATAAAATTGTTATCACTAATATAGACAAAGATGCTGTGATATATGCCGATCCAATTCAACTTGAACAAATAATTATCAACCTAATAATAAATGCACGTGATGCTATGCCAAATGGCGGAAATATTTTTATCGGTATTGTTTTTGCCTTTATAAACAATAAGCATAATACTGAAGGATATTATAAACCAAATACTTCAAAAATTATAGAACCAGGGCAGTATGTCCGAATTGAGGTAAGTGACTCTGGCATCGGTATTCCAAAAGAAATATTACCCAAGATTTTTGATCCATTTTTTTCAACAAAAGATTCCTCTGGCACTGGTCTTGGATTAGCGACTGTTTTTCAAATTATTGAAAAACTTGGTGGGCATGTTCTAGTGAAGTCACAAAAAAATATAGGAACCAGCTTCATTATTTATATCAATCATGTCAAAGATGCCGATATATCTGCTATATCAGAAATATCTTCAGATGAATCTCTTGAATTAAATTCCTCTGATTATAACATTTTATTGGTTGAAGACGAAGATTCTGTAAGGATGTTTGGCGCTCATGCTCTAAGCGACTTTGGTTTCAATGTATTGGGTGTAAGAACTGCCGAAGAAGCCTTAGAAATCGTCACACAAAATCAGAGAAGAATCGACCTATTAATAACCGATGTAATGCTTGGATCTATGGACGGCTATGACCTAGCAAAATTGATTAAACTAGAACTCCCAGACTTAAAAATAGTAATAACATCCGGTTACGACGAAACTGCAATGGATGGCATAGAACTAAAAAAACACCTCTTTTTAAGCAAACCATATACCCTTAAAGAACTTGTCGATAGCGCAAGAAAGGCACTAAGGGATTAGATGGACATAGCCGAGTTTGGGGCACGTAAGCAACGCGGTGGCAATTTTGGTTAAATTAATCTGAGTTTGGTGTAAGAAATGGATATTCTGGTAAAAATCCGAATGGAGGTCTGTCATCCTGAACTCGATTCAGGCTCCATGGCAACTTAAGAAGATCCCGGATCAAGCCTGGGATGACCCATGTAAATCAAAACCGTCATCCTGGGGACTTTAGCCGCCTAAATACTTCTTTACTACCAACTTTTCTTTTTGCCAAATTTTACCTGACAAGTCTTATCACTAGAACAATATAACATAACTTGCTTATACTCTATGATTTCACTATTACTAATTACTTGGTTTAAAGAAGAGTCGCACCCGATCTTTTTTGAGGTTATAATTGATATATCTGCATCAAGACAGCGCCAATAATTTAAAGATACCGTTTTTCCGTTAGCTAGTTTAAATAAACGATCTGTTCTGGTAATAGGAATTATTGACATTTTAGCTTCTTTTTGACCAAACCAACTAACCCAATAATCTGCTGTAAAAGCTGGTATTTTTTCTTCTGAAAATATCTGAAATCGGCCATCTTCATTTTTAGTAGCTATTATTTTTAAGCTATGATCATAAATAAAATCTGGTTTTGGTACAAAAATCATCATTAACAATGAACATACAATTATAATAAACCCAGCCAAGCGCCACCTTGTCTGCCAAAGACTAAGCCAGAAAAATCCTATAGTAAATACCACTAGACTCAGTGGCGTAATATGACCAACAGCCCAAACTGCCCCTGGAAGTTTAACGACAAAGTCTGCGCTATCAATTACTATTGAAATAAAATAACTAAGTAACTTTAACACCGAAGAATCAAGACCAATTGGCATCAGAATTGAAGAAATTAGTACCAATGGCATCATAAAAAATGACATCATTGGAACAGCTATCAAATTCATCAAAATTGAGTAATTCGCAAATTTATAAAAATGATAAATCACATACGGCGCAGTCATAATACTAGCTAAAAGGCTAGAGTAAATATTGGCAAAAATATATAACTTGATTGAAGCAACAATTCCTTTGCTGTTACCAAGGATAGATTTATTCTTCATGTAAAACTCATAGCCAGATATCAAACATAATACTGCAGCAAAGGAGAGCTGAAAACTTGGGTGCAAAACATATTCAGGCAAAAACAAAAGAATTAAAAAGGCTGCAATCATCACGGAACGAAGGGGATAAGGCGACCTGCCCCAAATAGTTGAAACAATAAAAATAGACGTCATAATAAATGCCCGCGAGGCAGCAATATTTGCTCCACTTATATGTAAATAAGCAAAACTACCTATTATAGAAATAATAGCAGCAATTACTTTTACATTAGTGTTGTATGCAAAGAAATTAGAGCAATTTAACAATGCTCTACTACTTATAAAAAATAGCATAGCAACAAGAGAAAGATGCAACCCAGATACACTTAAGATATGGGCAATGCCGCTATCACGCATATTCTTCGCAACATCTATCGGTATTGCTTTTGTTTCTCCAATCAGAATTGCTGCAGCAAAATTACCTTCTCTGCTTCCCATCACCCCTACTAAACGACTATATATTTTTGCTCTAAGCCTTTGAATAAAATCATTAAAACTGCTATTTTTCTGTGATATTACTTCAGGTGAAGTTAAAGCGTACCCAGACGCTTCTATACCTGACATATACATATAAAAGCCAAAATCAAATGTTCCTGGAAGGACACTTGAAGAAAGGGGAAATAATTTGGCTCTCAATTTTACTTTGACACCATAATCCAAATCAGTTGCAAGTTTTTGACCAATGTTTATCCTAACTTTACTTAAAGATTCATTATCTATTTTTGCATCACTAAGAGTAATTTGCATACCTCGAAGAGACGGCTTGATAGCAATAACTTCACCAGTAACATCTGTCACAACAATCTTCTGAATTGGTTTTGTTTCAACTAAAGAGGCACGTAAATTACTAACAAAAAATCCAATGAAGAAAGAGGCGCAACAAGTGATAATAAAAAATATTACTATATCTTTATTTTTAAAATAAAGAGCCAACAAGACTAATGAGATAGAAATGACTAACGAATAATAGGAAGAGAAAACAAAAACATTTTGAAAGAAATACACAATACCGAAGATAAAGCTAACAAAAAACCAAAGGCTTAAGTGATGATACTCTTCTTCGAGTTTACGACGAAAGTAGTTGATATTCATCGAATCATATCAACTACTATTTTGGCAGCAATGTTTGAAGGTTTCTGATCTGAATTAAAGCCAATAGACTCAAGCACTTTCTGAGATTCAGCAACCTGACTCTTAGCTCCCTTATAATCACTAAGAAGATCGCTTATTGCTTGTGTAACATTCTCTGCGTTAAAATCTGATTGTATATACTCAGGAATTATTTCTCTATTTGATATGATATTTATCAAAGATGCGTATTTGATTTTTACCATTAACTTCAAAAAGAAAAATGTAATAGGATTCAATTTATACCCCACAATCATCGGAGTGCCTGATGCTGCAATCTCGATTGTATTAGTACCAGACTTGGCCAAAGCGCAATCGCTTATGGCAAAAGTCTTAAGACGGTCTGTAGAAAAACCAAATTCAAATTTAGCACCGCCAAGGTATTTAAGAATATTTTGTACATTTGATTCATCTGATTGGACAAAAATTACCTTAATAGCATGCGTCGATGAAAGCTCATCAAAAACCTGCCTAATTATTGGCATATGACGAGATATTTCCCCAAGTCGGCTACCAGGAGTAACAGATATTACTTTAACATTTTCATTTATATTCATCTCGCGTTTTAACCCTTTTGAGCCTATATAAAATGCTTCTTCTAAAATCGGGTGTCCAATACAAGTAGCCCGCAATCCACAAGCCCTAAAATAAGCTGGTTCAAACGGGAGCAAAGTCAGTAAATGATCATAGATCTTAGCATATTTTTTGGCTCGACCTGGTTTATATGCCCAAACAGACGGAGCAACAATATGAACAAGTTTTATATGCGGTGCAATCTCTCTGATTTTACTAGCCACTCTGTAAGTAAAACCAGGAGAATCAATAGTAACTAGAACATCTGGATTCTGTGCTATAACGTCTTTGACCGTCTGATCAATCAGCTTTTTCAGATGAAAAATATGAGGTAAAACCTCAAAAAAACCCATCATGCTTATATAACTCATCTCAAACAGAGATTTCACTCCTCCGACCATCATGTTTTTGCCACCAATTCCATGGAAAGTTACATTAGTTTGGTCTTTTATCAATTCTCTGATAGCTTTGATTAGGGATCCACCAATAAAGTCTCCAGAAATTTCACCTGCAATAATGTAGAGTTTCATATTATTATCCACTTCGGCATAAGCTCAGAGATTTATCCACGGCTTCTGATTCTATATTAAGACAATCAAGTATCGTATGAAAGATGTAATCATGCGATATTTCTTTTTTTTCTGCAGATTTAACTGCTTTCCACTTCTCTGGATAGGATGATTTATAGCTGTCAGAAAACCATACCATAAATGGCACTATACGTTGTTCCTCTACATATTCATCAGCACCATGGGTTAGTCTTCCATTTTCACCAAGGGACTCGCCGTGATCTGAAGCATAGATCATAAAAGCTTTTTTATTTTTTAGGATATTTATTACGCTAGATAAAAAAAAATCGGTATATAGTATTGAATTATCGTAGCTATTTAAACGCTCCTGCTTATCACAGCTTGCTGCGTCACGCTTTATAGTATCAGTAATAGTTGGCTTGAATTTAGCAAATTCTTCTGGATATCGTGCGGCGTAATTCCAGTGGCTACCGGTCGTATGAAGCACTAAAAATTTTTTTTTGGTAGAAATGATATTTTGCTCTAAATACGGAAGCAGTTTACCATCTTGACTATTTGGTGCCATTAGAACAGAGCCTCCAGGAATCATATGAAATTTAACTTCATCATAGAATGATCCACCAGGCTTATTCCTGTAGTATTTTGTAATTGACTGAGTACCAAACCAAGTGGTTTCAAAACCTAATTTGGTCAATATAGATAATACACTCGATTCTGAATCGATCATTGCCATATCCTTCTCGCCAAAACGCGATAACATGCAGGGAATAGCTAGGTATGTTGTACTAGCACATGATCTTGCTTTATATGACACAAGATTTTCAACCGACAATAAGTTTGGCGTTGTTTCCCTCTCATAGCCGTTTATGCCAAAATTTCCGTACCTCGCAGCTTCCCCTATAACCAAGACTCCAACAACGTCGTCGTCAGAAGAGTCAATAAATGAATATTTATCGCTAATGTCTGTCTTAATATGCTCCTCTTCTGCCTGGCCAAAGAAATATAAGTAACTATTATGCAAATACTGTATTGGAAAATAGCTACGCACAAAACTAAATTTAGGAGCAATAATATTGTTTAATACGATTAATAAACAAACAGCAGATAAAATCCTAGTAAAGAATAATTTAGTTGTTTGAATTTTAAAATAGTTAACACTATAGATACAAATTGCAACACTAAAAACCAACCAAACAATAAGCCGCGCACTAACTAACTCATATACTTCTGTTGAATCTGTACCAAATATTGATGGCATTATAGAAAGCGTAGGACTAATCGAGAAGAAAAATAAATAATAACTAGCAAGCGCACCTGTTACGAATAAAAATACCGAAGCAATAATAAATAACAAGCGATAAACAGTAAGACCAAAAAATATAATAAATAGTACAACTATGTTATAAACAAAGTCCTTTGTAAGCTCCATGATTGCAATCAATATATCTGACTGCACGTACTGAAATTTGTAGATAAAAACAGCAAAGTTGAATAACACACAGTATAACAATGCAAAAATTAGCGAAGCTTTTATTAGATTGATATCTAAGTGTTTTTGAATATATTTAAACATAAACTATAAATATGCTTGAAAAAATTAACTATAGCAAAATCAACTGTATTCTGGTACGTTAATTTTAGAGTGAGGATGCGCAACGTATACTTAAATACGTGAGCACTCTGAACCTTGCAAAATTGATGCACCAGAATACAGCTTGAGAAAGCTACAATACTAATTATCATGATCACAAACTCCCTGCAAGAATTTTGTCAATTTTTCCAAATAGGAAAACCTATTCTCTCTATTGATTACGGTTTAAAAAAGCTTGGTCTAGCCATTTCTACACCAAATCACCACTTACCTATGCCTCTTAAAATAATTGAACATGAGTCTGACAAAAAAAAGATTACAGATATCTTATGTATTTTAAAAGAAAACAATATATGCGCTATTGTATTAGGCTTACCAATCAACATGAACGGAACCAAGAGCGAACAAACTTTAATAGTAGAAAATTTTGCGAATAAGCTTACGAAAAGAACTGAGCTTCCGATATTTTTCCAAGATGAACGCCTAACTTCCAAGGCAGCTAATAACCTACTAAAAGACTTTGGCTTAAAAAGAAAAAATCGAAATTCAATTGATGATTTAGCCGCCGCAAGCATGATACTAGAAACTACACTAATTAGCGCAAATAAGCTAAGCAAATATTAGGCTTATTTATAGCGCTTGTAAAGCAGATTGTAGCCACCCAACATAAACTAGTTTGCGCCTATCGATGGGATAATAAAGCACCATCATGCTGGACTTTGCATCTCAGGAAGCAGAAGAAGATCCCGGATCAAGTCCGGGATGACTAAGAATACCGTCTATACACAGTCATGCTGAACTTGATTCAGCATCTCATTCCGTTGCCTTAGATCCTGGGAAAGGCATGCACTAGCACCAATAAATTCAGGATTATTAGTTTTGTCATGGATCTATAGAACCAAAGACCGTGCCCATCAAGTTCATAAGTGAGTTTTTGATCAAAAATCAGACTACTCTAAAAAAACAAACACGAGAGTTTAAAACTCTCGTGTTTGTTTTTGATTTTTTAAAAAGTAAGCTAAAAATTACTTGAAGTTGTTAATGATTGGAGTGTGAGCATTATTATTTGCACCATGTTGTGCAGCCCATCCAGCAACTGTTTTTCCTCTTTCTACACAATTAAAGAAAGCTAGTTTCTCTGATGAAGTCCACCCTGACTCTTTAGTACTTACATATTGAGCATCTTTCTCAATTGAAGAACAGAACTGCTGAGCTAAACCAGTAGCTTCATGAAGATCGTTTTTTGAATAATCCACCACTACACTCGCAGGTGTGAAGCTAACCATTTTAGGATGTGGGTTACCACCACAACCAACTAAAATTGAAGCAGCACAAACAAAGATACCCAGTTTTTTCATAAAAAACACCCAAACTAAAGTTAATTTAATAATATTGACTGTAAGATAATAACGATAGTAGCGTAGAAGGTCAATAACAAATAAACATATTAAATCCATAATTAATGATTAAGAAAACCTTAGGCGCAATTAAGCATCTAATCTAAAATGTAATAATTCTGCTACAGCAATATCTCCATTTCACAACTAAAGTAACCTATATAGCTAAAAAATAAGGTAAACTTCAACTTCTGAATGATATGTTTAGTACAAATTATTAGTTTTTATAACCAATCAGAAATTTGTTCATAATGACGATACTCAAACAATACGGCTCACGCTTAATTAATAAATACACTATTATTACCGCAATTATTGTTGTAATCATAATAGTCGTAATCAACTCTATAAATAATCGCCCTATATTAAATGATGAAAAAGTTATCCGTCCTGTACGAACCGTTAAGGTTGAACATAAAATTGCAGGAAAATCCTTATCTTTAACCGGCGAAATTTTAGCAAAAAATGAAATAGATCTAGCTTTTCGTAGTGACGGAAAATTGATAGAACGTCTAGTTTCTGTTGGAGATACGGTTACCTCTGGACAAACCATCGCACGCATAGACACACAAGATGCCGAAGACAATTTTACTTCCGCAAAATCAAACCTTAGTGCAGCTCAAGCAGCATTAGCACAAGCAATTAGTAATGAAGCTAGGCAAAAAATTCTACTGAGCAAAGGCGTTATTGCCAATGCCAAATACGAGGATGCCACTACGCAGCTTCAATCTGCACAAGCAAAAGTTGAAGGAGCAACCGCTAGCTTAAATCAAGCCCAAAATCGCCTTGAATATACTAACTTGCAAGTAGATATTTCGGGAATAATTACATCCATTAACGCAGAGGCCGGCGAAGTAATAAAAACTGGTCAGGTTATTATGCGTGTGGCTACAGATGAAGGAAGAGACGCTGTATTTAATGTACCAGAACAATTATTTCAGAACAAACCAGAAAGTAAGCTACCCGTCGAAGTATCATTAAGCCATGACCCTTCTATCAAAACTATTGGCTATGTCCGGGAGGTATCACCTCAAGCAGATTCAGTTACCCGCACTTTTGCTGTAAAAGTTGGTCTAACTAACCCCCCAGAAGCATTAAAACTTGGTTCAACAGTTACTGGTTGTGTTACTTTGAATAAAGCAAGTTCTATTGAGCTACCGGTTATGTCCTTAAATAAGTCTAATTCAAGCCCAGCAGTATGGGTTGTTAACCCCGAGGATAATACCGTAAGTTTAAGGAATATTAAAATAATTGGCTATAACCAAGATTCAATTGTTGTTTCTGAAGGCCTACAAAATGGTGAGCTAGTTGTTACTGCAGGAGTTCATTCCCTACATCCTGGACAGCAGGTTAAATTACAAGACAAATAGAGGTTAAATAATGAAAGAGCGCTTTAATCTCTCTCTATGGGCAATTAACCATAAGGAGTTGGTATGGTACTTGATGGGTATGTTAATAATAGTAGGTAGCTTGTCTTACACACGCCTTGGTAGAAACGAAGATCCCGTTTTTTCAATTAAAACCATGCTTATCCAAACCAAATGGCCTGGGGCAACAATTGAAGAGACCATGAATCAGGTCACCGAACGTATAGAAAAAAAGCTGCAGGAAACTCCTCACATAGGTTATGTACGTAGCTTTACTACACCAGGATCATCAACTATTTTTGTTAATTTACATGGAACCACCCCAGCCTCTGAGGTGCAAAACAGCTGGTATCAGGTCCGTAAAAAAATTGGGGATATTGTTAGCACCCTCCCGCAAGGAACTATCGGACCGTTTTTTAACGATGAGTTTGGTGATACTTATGGCATCATTTATGCCTTCACTGCAGATGGCTTCTCAGGGCGTGAACTAACAGATTACATAGAAGATACACGATCTAAACTTTTACAAATACCAGATGTATCTAAAATAGAAATCTTAGGAAGCCAAGATGAAAAAATTTATATCGAATTTTCTATCAGAAGACTTGCTGGGCTTGGAATAAAACCTTCAGAATTTATTAAAATGTTGCAAACAACAAATTCTGTAAGACCAGCAGGAATGGTACAAACAGAGAATGAAACAATATTATTAAGAGTTTCTGGAGGATTTCAATCGGAAGAAGACTTGCGTAATATAAACATGAATATAAACGGAAAACTATTTCCGCTAGGAGATATTGTTACTGTTAAACGAGATTATATTGATCCTCCTCAATCTCTATTTAAATTTAATGGAAAACCAGCGATAGGATTGGCCGTGTCAATGACTACAGGCGGAGATATCTTGGCACTGGGTAAAAATGTTAAAGAAGCCATGCAGAAAATTGGCGCCGATTTACCAATTGGTATAGACTACCAACTAGTAGCTAACCAGCCTACTGTAGTAGAAGAAAATATCGCTGAGTTTACAAAATCATTAGAAGAAGCTTTCGCCATTGTACTTTTTGTTAGCTTTTTAAGTCTTGGCCTACGTGCGGGGGCTGTGGTTGCATTCTCGATTCCACTAGTATTAACTATAGTATTTTTAGCTATGGAATTTTTTCATATTGATCTCCAAAGAATTTCTTTGGGAGCGTTAATAATTGCTTTGGGATTACTTGTTGACGACGCAATGATTACCGTTGAAATGATGATCACAAAACTAGAAGAAGGCTGGGACAAAGTTAGAGCAGCAACATTCGCATACACTTCCACTGCCTTTCCTATGCTAACCGGCACATTAGTTACAGTGGTAGCATTTATTCCAGTAGGATTTGCTCGTAGCTCTGCTGGGGAATATGTATTTTCTTTATTTGCAGTGATTGCCATTGCCTTAATTGCCTCATGGTTTGTAGCAGTGATATTTACTCCTATACTTGGCCTGGCTCTTTTGCCAGATAAATTAGAACGACATCAAAACCATGAGACTAAATTATCACAAATGTTTCGTACTATTTTATTAGGTTCTATGCGTTCTCCAAAAACAACCATTTGTATTACAATAGCGTTATTTATGTTATCAATTGTAGGAATGAAATTTGTTCCTCAGCAATTTTTTCCATCGTCAGATCGTCCAGAACTTTTAGTAAATATGCAATTGCCACAGAACTCTTCTATATTTGCTACTTCTAATGAAGTGACAAAGCTAGAGCGGTTGCTAGACAAGAATCCTGATATTGTACATTGGAGCTCCTATATAGGCCGAGGTGCAATTCGTTTTTACTTACCACTCGAGGGGGCACAGGCTAACCCATCGTTTGCTCAAACTGTGGTTGTAACCAAAGATATAGAAGCACGGGAACGAGTAAAAAGTTATTTGCAAAAAGAATTTAAAGAAAATTTCTCAACTATAAACAGCCGAGTCATGCCGCTCGAAATGGGACCTCCAGTCGGGTGGCCATTACAGTATAGAGTAAGCGGTCATGACCTAGAACAAGTTAGAGATATAGCCTACAAGGTTGCTCAAATTCTAGGTTCAGAATCACACGTTCAAGATATTAATTTTGATTGGATTGAACCATCACGAGTATTAAGAATCAAAGTTAACCAAAATGAAGCGAAACTTCTTGGCTTAAGTTCAGAAGATTTGGCTAATGCACTGAATGCCGTGGTATCAGGAATGAAAATCACCCAAGTACGAGATAATACTTATTTAATTGATGTAGTGATCCGAGCAGAAGCAGAACAACGAGTTTCGCTTGATTCTCTAAGCACATTACAAATTTCTACTCCAAGCGGAAAAAAAGTCCCCTTACTACAAATTGCCACCATTGAATATGAGCAAGAATATCCTTTGATCTGGAGACGAGATCGTATGCCGACAATTACCGTACAAGCCGATACTTCTGCAACTGTCTTACCTGCAACTATTGTAAAAAAACTATCCTCTAAAATTTTAGAACTTAACGCACAATTACCGGCTGGATACCAAATAAAAACTGGTGGATCAATTGAAGAGAGCGCTAAATCTCAAGCTTCAGTTGCAGCTGTGGTACCACTGATGTTGACAATTATGATAACTATTTTGATGGTGCAATTGCAAAGTATCCAACGTGTTATTCTGGTATTAAGCGTAGTGCCCTTGGGCTTAATAGGAATAGTCGCTATATTGTTGGTTGCAAACAAACCTTTAGGGTTTGTTGCTATTTTAGGAATTATCGCCTTGATTGGTATGATCGTACGTAATTCAGTCATTATCATAGACCAGATTGAAACTGAAATTGCTCATGGTTTATCCCGCTGGGATGCTGTAGTAACTGCAACGACGCATCGTTTTCGTCCGGTAATTTTGACTGCTGCAGCTGCAATCCTAGGAATGATTCCAATCGCTCCAACAGTATTTTGGGGACCAATGGCTTATGCAATCATGGGGGGCCTAGCTGTAGCAACAATACTTACGTTAGTGTTCTTACCAGCTTTATATTGCACTTGGTTTAAGATTAAAGAACGACCAAGTGCTTGACATTGTCGTATTTGACCGAATTTGTAGCTGACTCGTTCAAGCTGCTGGTTCAAAAAATAACGCTATCTAACCTAAACTATGGAATTGTACCTTGTTGGGCTTCGCATCTCTTTGGCCCAAGATCCGCTAAACCTAGTGATCCTGAACTTGATTCAGGATCTTCTTTCTGGTGCCTGCGATCCCGAATCAAGTTCAGGATGACGGAGTTTTGCCCTGACTTTTACTTAAAAATATTCACTTCTTACATACTTCTTACATCGAACTGAGGTTATTCATAGTTCAGGTTAATTCATTAGCCAAAGGCAACATAAAGATCACCGGCAATCTTTGTAAGTCCTTCTTCGTCACAATAATCATTGTATGTATTATAAATAAAATCCCAGGTTTCCCTGGGCGCAATTTCAATAGATAACAAACTTTCTTCAAAACCAAGATTTGCTAAAAATTCCTTTAATGATTCTTGTTTATCAATTAAAATTTGATCTTCAGAAGGAAGATTATGCTTTTGTTGCTTAGCATACTGAATCATTTTGTCAAACTGGTCACCATAAATTTTTGTGACTTTTTCTAAACTCAATGTCTCTAACGCAATCTGTTTTTCAAGCGTTTTGGTATAAAGTTTACTAAATTGATCAAACGGCATTAAATAATCTCGAGTATTTTGTGCATCAACCTTTAGTGCTTTACTATTCCTCTCATCTAACCTATCCACAAGCCCTTCAATCGGACAAAACATCAGCGCTTTTTTTACAGAAATATCTTCTATTCCTCTGGCGGTCATACATTTGGAAAGATTTGACGGATGAAAAAGATGCAAAATAACCTGCTTCCCTTTTAAAACATGATCTATTGCATTATTAATCATTGCAAGCTCCATTTCTGGAGTTGTAGGAGTAGTTGGATTACGCATTAGATCAAGATCTTCTTCAATAAGATTTGGATTTAATTTCATTAAGGATTTAGCTACAGATGATTTTCCTGAGGTTGAGGTGCCATTGATGACTAAAATATCCGTTTTAACCTTCATAGAATTAGGCCTTTCCTGTTAATATTTTATATCCATACAGCTTGTATATGCTTATTCTGCTAGAGACTGCGAGCTAAGCACCATAACGATCTGTTTTCCTTCCATCTTTGCCTCAGATTCAATTTTAGCAATGGGGCCTAAATTTTCTATAATCTTATCAAAGAGCTCTTTGCCTTTATCTCTGTGGACAATCTCCCTTCCCTTGAACCACAAAGAGATTTTTACTTTATCTCCATCTTCAAGAAACTGTCTGATTTTTCTCAATTTAACATCTAAGTCGCCCTGACCAATATTTACTTTGAATTTCATTTCTTTTAAAGAAACTTTTTTTTGCTTCTTTTTCGATTCTTGCTGCCTCTTTTTGGCATCATATTTAAATCTACTAAAATCAAGTATTTTACAAACAGGGGGCTCAGCATTTGGAGAAATTTCTACAAGATCAAGACCTGCATCAGCGGCTATCTGCATCGCTTTTTGCAAAGTAACAACACCCATCATTTCACCTTCAGCGTCAACCAACCGAACTTCTGCCGCTTTAATTTCCTTATTCGCTTTAGGAAATTTACTTTTTTTAATCTCAGTTATAAGAACTTCTCCACAAAATTTAATAAATTATACTTAGTAATCTAACCAAAATACTTCTTATTATCTGTTAAAACCAAAGCAATCAACTCATCTACATTAATTGTTTTTTGCTCATCAGAACCAAGATATCTTAGTGTAACGGTTTGGCTTTCTTGCTCTTTTTTACCTACAACAGCAATAATCGGTACTTTCAAGTTAGAAAAATTTCGTATTTTATAATTCACTTTTTCCCTTGAAATGTCAAGCTCAGATCTAATCCCAGCATCAATAAGTTTGGCATTCAATGAACTTAAGTAATCATCCTGATCATTGGTTATACCGACGAGTGCGACCTGAGTAGGAGCGAGCCAAAGTGGAAATTTTCCCGCATATTCTTCTATTAAAATTCCGATGAATCTCTCAAAAGTACCAATGATTGCTCTATGTAGCATAACTGGTCTCTTTTTTTCTCCTCCCGGAGCAACGTATTCAGCAGATAGTCTCTCCGGAAGAACAAAATCTACCTGAAAAGTACCGCATTGCCAATCCCTACCAACTGCATCAGTCAGCACAAACTCAAGCTTCGGACCATAGAACGCCCCCTCGCCTGGGTTCATTTCATACTCAAGCCCAGCCTCTTCAACAGCCGCCTTTAAAGATGATTCAGCCTTATCCCAAACTGAGTCTTCACCAGCTCTCACATCTGGTCTATCAGAAAACTTGACTTTAATTTTTAAAAAACCAAAATCTTTATAAACTTCAAGTAAAGATTTACAAAACTCTACCGTTTCTGCATTTATTTGATCTTCACTGCAAAAAATATGCCCATCATCTTGAACAAAATTCCTTACACGTAACAATCCATGCAAGCCACCAGAGGATTCATTACGATGACAACAACCAAATTCTGCCATACGAATTGGTAGGTCTCTATAACTCTTTGTACCCTGGTTAAAGATCTGAATGTGGCACGGACAACTCATAGGCTTTAGAGCATAAGTCCTATCTTCAGTTTCAACTGTAAACATATCTTCTCTGAATTTTTCCCAGTGACCGGATGCTTCCCAAAGCTTTCTATCTACCATTAGAGGTGTTTTAACTTCTATATAGTTGGCCTTTTGTAATTTCCTCCTTATATAGCTTTCAATGGTACGATACAGATTCCATCCTTTTTCATGCCAGAATACCATCCCTTGAGCTTCTTCTTGAAAATGGAATAGATTAAGCTCTCGCCCAAGCTTCCTATGGTCTCTTTTTTCAGCCTCTTCTAGCCTATATAAATGTTCGTCAAGCTGTTCTTTTGTCGCCCAAGCTGTACCGTATATACGCTGCAACATTTCGTTATTACTGTCACCTCGCCAATAAGCTCCAGCTACTTTCATTAATTTAAAATGCTTAATTCTTCCAGTTGATGGACAATGTGGCCCTCGGCACAAATCAACAAAATTACCTTGACGATATAAGGTAATAGTCTGGTCTTCCGGTATCGAGGCAATAATTTCTGCTTTATAATGTTCGCCCATTTCCTTGAACATCTTAATAGCTTGGTCCCTAGAACACTCTTCTCTGTTAAAGCTTTCATTGCGTTTTACAATCTCATGCATCTTGAGTTCAATCTTTGCAAGATCATCTGTTGTAAATGGAACGCTTCTGGCGAAATCGTAATAAAAGCCATCTTTTATTGCTGGCCCAATTGTTACTTGTATGTCAGGAAAAAGTTCTTTGGCAGCTTCTGCAATAATATGAGCTGCATCATGCCTTATAATTTCCAAAGCTTCTGGATCATTTTCTGTAAGTATTCTTAATACGCAATCTTTATGTATTGGCAGAGATAAATCTTTAAGCTCTCCATCAACTGATACCACCATGGCAGATTTTGCCAGTGATTTTGAAATAGAAGAAGCAATTTCAGCTCCGGTTATACCCTTATGAAACTGCTTCTTAGAACCATCAGGAAATGTTATATTAATCATGCTATTGTAATTATGAGTTTTAACTTGATATATTTAGTAGATTTTATATCCTTTTGTCAATCAATAACATCTTTTACACTACTATGGTTAATATTCCTCATTGGCCCCCAGTTCCTATATGGAAAATACCGGGTAAGTTTAACTTAAGCGCTAGTTTCCGCTTGCTTGGAGCCCTTGGCAACCCACAAAATTTACTCCCACCTACTATTCATGTTGCTGGCACAAATGGAAAAGGTTCTACAGTAGCTATGCTAAAAAGTATTTTTATCCAGGCCGGCTATTCTGTGCATACTTACACCTCTCCTCATCTTCTTCAGTTCAATGAGAGAATTAACCTTGCTGGCAAACCTATATCTGACGACCAACTAAATTTCTTCCTTGAACGAACCAAGCTTGCTGCGGAAAAAGAAAATATTCAACCTACTTTTTTTGAAGGTACTACAGCAGCTGCATTTCTAGCTTTTGCCGAGACAAAGGCAGATATATTACTTTTAGAAACTGGCCTTGGTGGACGGCTTGATTGCACTAATGTCATTTCATCGCCACTTGCTACAATAATTACCCCAATTTCTTTTGATCACACCGAATTTCTTGGTAAAGATATCAAACAGATAGCAAGTGAAAAAGCAGGAATTATAAAAACAAATGTACCTTGTATTATTGGGCCTCAAACGCCTGAAGTATACGAAGTTCTTCTTTCCACATGTGAAGAAAGAGCTGCACCTTCTTTTTGCTACGAATATGACTATTGCTCTGAAAAAACAGATACTGGTTTCAAATATTTATCCCGAAAATATAATCTTGACCTTCCATACCCCAGTTTACTTGGTGATCATCAAATACGGAGTGCAGCAACGGTTATAGCTGCTACAATGCTTGTAAATAAAGAATTTCAAATTACTGCGCCCCAAATCGCTAAAGGCTTAACTTCAACAAACTGGCCGGGCAGGATTGAGCGAGTACTAAATGAAAAAACCAAAAAACTCACTGGCCGCAAAGACATTCAAATATATTTAGATGGAGCACATAACGATTCTGGAGCTCTTAGCCTGTCGCACTGGGCCTCGGAAAATTTGCAGGGACCAATATATCTGATACTAGGTATGACAAGAAAAAGAAATGCCGCAACGTTTTGCGTTCCTTTCAAAGATATCGTACAAGGTGGAATTGCAGTAAACGTTGAGTCCGAACCATCCAGTTATAGTGCAAGCATACTAGCAGACAAAGCCAGCAAAAGTGGAATTAAGTTTACCTGTGCAGATTCTATCCAGGACGCTATCGAGATTATAATTAACAAAAGTAATACGCCTTCAACAATTATAATTACTGGATCGCTCTTTCTTATCTCTGATTTCCTCAAGTTGTAATACTAAAAACATAAAAAACACACAATTGATCATTATTCAGCAAATCATATTTTAATTTTTGTGTAAAATGCTTGACCCTAATAGAAGTAAATATATAAACTCAATCTTGTGTTTAATTCTTATTTAATAATTATTTCGAGGTGTACTAAGATGAATTCTACAAAATTTCAAATTGAACTTAATGCTGACCTTGTATGGCGTTTGGTTTTGCTATTCGCTGCAATTTGCGTAATCCTTACTTCTGCAGAGGCAGCAATTGCAGCCGCTGCTCCTGCAGCTGAAGAGAACGACGTGGTCGGACAAACACTATGTAGACTAGTAGCTAACCTTTCTGGTGGCATCGCAAGAGGCATAGCAACAATTGCTATATTCTCAGTTGGGGTTGGTTTATTCCTTGGTAAACTTAATTGGGGTATTGCTGCTGCAACTGCTGCTGGTGTTGGTATAATATTCAGTGCACCAAAATTAGTTGCTTTCTTAAGCGGAGATGCTGACAACGCAACTTGTGATGTAGGTAACTAAAACCTTCGTGTTTGTAGATTAAGTAAAGTTTTTCTTAATCAAAATTATAGGCGGCTTTTTGTAAAGCCGCCTATTTTTTTGCTTACAGATTTTTAGTTTTACTGGTTTTTGGTAATCATCCACTGTACAATGAATATTCATTAAAATTTTTTTAATACCCTAAAATCATCTTATGTTAAGAATTTTATTTAGAAATTTATTGTGCACTTTAAAAGTAGGATTTCGAAAGAAGTTTATTTTTATGATGCTGGTGCCCCTAGTTTATTTGCCAACACTGGCTTATGCATCTTTTCAAGATGCCGTAGATATTGAAATAACAAAAGTTGAGTACCACGATTTTTATGAAAGATTTGTAGTTGTCGGCCAGTCAAGAGCAGAAAATAGTAAAACATATTACGCTAAGACCGCAGGAACTATTGATTCAATAGCAATCACCCAAGGCCAAGAAGTAAAGAAAGGCGACGTGTTACTTACTATCGATTTGGAAATTGCCGAGGCCACAAAAACTAAAGCTGAGGCATCTTTTGAATCAGCTAAAAGTACCTATGACAGGGATTTTTCACTCTGGAAAAAGAAAATTATAAGTAAAGAAGTACTGGATAAATCGAAAGTAGCTTTAGAAACGGCTAAAGCCGATTTGGCAACTGAAAATGAAAAATATCAGAATATGATAATTAAAGCGCCTTTTGATGGTTCTATTGGGGTAGTTCCTACACAAGTGGGCAATGATACAAAGGTGGGAGATTATCTTTTTACTATAATTGCTGCTGGTGAAAAAATTATATTTGTTGAACTTCCAGAATCGCTTAACGGAAAAATCAATAAAAATTCTGACGTTTCAGTGAGAGACCTTACTGGTAATAAAGTGCTTGGCAAAGTCACTGCTATATCAAATTATTTGAATGACAATGGAACCATTACGGCAAAGCTATCTTTTCCACCTAATACTAAAATACTACATGGCAGTTATGTAGAAACTGAGATCATTTTTGATCGTCATAAAGGCCTTGCCCTTCCTGAAAAAGTTGTACTTAAGAATAATAAAGGCAATTTTGTTTATAAAATAGATAAAGATAATAAAGTTAAACAAATTTATATAATAACCAAAACTAGGTCTGATGACTTGATTGAAATATCCTCTGAGGAGCTTCAAGTTGGTGATCCTATTGTCCTTGAAGGATTAACTAAAATATATGACGGTGCTTTGGTACGCTTAATTGAAAAAGTTCCCCAAAATCAAGGTAAAGAACAAGTAAAGTGAAATAAAAAGCTATGCAGTTACCTGAAATTTGTATTAGAAGGCCAGTTTTTACTATAGTCTTGAGCTTGATAATTTTATCATTAGGGGCAATCTTTTTTACTAAATTACAAGTAAGAGGAACTCCTAACATTAATCCACCACTAATCACCGTCCGCACTGAATATCCAGGTGCCGATGCTTTGTATATGGAACGCCAAATTACTCAACGCATTGAAAAGGCACTTAAAACCGTAAAAAACCTTGAATCAATTTCTTCTACAAGTGCGGTTGGTGAAAGCAATATTATGCTGGCCTTTGACCTTGAAGCTGATATTGAAATAGCCCTTAACGATGTTCGCTCGATGATCTCTGACCTTGGTCAAATTTTTCCTGATGATATGAAGATGCCTTCAGTTGCAAAAATGGACTCAGACGCTTGGCCTAGCCTATGGATCAGTATAAATAGTTCACGACATGATGAGTTAGAATTAACAAGAATTTCTGATAATGAAATAAAATCTGTTCTAGAAAAACTTCCAACAGTTGGTAATTCAAGGATCTTTGGTGCTAAATACTACAGCATGCGTATTGACCCACTTAATACTAAGATGTTTCAGCATAAATTATCGCCTTTAGATTTGGAGATAGCTATTCGCGAGCAGAACAAAGATTATCCAGCCGGATCGATTAAAACCGATGTACGAAATTTTTCTTTAAAACTTAATGCAACTCTTAACTCTCCAGAAGAATTTGAGAATATAATTGTCAAAAAATATCCTGATGGAACCATAATAAAACTCAAAGATATCGCAAATGTTAGACTTGAACCTGTTGAAAATGATGTAATATTGCGCTATAACGGTAAGCAATCCTTAGCTGTTGGGTTAATAAAACAATCAACGGCTAATATTATCGAGCTCTCTGATTCAGTAAGAGCTGAGTTACCAAAAATCCGAAAAAATCTTCCTGCTGGTATAAAAATCGAAGTTGCATACGATGCAGCAATACCTGTCAAAGCTTCAATCAGCTCAGTTTATCACACAATTTTTGAGGCAATTGCCCTTGTTGCAGCAGTCATATATTTATTCTTAGGATCAGCAAGAATAACGCTAATTCCACTAGTAACTATACCAATTTCATTAATTGGTACATTTTCAGCAATGTATATGCTGGGTTTTACAATAAATACATTTACTCTTCTTGCTATGATACTTGCAATTGGCTTGGTGGTTGATGATGCAATCGTTATGCTTGAAAACATATTCAGACATAATCATGAATTAGGAAAAACACCAATACAGGCAGCATTTGATGCTTCTAAGGAAATTGGCTTTGCTGTGGTTGCTATGACAATCACTTTGGCGTCAGTATTTCTACCAATTGGTTTTATTGAAGGGTTTTTAGGAAAACTATTTATTGAATTTGCTTGGACCCTTGCTTTTTGCGTCCTCTTTTCAGGATTTGTGGCTTTAACTTTAACACCTATGATGTCTAGTCGGATGATAGCAACTAATAATAGTAAGCCTCAATTTTTACAAAAATTTGACTATTATTTGTTAAAAGTACAGCAAAAATATATCCATTATCTGGAACTAGCTCTTGATAACAAAAAGAAATTCTATTCTATTTGTCTTGCTTCAGTGATAGTACTGATCCTTAGCTTCATTAACGTCAACAAAACTTTTGTACCTGATGAAGATCAGGGGTTCTTACAAGTCTTTTTTACTGGGCCAGAAGGCTCTAGCGTATCTTCTTCTCTTAAAACAGTTTTAGCCGCAGAAGAAGTGTTAAACAACACCCCATCTGTTCTAGGGTATTTTGATGTTATTGGATGGGGTGGCGGTGATAGCGCTATGGCCTTCGTTCCTTTAAAAGATTGGAAAGAAAGAAATGAGTCTCAAGCTCAGATACAGCAAGAATTGAATCAAAAGTTTTCAAAAATTCCTGGCATGTCTATATTTGCTGTTAGCCCACCATCGATAGGCGGTGGCGGTGGAAACAAAGTAATTGAATTTAATATTCAATCTTCACTTGAATACTCTGACCTTGATACTATTTCACAATTGTTTCTGGATAAAATGAATAAGAACCCGATTTTTGTAGGTTCAGAGCGAGACTTTAAAGCATCAACTCCTACCTTAGATATTATAGTCAACAGGGAAAAAGCCTACAGATATGGTGTTAATATTGAGACAATAGGCAAAACTATACAATATTTAATAGCTGGACGACAAGTCGGTGACTTTAGGATGGGAACTGATATTTACGACGTTATAATTGGCTATAATATAGAAAATAAAAGCAGTCCGACAGATATAAAAAAGATATTCGTAAAAAATGACGAAAACAATATATTGCCACTTGAATCTGTTGCTGATGTTAAAGAGACAATCAGCGTTAAAGAATATAGTCATTATAATAATTCAAGATCTATAAAAATCAGCGCTGACCTTGCTCCAGGCAAAAACCTTAATGATGCAGTTAAAGTGATCGAAGAAATAGCAAAAGAAATTATAGATACAAATAAATCGAAACTAGAGTATCTGGGGCAAATTAAACAAATGGAAGAATCGAGCGGCGATACACTTATTACGTTCTTGTTTGCTCTCTTGTTTATATTCTTGGTACTATCCGCTCAATTTGGGAGCTTTGGTGATTCGTTGTTAATCTTAATGGCAGTTCCGTTTTCTATAACTGGTGGAGTCGTTGCGCTCCTTCTCTTTAATGATACTATAAATATGTACAGTAATATTGGTTTAGTTACTCTCATTGGCCTAGTTACCAAAAATTCTATTATGCTAGTTGAATTCACCAATCAACTTCGTCATGAAGGAAGAACAATTGCCGAAGCAGTAATTGAATCTTCAAAACTTCGCTTGCGCCCCATTCTGATGACAAGCATTGCAACTATATGCGGGGCTATACCTCTGGTTCTAGCAAGCGGTGCTGGAGCAGCATCTCGCAATTCTATAGGCCTAGTAATTATTGGCGGAATGTTGGTTGGTACTTTATTCACAATTTTTGTAATTCCCGTTTTGTATCAAACATTTAAAAGGGAAGGAAAGGCATTAACCTCCTAAAGAGATATAAAAAATAATAAATTATAATTTTGAAAATTGACGCTATAGTAAACAAGTATCCTGGTAAGAAGAACTTAGCTTGGGCGTAGCAAAGTTATCCTGAACTCGATTCAGGATGACTCGTTTTTCTATATTATTATGGTTATGGCCACACTCTTATCTAGATTGATCGCTATAACGTTTTTATATCAGAATAAAATTACTTTTAGTAATTTAGAAAAACTTGTTTATACACTAAATTTGTACAAAATAAGAGTAACTAATGAGAATTCTTGGTATTGATCCTGCACTAACTTGCCTTGGCTGGGGAATGATTCGTTTTAATTCACCTAAAATATACTACATAGCTAGCGGCGTTGTAAAGACTAGTGTCAAAACTCCTATTCATACCAGACTTGCGCAGCTCGTCAGTTCAATTGAACATGTAATTGAACTCCATAAACCAGAAATAATCGCCATGGAAGAAACTTTTGTAAATGTTAATGCAATATCTTCATTAAAGCTTGGGTACGTCAGAGGTGCATTAATGTCAGTAATAGGCAAAACCGGCTTGCCTTATTATGAGTTCCTCCCTAACAAGATTAAGAAAACAATAGTTGGAGTTGGGCATGCAGAGAAAGAACAAGTTAAGCATATGGTAAAAATCATAATGTCAGGTGATATGGATCATGTAACGCTTGACGAATCTGATGCTTTGGCTATAGCTTATACCTGCCTGGTTTACCAAAAGTAATACAGTTATACCGGACTTGATCCAGTATCCCACGCAACAGAAGAAGTTCCTGAATCAAGTTCAGGATGAAGGCGCGCATCCCAAATTCCAGTACAAAACTACATGACTCTATATCCTTATCCATAGTTCCGATTAATTAGATAATCGTGACAAAAAAGATACATAATTTGTGGCACGTATAGTTTATGAATAGTTAACAAAAAATATACTTTACCCCCTGTTAATATTTTTATATGTTAGGTCTCGGACAATTAACCTTCGGATAATTGATCAGCATATTAATGCTCACCAAATTCGATTTTTTATAATAAATTAATGAGAACGTCATGACAAAAAAATTACTTTTAACAACTGCTTTAGTATCAGCACTTTCAGCAACTACTGCTAATGCTAATATTTTTGAAATTACATATAATGGAAACAACACTTATACCTTTGACGGAGCGCAGTTCGCTAACTTTACTGCTTTAACCACAGAGATAGATGCTCGTACACGAGCAGGAAGAATTAATTTAGATAATGATGATATTTCGTTAAAAAAAGATACACAAAAAGTTTTTCTCAACGATTTATTCTCTGCAAACGCTAATATTAGAACTGAATTAGCTGCAGTGATAGCAGCTCAGGTGCAAGCCGAGGGAGGACGAGTTACCAGAGACGAAGTGCTTGCTGGGCTTAACGAAGTGACTAATATCTTTTCCTCTATACCATCATCCTTAAGGGATCAAATATTCAGCACAATAGATCTTGAGGACTTATTTGAGAGTGATTTAGACGAGCTAAGAGATGCTTTTGCATACATAAAAAGCGGAGATACTGGTCAAATACAAAACCTCGTTGCACTAAGAGAAACAAATAAAGTAACTGACTCAAATTTTTCTACAATTGAGACTAAGCTTGCTTCTCAAAATGCTACTATTAAGCAGCTCATTGAAGAAAGAGATAATTTGCTTAAGGCTGCAACTCTGTCTGCAGAACAAACAGCTAGATTAGACACAATATCCAAGCAAGTAGGTGGATTAAAAGAATTTATTGAGATAAGAAATTCCAAAGAAACTCAAGAAAATCTAAAACAACGTATTGCTAAAATCGAGCAAGCTGCAAGTTCAAAGCAAAATAATGCTTTAAAAACAAAAGCTCTAGCTGACTTAAATGAATTAAAAAGAAGCATTGATAAATACTTAGTCAGAGATGTTAAGGACGCAACTAAAGTGCCTGATGTGCAAAAATCAGATAGCGCTGTTTCGGAAGGTTTAATGAATTCGCTCGTGATATCAAGAGGAGTCGTTGATTCAAGAATTGGTGGATTTTCTGCTGTTTCTGCTGGTGACTTAATGCAAACTTATGGAATCTGGGCTCAAGGTAGCCTATCAAGAGGTACCCAAAAAGCACATGGTAATGCACCTGGATACAAATTAGATCAAAAAGGAGTTACCATAGGGGCTGATACAGGAGACGAGACTCTCCTTGGTGTGGCATACTCATTTTTTGTAAATGATATAAAAAATAAAGCCAACACTTCTAATAAGGAAGATGTTAAATCTCACATCGTTACTATCTATGGTAAATTTGATGTAACTAATGAAGTGTTCGTAAGTGGACAAGGTCAGTATGGTAAATCTAACATTAAGAAAAAAAGAGCTACTGGCGACCTTGCAAATAATATAGCTAGTGCAAAAACCAAAGCTGATTCTATGGCTGCAAAACTTGAAGTAGGCTATGACTATGAAGTGGCTCCACAAGTACATTTAGTTCCTACCGTTGGTGCTTCATATGCTAACATCCAAGTTAAGGGTTATAAAGAAAGTGGTAAAGGCCTAAACAGATCAGTTGCAAAAAGAACAACTAACAGAACTTCTGGCTTAGCTGGAATTACTGCAAAATATGTTGCTGACATGGGCGGTTCAATGAAAGTTATTCCTGAAATTCATGCCAACGTGGATTATGCTTTCAACACTAAAAACTCAGCTACTTCAGTTACACTTGTGAATGGTATTGATGCTATTGCTACACCTGCACAAAAAATCTCGAAAGGTTTTTACAACATTGGTGGTTCAGTAAAAGGAATTCAAGCAGATATGTATGAAATTTCTGCTGGATACGATCTTGGTTTAGCTAAAAAATTCCAGTCACATACTGGCACATTAAAACTAAAAGTTAATCTATAGTCCCTAGACATTAGATTTCGATAAAAAACAGCGTTCATAATTTGGGCGCTGTTTTTTTTAATATAATACGTGACCAATTGGAAGCATTGGCATAGGAACATGAATTACCTTGAATTTAGTTGAAGCTGCACCTGCTTTTTCTCATAGGCTCTACAACAAAAGCATTGAGCTTCGCATGCCTTCGGCCCAGGATCTCATGAAATAGAAACAGATGCTGTATCAAGTTCAGCATGACGGTGTGGCTGTAAATTAAGTTGAGTTAGCATAATTACAGAGTAATTGTCATTCTCGCGTAGGCGAAAATCCATAGTGAAAACTAGCTTTTCTAGATTCCAACCTGCACGAAAATGACATAAAAAGTGGTTATTGTTAACCTAATTTACTAATACTACTCTGCTGCTCTAGCAAGTCGGTCATTTATGGCAAGACCTATGCCCATATTTGGAATATCAGCAACTGCAATCGAATCTATACTATTTTTCAGACAAAATTCATCCAAAACATGTAAATAGTCAAAGAGATTTGCAGCAGCTTCTATTGTGTCTGCACTAAGGCTCAAATTCATTGATCCAACCACGTTAAGTTGGCTGTTACCAAAGTTCAAACCAACTTCCGAACGTCTCAAAGACTCTGCCTTTAGACGCAGCTTGGTTTTAGGTGAGTAATGCTTTAGAAGCATACCTGGAGCTTTTATTTCTGACAATTTTGAAGCAATTTCAACTTTCTTGCCAAGCAATTTTTCTAAAGTACATGGAGTAATAAAGCCAAAACGTAATATTGTGGGAACTGATGAGGTAAGATCGATAATAGTCGATTCAAGTCCATAAGCACTTTGCCTATTTGAGGTCAATATAAATATTTCATCCCCAAAATTTTTTTTCACATGTTCATAATTTGTTGAGCTTAAAGTACCAGATTTATTAGCACTCGGCGCTGCAATCGGCCTTCCACTAGCTTTGATCAAACTCAAAGCTACAGAATCAGCTGGAATACGAATTGCTACAGTATTAAGCCCAGCCGTTACGCACTGCGCAAGTTCGGCATTATCTTTTTTCGGGAGAACTAAAGTAAGTGGACCAGGCCAGAGGCTAGCAAGCTTCTCTGCATTGTCATTGAACTGTACTATATTTTTAGCGTCTTGTAATGAGGATACATGGACTATGAGCGGGTTATTAGATGGCCTACCCTTAGCCTCAAAAATTTTTAAACAGGCAGATTGGCTGCAAGCATCAGCCCCAAGGCCGTAAACAGTTTCCGTAGGAAATGCAACCAGGCCACGGTTTTGAATTATGCTTGCAGCTTTCTTAATATCGTTCATAACATAATGAACAGACAATTATTAAAAATCGTCAGCAACATCATCACCTACTACGCCTTCACCCATCGCAGGAACAACAAACCAAGAAATCACTTCTTTATTAATTACTGGATCTTTTAAATTGAATAACATTTGAGCTAGTGTTGCATTATCTTCTTGTGATTCATGAAGCTTAGCAATAGTAGAAAACGCGACATCATCTTCAACATCCTCAGATTTTCTAAGAAAATCAAGCATGAACTTTTTAAAAGTTGGTTTCTCAGCTTGTTTTTTAGCCGCTAACTCTTCATCTCCTCTTCTCGCTACCAACTCTTCGGCTTCTCTTCTAGCTACTTCTTCAGCTTCTCTTCTAGCTACTTCTTCAGCTTCTCTTCTAGCTACTTCTTCGATAGCTTCTCTTCTAGCTACTTCTTCAGCTTCTCTTCTCGCTACTTCTTCAGCTTCTCTTCTAGCTACTTCTTCGATAGCTTCTCTTCTCGCTACTTCTTCGATAGCTTCTCTTCTTAGTGCAGACTCCTCAGCTTCTCTTCTTAGTGCAGATTCCTCAGCTTCTCTTCTTGTTACTTCTTCAGCTTCTCTTTTTAGTGCAGACTCATCTTGTGAGCTGGAACTTGAACTGGGTGCTGTCCATGCATGCACCTGAGCAACCATAGCTTCGCCTAGTCCACCATGTTTCTCTGCTCCACCTTCCATTTTTTCCACTTGCTCTGCTACTGGTTCTACCCATTTTTCTACTTGAGCAACTATAGAATTTCCTAATCCACCATGCTTTTTAGCACCGCCTTCCCATTTTTTAAACATTCCCTTCATAATCGTTCTCCTTAATAATATATTAATATTTACTCACAATAGTTTTGTTTTAGTTTTTTTACAGCAATCTTTGTTTGTATGTCACTAACAACCATTAGTAATGGTATTGCAAATAGCCTTCATTGTCAACCTAAAGTTGGTCAAATTTGGCAATCTGATCAAAAATCTGCTTTGCCTTGCTAAGCAATAAAAGGCGATTATTGGCCACAATTTGATTATCAACTTTTACCATAACATTATCAAAAAAACTTGATATTGGTGCACGCATAGCAGCGAGCATCTTTAAACTCCCAGAGTAGTTTTTTGCCATTATCTCTGCTTTAATTTTTGGCTCATAATCTTGTAAGAAATTATATAGATTTTTTTCATAGTCATTATCAAATAAAGATTCATTGATTTTTTCATCTTTACCAACAAAGCTAGCAACAATATTACTAGCTCTTTTATAGGCAATGATTAAATCAGTATAAGCGTCTTCTTTCACGAATATTTGCAAGGAATCTAGTTTAATTTTAGTATTAACAAGGCTTGGTTCTTTCTCAAGGTCCAAAACTGCATTAACTAACTCATGAGAATATTCATCTTTGAGAAAGTGACGCATACGATCTTCTAGAAACTCTATTATCTGGCTTGTACTGCAAAGATTAGCATCCTTCTTATAAACACTATAGCCGCTAACCGCTACATCAACTAGCTCTGAAATATTAACAAGTAACTCGTTTTCTAAAACGATCCTAACTATACCAAGTGCTTGTCTTCTAAGCGCAAATGGATCTTTTGAACCACTTGGCTTTTCTCCGGCTAACATTAAACCACATAAACTATCTATCTTATCAGCCAAAGCCAAAAACGCTGCAATACCGGCTGGACAGCTATCACTAGGTCCTTGGGGCTTATAATGATCACGGATAGCAACAGCAACATCTTCATTTAACGATTCATATTTTGCGTAATAATATCCCATTATACCTTGCAAATTTGGAAACTCTCCCACAACTTCAGAGACAATGTCACTCTTACAAACTAAGGCTGCTTTTACAATATCTTCATTATTTGGCAACAAATATTCAGCCATTTTCGCTACTCGCTGCACCTTATCACCCACAGTACCCAGCTTTGCGTGGAATATAATTTTATCAAGTTTTTGAGATTTTTGGTTTAGCTTAGTTTTCAAATCTTGGTTATAAAAATACAAAGCATCTGACAACCTGGCGGATAAAACTTTTTCATTTCCCTGGACAACTAATTCTGGATTAGTGGCAGCAATATTTGATACAAACAGAAAGTACGGAGCAAAATCACCTTTTTGATCAAATAGACTGAAATACTTCTGGTGACTCCTCATTGAACTGCTCAACACTTCACTTGGCACAGATAAGAATTTTTGATCTATCGAACCAAGTAAAACTTTGGGGTACTCTACAAGCCCAGTCACTTCTTCTAAAAGATCGTTATCTTCCTTTATAACCAAACCCATTTTGGCTGCTATTTTGTTAGATTCCTTGGATATATACGCTTTGCGCTCAAAGTGGTCAAGTACCACAAAATTATCAGATAATTTTTGTTTATACTCAGCAAAATTAGTCACTTCAAATGGTTCTGGGCTCATGAATCTGTGGCCAAAACTTTTATTATTTGCTACTAAGTGCCCATATTTAAAATCAAGCGTCTGCCCATCAAATATACACATGATATTTCTAAGTGGACGAACCCACTTTATTTGATAATCACCCCAAAACATTGATTTTGGCCAAACATATGTCGAAATAGGATCCATTAATGTGTTTTGTAGTATATCTTTTGTTTGCTGCTGGGCTGTCATTTGCTCATATACAAAATACTCTACCCCCTTTATTTCCTGACGAGATAGCAAGTCTTTGCTAATACCATTTGAATGACAAAAACCATGAATTGCATTTTCTGGAGCCGATGTCTTCGGCCCTTTTACTTCCTTTTTACTTGCCGAGATATAAGCAGCAATGCCAGTAACATGAATAGTTAGCCTTCTAGGACCAACATAGGATTTAATACTAGCAAAACTTATTGTTTGCTCTTGAAAATATTTGGCAAAAATTTCTTCATACCCAACAGCCGCCTTTTGCTGCATCGTTGCAGGAATTTCTTCAGAAAATAACTCTAATAATAATTCGCTCATGATTTATCCATTTCTATCCAATTCTCACAAGATAATTTTGCTAAGTGCCTAACTCTTGCTATATACGCTGCACGTTCAGTTACACTAACCACCCCTCTTGCACAAAGTAGGTTAAATAAATGGCTCGCCTTTATACAATATTCATATGCAGGCATAGGTAAGTTTTCCTTGATCAATGCCGAACACTGCTTCTCAGCATCTTCAAAATGGCGAAATAATATTTCAGTGTCTGCTAATTCTAAATTAAATTTTGAAAACTGCTTCTCTGCTTCAAAATCTACTTGTCCATAAGTCAATGCTTTTTCTCCAGTTTGGCCATTCCAGTCTAAATCTTTAACCGCATCTACTCCTTGGATATACAACGCTAACCTCTCCAAGCCATAAGTTAACTCACCAGCTACTGGCCTGCAATCTATGCCACCAATTTGCTGCATATAAGTAAATTGTGATACTTCCATTCCATCGCACCATACTTCCCAACCCAGTCCTGAAGCACCTAGAGTTGGCGATTCCCAGTCATCTTCTACAAAACGAATATCATGTGCTTGCATGTCAATTCCAAGATGCTCTAGGCTTTTTAGGTATAGATCTTGAATGTCATCTGGCGAGGGCTTTAATATAACTTGAAACTGATAATAATGCTGCATTCTATTCGGATGCTGAGCATACCTACTATCAGTTGGTCTTCTAGATGGCTGCACATAAGCTACATTCCATGGCTTAGAACCAAGCGACCTTAAAACAGTTGCTGGGTGAAATGTTCCAGCCCCTACTTCAACATCATAAGGTTGCAAAATGGCACATCCATAATCCTGCCAATAATATTGGAGTTTCAAAATTAATTCTTGGAATGATAATTTTGTCATATCTTCTATGCTTTGATTTGGTCTATATAAGCAGAGCAGTATAATTGCATTTTCTTTATTTTGCTATAGTAAATTCAGTGCTATTTAATCTGAATGTTAGCCATAGCTCGAAGATAAATTGAGGTATAAAGCTACTAATTTATTACCGAATAATTTAAAAATTAACTTGTGTTATCTACCAACTTATTGTACCATCTATTTGTATCAGACAATATGGAGTATACTAATGGTTACATTGCTTGGGCTTGTGAGTATTTTTGTTGCTTTCTGTTCTTATATTGTCCTGTCAGTAAGAAACAATTCTTAAGGCTAACCTCTGCTTTATAGATTTCTAGGCCTAGTAAGTAGCCCTCAATTAACAGGTCTTATTAGCTGTAATTCTTATATCCCTAGCATTCCTACATATTACTTATCCAAAACAGACATAGTTCGTATTTTTCTAACCTGAACTCTCATTTCTCTACAATAATAACAAATCCTATTGACATCGCACTGTTGTATTACTATGCTAGTACAATAGTACAAAACAAGGTAGGTAGACAATGCATAAACACGAAGCAGTGGATTTATTAGAAGCAATCCTAATTATAAAAACGAAAGAAGAGCTAAATGCCTTTTTAAAAGATCTATGTACTCCTGCTGAATTAAGGTCGTTAGAAGAAAGGTGGAAAGTTTGTCAGCTATTAGCAAAAGAAACTTTGTCTTATAGAGAAATACATACAATCACTAGGGCAAGCTTAACGACGATAGGAAGAGTGGCTAGGTTCTTGAAAGAAGAAAAATATGGCGGATATAAAAATATTTTAAATAAACTCGGAGAATAAAAAATGGTTAAAACTTTTATTTGGTTAATTGCAATTTTTTTAAGTTCATTATCAATTGCAGGCGCTAAAGATACTGCAAAGACTGTGAAGAAGGTATATATCAACCAATTAGTTCAACACCCAGCGCTTGACATGACTACAAAAGGAATTATTGATGGCCTTGCTGAGTTAGGATATATAAATGGTAAAAATTTAGATTTGAAAATAGACAATGCTCAAGGTGACACAATATTGGCAAATCAGATATCAGCACGGCTTGTTAGCCTAAACCCAGATGTGGTTGTTGGCAACCCCACAATCACAGCACAGTCCTTTGTTAAATATGCAAAAGAGGGAAAAGTAAAATTAGTTTTTACTTCTGTTACTGATCCAGTAGGGGCAAAAATAGTGAACAGGCTTGACCAGCCGGGCGACAATGTTACCGGCGTATCAAACTTTGTTGCTCTTGAGCCCCAAATTGAGATGTTCCAGAAAATAAAACCAACGATGAAGAAAATAGGGTTTTTATATAACCCTGGAGAGCTAAATTCTATTACTTTACTTAATATGCTAAAAGAAATTTGTCCTAGATATGGGCTAGAAGTGATAGGAATCACTTCTAGCAAAACTTCTGAAGTTTATCAAAGCGCTGTTAAACTTAGCTTGCTTGTTGATGCTATATTTATTAGTAACGATAACATGGCTCTTTCCGCATTAAAAACAATAATAAAAGCAGCGAACGCTCAACAAATACCTGTGTTTGTAAGTGATACTGATATAGTAAAAGATGGCGCCTTAGCTGCGCTTGGTCCAAATCAATACGAAATTGGTAAGCAAACAGCCCGTTTGATTGCAAGAATACTAAACGGAGAAGACATAAACAAAATGAATGTTGAGTTTCCAAAAGGTACAGAATTATTTCTGAATCAAAGCGCGGCAGCTAAACTTGGAATAGTATTTCCAAAAGAACTACTGGCAAAAGCTGATAAGATTATTTAGAATCACATCTCAGTATTTATGGCGCTGTTGCAAATATAAACACGATTTCTATATAATTTTAATCTCATTCCCCGTTTGTAACAGAGCCAAAAATACTACGTAGTTTATCATTCACACAAGCAATTGCCCCCCTGGCTGCAGGGGTTTCAGTTATAGCATTCAGCATTACAAAGTCATGAATTGTACCTTGAAACCTGATTGCAGTTACGTTAACGCCAGCGTTCATCAATTTACGAGCATACGCTTCCCCTTCATCTCGCAATACGTCGTTCTCACCAGTAATCACCAGCGCAGGAGGTAACCCATTTAGCTGCTCCAAAGAGGCCTGAAGTGGTGATGCTGTAGGTTCATTACGCTTATTCCTATCTGGCAGATAAGCATCCCAAAACCACTTCATAGCTTCTTTAGTAAGGAAATAACCCGTTGCAAACTGATTATAAGAACCAGTATCAAAATTTGCATCTGTAACAGGATATAACAGGATCTGGAAATCGATTTTCGGTCCCTTACGTTCTTTGGCAAGCAAAGTGACAGCTGCCGTCATATTTCCGCCAACACTATCTCCGCCTATAACAATGCAAGAGGTATCCAGGTTAAATAACCCACCATGTTCAGAGATATATTTAGTAGCCCCATATAATTGCTCTATCGCTACAGGATATTGTGCTTCAGGAGATCTGTCATAATTAATAAAGACCACAGCAACATTTGCTCCATGAGCAATTTCGCACATTAGCCTATAGTGAGTATGTTTATCACCTAATATCCACCCTCCACCATGAAAATATATAAACGCTGGAAGCTTGTCATTGTTAGAGGTGGGTTTGAAAATTCTAATGTTTACTTTCTTATCAGGGCCACAAGGAATATCATGGTCTTCAATCTCTACCGGATATATCTTGATATTGCCGCTTTGAGCGTTTACCAAAACATTACGCGCATCCTGGATTGAAAGCTTATTGAGAGGCGGCCCGCCTGCTTTAAGCAGTGAGTTTAAAAAAACCTGTGTTACTGGTTCAACATGGCTCATAATCTTTAATGATCAGAATTATTTTTTATAAACTTTTTCAAATTATTCTTTGTTAATTTTGAGCTATATTTAATCTTAGCCGCTTATTCAGTGAATTAATAATTACTTTTTTACCTTTATAGATAATTATTTTATTGATGTTGCTTAAAAAGGTACTATTGCAAAGAGCAGCTTAAGTGAATAAACTAGTCAATATCTACTCTTTATAAATTGAATTGATATTGACGTTTCTATTTGCAACAATAGCCAAATTATTTGGGATAGATTCATTAAAGTTAACTTTTTACATTAACTTAATAAAAATTGAGTCTACTTATGTTTTGCCTTCGCAAAAGCCTTACCAGTATTTTCTTTAATACCAGTTTGCATGACGTTAATCACTTCAATCAATGACTTTGTAGACATATCAATAACTTCTTTTGCATTATTGAAATTATTATCCATGGATGATTGTAAATATTTTTGCTGACAAGCACTAATTTGATTTACGTCACCTGCAGAAATTGCATCCTTCATCGTGTTATACATTTCAGTTGTATTTTTCTGAAGCGCATCGGCTCCTCTTTTGAAGATAGACTGCATATTTTCTGATACCATTTGATTGGTTGAAGATACAGCTTCAGTAGTATTTTTCATCGCAGCAGAAAATGAAGACAAGTCTACATTAGACATTCCTTGCATTGATTTTGTAAAAGCTTCTTGGTTCAAAATTGACTGAAAAAACTCAAACGGATTATTATTACTCATAGCTTAACCTCTCTATGTGATGTGTAAGTTAGTTATATTTAAACTTAGTATTTATTATTTACAGATCTAATATGCACCAACTTGGTTATTGTACCATGAATTTCTAAAGTTACAAAAAAATAATTTCCTGGTTGAAGCTAATTGGTCACAAATTAGCTTTTTATACATCTATTTTTTACTGGAGGCTATAAGGCTAAGAATCTCTTTTTCAAGCTTCCCAACTAGTTTTTTTAGTTGTTCATACTCTTCTCTCGAAACATACTTTCCTTTGATGACGTTTTCTTCTATATACTTAGCACCTGATGATCTAATAACTTGTCCAGATTCTCTTGCTATTTTACTAGCACCTGCCAGCATCTTTATTATGTTTTCTTGGGTCATACTAAATAAGTCACTTATTTTTTGACTATTGTAATAGAAAGCGCATGCAATCCATTAATAAATTCTTTTTTCAGAAGATTATTAATGGCGCGGTGTTGCTCAATTTTTGTACCACTATTCAGAACATTAGAAGAAATTTTAATTTCAAAATGTGTTTGACCATCACCATTAGGGTTACCAAGATGCCCCGCATGGCTGGCACTTATGTCCTTTACTTCAAGAAAATGTGGATTTAAGGCACGAAGCTTGTGTTCAATGATTTCTTTTCTAGTCATTATATTGCTTTAATGTTTAAAACTATGATTGATTTTGCTATCATTGATGTGCGTTACTCTTCAACTACAAAAGTATAGGGTATTATGTCTAATAAAGCAAGAATCATGGACACCTTGCAGAAAGAGATTAACCGAATTAAGAGTGGCGTTTTACTCATCGTAAAGCTCTTGAATAAGGATGAACTCAACATTCTAATAGAAGATACGGCAGCTATTATCGACAAGTTTTATTTAATGGTAGAAAAAGCATGTGAAAAAGCTAGCGACTACGTCATTTTAAGAACGCACGACCCAACTAGACTATATATAGTTCTGCCAGATGATTCAAAAATCGCTGAACGCTTAGCCTATTCTATTTATAAGCAAGTTCAACTCTATGTCGATTCAGAAATACCAGAAAGCTATCTAAAATGCGGAGTAGGTAGCATAAAATTCGATGAGAACCAGAAAAGAGCTGACAAACTTCTTTCACTATTACTTTATGCTATGTCAGTTTCAAAAGATCGTAGTTATTATCATAGTTATGATGATCATCCAATTGATATCGAGACATTAAGACTTAGTAATAGTAACTTAAATTTGCTAAGAACTTCTTTATTAAAAAAGAAAGCAAAGTTTATGTACCAACCGATTGTCGATCGCAAATCCGGTAATATTGAATATTACGAATGTTTACTTCGTGTACCAGATAAGAATGATGAGTTTATCTCTGTAGGTCCAATGATAGAGGCTGCGGAATCAAAAGGATTGATAAATATTGTCGATTTTACTGTAATTGAGATGGCAATCAAAGAACTTGAACGCGATAAAAAAATCAAATTATCAGTGAATATTTCTAATATAGGTGTACTTAATAAAAGATTACTAAAGAGGATTGAAAGTTTATTCAAGAAATATGAAGTAGCTAATAGGCTAATAATCGAAATAACAGAAACTTCATTGAATCAAGATTTTATTACTACTAAAAAGTTTATTGATACACTACATACATATGGATGTCGATTTGCACTAGATGATTTTGGCTCTGGTTTCACTTCTTTTAAACAACTTCTCAATTTACCTATTGATATTATTAAAATCGATGGTAGTTATATACGGGACATTTTAAATAATGATCATAATCGGTTTTTTGTAGAAGCTCTAATTAGTTTGGCAAGCGATCTTGGTATTAAAACCGTAGCTGAGTTTGTTGAAAATGGAGAAATTGCAAGATTTTTGATTGATATAAAAATTGATGGAATGCAAGGCAATTTCTTTTTGCCTGCTTCGGAAAACCGTATTAACTAGATTATTTGGTAATCAGTCTTTTCTACAGGGATGACCCATAAGTACCACATAGATCCAACAAACGAGTTATTCTGGGCTTGATTCATAAATGTCCAAAGTTACCAAGCACTAGTGTCGAGAATAAATCTTATGCAAAAGAGCTGTACAGTCATACCGGGCTTTACTCGGATCTTAGGCGACAGAAAAAGCTCCTGAAACAAGTTCGTGATAACTAGTTTTGCCTTTGATCATGAGCCGAAGACAATAAAGTACATCAAGCCAGACATGATGGCGCGGTGGGCTTCATATGTAAAAAACTATAATTGCTAACAACGATTTGTTCAGGTTAACTAAAATTAAACCAAATATATCAATTTATATTTGGTTGTTGATATAATAACGTTAGTTTTTGATAAAACTTATCTTTATGATAGAATCAACTTAATAAAAAATTATAAATAAGATGAGTTTTAAAACATACTTAGAAGCTTTAAACGCTGAAATTCAAGATATAAAAGCAATAAAAATATCCGGTAAAGTTATTTCAGTAAAAGGAATAGTGATAAAGGCTCGGGGTATTAGTGAATTTGTTTCAATTGGTACACGATGTAAAATCAATAGTAACTTACGTCACTCTGCAATATTGTGTGAGGTGGTTGGTTTTGACGATGAGGGCGTATTATTGATGCCTTTTGAAGATACTCAAGGCGTTGGATCTGGGGCTGAGATAGAAGTCTACCAACATGAGAATGTTATTCATCCAGAAGAAAGCTGGCTTGGCCGGGTATTTAATGCTTTTGCTGAACCCATAGATGATTTAGGTCCCGTTAAATACGGAGAGAAAGCCTATTTACTCAAAACAAATCCTCTACCAGCTCAAAAAAGGCAACGAATTGGTGGAAAAATAGATCTTGGGGTAAAAGCTATCGACAGTTTCGTTAGTTGCTGTTTTGGTCAAAGAATGGGTATTTTCGCTGGAAGCGGCGTCGGAAAATCTGTATTGATTTCAATGCTTACAAAATACGCTGACACTGATGTTAAAGTCATTGGTTTGATAGGTGAACGTGGGCGTGAAGCAAAAGAGTTTATAGAAGAATATCTTGGACCAGAGGGCCTTAAAAAAGCGGTAATAATATTAGCAACAGGCGACGAGTCAGCGCTACTTAGGAAACGCGCTGCTTATGTAACGATGGCTGTAGCTGAATATTTTAGAGACTCTGGAAAGGAAGTGTTGTGTATTATGGATTCAGTTACCAGATATGCTATGGCTCAACGAGAAATAGGTTTAGCTGTCGGTGAACCACCTACTACTAAAGGATATCCTCCATCAGTATTTAGTGAACTACCCAAAATTCTCGAACGCGCCGGTCCAGGAATCGAGAAAGCAAATATCACAGGACTTTTTACTGTGCTCGTAGAAGGTGATGATCAGAACGAACCTATCAGCGATGCTGTCCGAGGGATATTAGATGGTCACGTTGTGCTCGATAGGTCAATAGCAGAACGAGGTCGGTTTCCTGCAGTTGATGTTCTTAAAAGCGTTTCAAGAGCAATGCCAAAATGCAATAATGAATTGGAAAACAGGCAAGTAACATACGCTCGTAGGATGCTTGCAACCTATCAAGATATGGCAGAAATGATAAGGCTTGGAGCATATAAAAAAGGCACAGATCCTGAAGTTGATTTATCTATCGTTTACTTTGATAAAATAGAGCAATTCTTAAATCAAAAACCAGATGAAAATTGTTCTATGAAAGATAGCTACAAACAGCTTGGTGAGATTCTGGGCATCAATACATGACAAAAACTCTTAAGACCCTAATAAAACTGCACAAAAATAAACTCGATAAGATTCTAAAGGATATAGAATTCAAAGAATCTGAGAAACTAAGACTGGAAGAGAAAAAAATACTAATTGAAGAAGAGCTGAATCAAGAGATTGAAAAATATTCAACTACAGAATTTAGTTTTATGTTAGAAAAATATGTAGAAACCTCAAGAAAGCTAATTAAACGTATTGAGGCTCAGATTAATCAGCTTGAAACAATTATTATAAAACTTAGAATTGATTTAAGAGAACAATATTCAGAACTTAAGAAATATGAAATAGCTTTTGGCAATAAGCAAGCACTAGAACTAGAGGCCATTAAAAAATCCGAAGCAAAGCAACTCGATGAATTTAGTATCAATAAATTCGTTTCCCAAAGTAAAACGATAATTGCTAAAACTTCAAAGAATTAGTGTTCACAACTAGGAATTAAATGATGTCTAAAAAGATCCCTATACAACATAATAGATCTATTATCTTATTTCTATGGCAACATATAAAACCTTATAAAGGTTTGTATATAGTAATGCTAATGGCACCAGTTATAGGCAGTATTTATCCTTTTGCTTATCATTATGCTATTAAATTATTTGTTGATGTAATGTCAACTGACACTAGCATAAACTATGGCGATATGGTTTTTCCTATTACCCTTTTGCTTTTCTCTCAATTAATTATGGAAGCTGCATGGCGAATAGCTGATATAGCAGAGCTTAAGGCTGAGCCATATGTCAGACGATCATTATTATTAAAATCATATAATTATATACAGCACCACTCTTACAGTTTTTTTCAAGAGAATTTTACTGGAGCAATAAGCAGTAAGATCAAAGGCATTTTAGATGGTTATGATCATTTTTGGGCTGAAATGCATCATGGCTTATCACAAAGAATATTGAAAATTATTATTAGTTTTTGCGTTCTCTCTATAGTTCATTTTAATCTTAGTTTATTTATTTGCGCTTGGAGCGCCCTATACTTCCCAATTATGTACAAATATTCAATTAGATTGAATCACCTTTCTTTTGCTGAGACAGAAAGCAGACATCGCCTTATTGGACAAATTTCAGATAAAATCACCAACATCATTGCTATCTTATCGTTTTCTTCTAGAAAAGCGGAACTGAAAAAACTAGATGAACAAATATCAAATGATTTCTTACCAAAACAAATTTTGGTTTATAAATATAGTTTGATTGGTAACATTATTAGTGGTGTATTTTTTCTTATTATGATGTCCTTCTTCCTCTTTTACATGGTACATCTGAGGATAGATAATTTAATCTCTGTTGGGGATTTTACTTTTGTCTTTGGTATTGCAATAGTGATAATAGAAGAAACATGGCAGATAACAATATCTATGCAGGATTTTGCCCGAAATATTGGAGACCTAAGAAGTTCCATTTCACTTTTATACACTCCTCAAATGGACATAGATAAAGCAAATGCGAAGAGTTTAAAAATTAAAAATCCAAAGATAGAATTCAAGAACGTTAGTTTTGGGTATAATAATGATGATGGGGTTTTTAAGGATCTTAATTTATACATTAAAGCAGGGGAAAAAATCGGCCTAATAGGTTATTCAGGTGCTGGTAAGTCGTCCTTAGTGAACCTTTTGCTGAGGTATTTTAAAACTACTAGCGGTGAAATACTTATTGATGATCAAAATATTAATTACGTAACTCAAGATTCGCTCCGAGAAAATATTGCTGTTATCCCTCAGGATACGATGTTATTTCATAGATCGCTTTTGGAAAATATTAGATATGGTATGCTAAGCGCTACCGAGGAAGAAGTTATTGAGGCAAGTAAAGCTGCCCATATTCATGAATTTATTATTAGATTACCAGATCAATACCAAACATATGTAGGAGAAAGAGGAGTAAAGCTTTCAGGTGGTCAAAGGCAACGCATCTCTATTGCTAGAGCAATTTTGAAAAATGCCCCTATACTAATTCTTGATGAAGCAACATCATCGCTAGATAGCCATACTGAGAAACTAATTCAAGATAGCCTTAATTTTCTAATTGAGAGTCAGGGCAAAACAGTTATTGCCATTGCACACAGGCTCTCCACGTTAAAACATATGGATCGCGTTATAGTTATGGATAAAGGGGAAATTATTGAAGAAGGGACTCACAACCAATTGCTTCATAACCACAAAGGCCTGTATAAAAAATTATGGGAATTTCAAGGAATTTAATCGAAATAGTGAAGCAGTTCGATTAAAAGGGCAAAAAATGCCGTGAATCTATGATTGATGAAATTCTTCCTTGACTACCTTAATATATCCCCTAGACTTAACAATTGGGGCAATGATGTTGCCCTGGGGTTTCGAAACCTCTGTTAACATGGCGCTTTTTAGCCCATAAATTAATAGGATCCTATGACCGAGGAGATGATAGCGATGTTCAGAGGAAGATTTTCTTAAAGGTTATTGTAGCTGTTGTTAACAGTTTTCGAACTCCCCGGTCAAAGAGCTCTAAAGTTACCCAGAACTAATTAGTAAGCTTCAATTTTTGCAACCTAAGGTTATATACATAGTTTAGTATAAAAACAAATTAAGTTTATTTCATGCAGTTTGATTATCAGGTAAATCAGTGGTTAACTCTTTTACTTCTATCTCTGCTTCCGTTTCAATTTCAATTAATTCAGATTTTGTAACAAATACTTGTATGCGCTGAAGAGATTCTTGATCTTTTTTAAGCCCACCATCTATACCCATTTTATTAAGTTTTCTAGCCTTTGAAAGAAAATTACGGTTGAAAGAAGCAGCGAATTTGTCGTAATGAGTAACTGCACTGGAAATGCTATTACCTAGCTTCGAAGAATGCTCAGCCATAAGACCAACAGAGGACATAAGTTTCTTTATCTCTTCAATTATCTGCAAGTGGTTATGCATCATCATTTGCTCTGATATCTGGAATTTTGCAAATGACAACATATTCATAAGCCCAGCTGGCCCTACAGGAAAAATATTAGCTTTCCAGGCCTTATTCATAAAATCGCTATCGGCATCTATCAACTTTTCAATCGCATGCTCAGATGGTAGAAACATCAAAGTAACTATGTTTGCCAGCGAATATCCTTTATTTTCTATATTTTTCCTAACAATATCCGCATAGCTTTTACCAGACAACGACTTTAGATGATTATTCATTGTCCTAGCAAGGTTTTTTAAGTCATCCTGGTCTTCCACTAGGAACTTTGAAGCCTTTGCATCCACAACCATCAACTTATTACTTGGCAGAAAAACTACTGCATCTGGTCTAAAGGAGCTATGCTCTTCATCAACAGCGCTATATTGCATAATAAAATCCAGCCCTGTTCTAAGACCAGAAGCCTTTAGAATATTCTCTAGAGTAATTTCAGCAAGACTGCCCGCACCAGATGGAGATAGCAAAGAATTCTTTATTATATCCACAGTGTCTTTAGACAAAGAAACTTCTTTACTAAGCGACCCAACCATACCAACTATTCTTTCAAACTCAGCGTTAAATCTAGATGATGTTTCTTTGATGCTTTTCTCTGAAAACTCTCTAGCTTCCTGATTTTCCCTTTTATGAATTTCGATTAGTTGTTTTGATAGCTGGTTGCCTAGTTCAAAAAGTGCCGCTTTAGTTGCATCATTTGACTCAGCTTTTATTTTGTTGAATTCATTAATTAAGCTCTCTTGATACTTTGTCTGCGATAATAATTGCTCTATCCTTTTGATATATTCGATCTTGCGGATTTCCAGTAAGTTATTTTTATTCTGCTCCTCTTGAGATAGCTGCTTAAGAAAATCGAGTTGAATACTAAGCCGTGCATTTTTATAAAAAGAATAGACAAGTCCTAGACCCAAAATTGTAGCTACTATTATTAAAATATACAAAGTCATAATATGTGTTATAAATTCGAGAATTAAATCTTAAATACGACTAGTTTGAGCCGGCTCTCCTTTTTACCGTCATGCTGAACTTGATTTGGCGAAGCCATGCTGCCCTTTGGCCCTAGACTCTCTCATTATCTATTGAGACAAGGACGCGGCCGTAAGCCCAACAAAGTTCAGAATAACTCTTTCAGCAAAATTCCGATTTTTATTTGACACCTAAGCTATCCAAAAAATCCCGCAATTCCTGACGAGCTGCCACATGTGATAAGCTAAAAGATTTGTTGAAATTAGCTTTTTTCAAGTCAAGCAAAGTAAGTCCAAAAGGAAATAATTCTCTAAATATAACACGTTCACTAAAACCTGGTAAAACTCTGAAAGACACACGCTTGGCTAACTTTTCGAGCGCAGAAGAAACATTGCGCTTATTCTGGGCATCTATGTTACTAAGGCGATTTCGTACTACAATCCATTCAATTGATCCTTGATCTCTTGAAGCGCGCTCCATTTTTTGCTCCCAAAGCATTTGGCTATATATAGAAGGTTTGGAGACATCAAAATTATCTCCATTTATTTTTGCTATTACATCTAAGTCAACAAAACTATCATTAACTGGAGTAATAACCGTATCGGCGTATGAGTGAGCTATCCTTGATAAATTTGTATGACTTCCAGGTGTATCAATCACAATATAATCAGCATGGTTTTTTGCAGCACCAAACACTTGTTCGAATTGCAGCTTCTCTTGCCTATCCTTTTCTTCAATCGAATTATTAACTACTTCGTTTAGATGAAAATGCATTGGCATATCAACTTTATGATCTATATTTTGCTGATTATAACTCTCACGATTATTAATATAAGACGTGAGAGAATGTTGCCTGGAATCTACATCAATACTAGCAACATTATAACCTCTATCAAGTAAACCAATAATCAAATGCATTGAGCAAGTGGTTTTACCTGCACCACCTTTTTCATTACCAACAACAAAAATACGTGGATTTTTATTTTGACTCATAGTTATCCCATACAAACTTATTGAGTAACCTTACACCAAAACCTACTGCTCCTTTCGGACATATTGGATTTTTACCAGCCTTATCCCAAGCAGTACCGGCGATATCAAGATGGGCCCATTTAACTCCATTTTTAATGAAGCGACCGATAAAGTGAGCAGCTGTTGCACTTCCAGCCATACCCTTTTCGCTACCAAGATTTGCAACATCTGCAACAGAAGATTTTATCATATCATCATAATCTTTATGAAGCGGCATTCTCCACAATTTTTCATTGGTTTTAAGAGATGACTCAGTAAGCTTCTGAGCTAGCTCATCATCATTGGCAAATATTCCAGCATAAGTACGACCCAGCGAAACAACAATTGCTCCAGTCAATGTGGCAAGGTCAATCACGCAATCTGGTTCAAATTTTTCTTGCAAATAAGTAACACAATCACATAACACCAGCCTTCCTTCCGCATCAGTGTCTAACACCTCAGCTGTTTGGCCAGACATAGTTTTTACCACGTCTCCCGGTCTTTGTGCGCCGCCACCTGGCATATTCTCAACTAGACCAACTATACCAATAGCGTTAACTTTTGCACTACGCAAGGCAAGAGCTTTCATGACACCAACTACCGCAGCTGATCCACCCATATCATGCTTCATATCGCTCATACCAAGAGATGGTTTTATCGAAATACCCCCAGTATCAAAAGTTACGCCTTTACCCACGAAACTGACTGGTTTTTGATCAGACGGCCCACCATTATATCTCATTACCACCAACTTAGATTCATTATGAGACCCTTGTCCAACACCAAGTAAAGCTCCCATTTCTAAATCTTTCATCTCTCTCTCTCCAAGAACTTCTATATCAATTCCAAGTGGTTCAAGTTTTTCTACGATCCGCTCGGCATAGCTTTCTGGATACAAGATATTTGGGACTTCACTAACCAAATCACGCGCGAAATAAACCGCCATAGCTACAGCCTTTAAAGGCTCAAAAGCATGGTAAGCAACCTCCACATCAGGGACAATTAGGTTAAAATCTTTTGTTACAAATTTTTCTTGCTGTGTTTTTTTAGTGAAATATTTATCAAATTTATATGCAGCAAGTAGTGCTCCACTTGCAAGAAGCGATGAGACTTGCTCTACACTAAAATTGCCGATTCGACCAGCTGCTTTAAATCCAACCGAAGAAGCTTTAAGGTCTTCGGCTTTAGAATATATCCGTCCACCCAGCTCTTCGATTTGATATTCAGAAACACTAGATTCGTTTCCTATCCCTATAATGATTAGGTGTTTGATTTTACCATCTTTATCCACAGCTGTTAAAGAAATAGCTTGCCCTGCTTTGCCTTCAAACCTATTCTTATCAACAATAGTCTTAGAAATAATTCCATGGTATTTTTGATCAATAGCCATTGTCTCATTATCTATTTTTAACTGATCATTGATTAAGACCGCTATAGCTTCATTTTCGTATAAATCCTTGCCTTCAAAAGAGATATTCAACATTTTTCCTCAAAAATTTTATTTAATTATTAATCACCATCTAAATTAGCCCTAGATTGGCGAAGTTGCAAGTATTTTAGCATGGTATATTGCTAAATATTGTAGGATAAATTGCTATATTTTGATATGTTATATATAAAATTAAATAGTACCAATGCCATCGTGAGCTGGACTTAGAATCTTTGAGAGGCGAAGTCCAGCTCAGCATGACAATAGGTTAACCCTGTTTTACCAATATTATGATATATGAATCTTACAGAAATATACTTATTACTTTTCACGGATACCTTAGTAAGCAATCTTGCTATTAACCCGTCTTCGGAACTCGTTATTTATTCGATGAAAGTCTTTAATTCATATAATCCATACATAATTATCGCGGTTACCTCGGTCTCATTTTCTATTGCATCCTGTATAAATTACCTGCTTGGTATAATATGTCATAAAATATTAGCACCCCTCGCAAGTGAGGAAGTATCATCGTCACAAAATAAAATTGAACAAATCCGTCGTTCCAACTATTTATTTTTATTTTTAGTACTTAGCGCAGTACCTTTTTTTGGTAAGTTTATTATAGTGTTTGCTGGGTTTTGTAGAATTAATTTAAGCCTAACCCTTGCTATAGCAGTTTTTGTAAAGATTGTTTATTATAGCTATTTTATGTTATTTCAATGACAGCTTTTCAATCCAGTTCTAAATTTACATTTCTTGAAAACGTAGCTCAAATAGCTATAAATAATTCAGCTAATGATTTCACTAAGCTTAAAATTCTCTTGCCAACAGGCCTTGCATGCAGCGAATTGCAAAAAATCTTAGTAACGAAGCTTGGCACTTGTATACTGCCAAAAATCATTCCCATTAGTGAACTAGTTGCTGAAAGTGAAGAGATTTTCAAAATACCATCAGAACAAATTGGCAGCATAAGTCGCCTTGAAGAAAAAATCACTTTGGCTAGCACTATTAGCGAGTACAAAACATTAGGTTATAATTTAGTACAAAGCCTTCGCCTTAGTCCGTCTTTAGCAAATCTGTTTTTTGAACTAGAAGCAAATGATATAAAACTTGAAGAAATAAAACAATTACCAATTCTTGATCAACCTGAGCATTGGCATAAAATACACGATTTCCTTTCTTTTGCTTTTGGTAATTGGCAAATAAAAATTCAATCTATGAAAAAAATGACTCGTGCATCATACCAAAAGTTGATGTTTGCCTCTGAAATTCAAAGGTTGAGTAAAGATAAATCAGAAATTCTGATCTTTGCCGGTATAGTTAGTAATAATTTGATGACTTCTGAATTTATAAAAACCGCACTCAGGCTAGACAATTGTCTGTTTATAGCCCAGCCAGAATTTGATCCAAAAAATCTGACTGAGCAAATTAAACCTTTCCTCAAATTAAAATTTATAGATGATGATTTGAGTGATGAGTGCCCGGAGCCTATGTTGATAGGTGAGGACGCGAATACACGAAAAAACTCATCTGTAAAATTAATTTCAGAAGAGGTTATAAAGTATGTTGAGTTTGAAAACATTGCACATGAAGCCGAATATATAGCCCTCAGATGTGCATCTGAATTGAGCCATAATCCAACAAGTAGAATTGCATTAATTACTCATAATCAATATTCTAAAGAGCAATACCAGCTATTTTTAGAAAAATATTCATTAGGATATAAAGACCAATTTGGTGACAATATCTTCAACCAACATTCTATATCTTTAATATTAATTGTTGCCGAACTTTTATGCAGCGATTTTGATTTAAAAAGGTTTTTTACCTTCCTCGCACATCCAATGATTAATTCAATTCATTCACAAAAATTAAAAAATATAATCAGAAAAAATAATAAGTTTGCGTCTAATTTAGAAACCATTTTATCTATTTTAGAAATTCATGGAGGGCAAGAATTATTAAAGTATTTTAGGACTATTACTAATGCACTTGCTTTTCGCACTAGGTCAAATCAATTTAATTTGGTATTTAAAAATGTAATCAAAGTAGTTGAAAAACTTACACCTACAATTTGGCAAAATAGCCATGGTACTATATCCTTAATTAGCGAAATTGTTAGGATAAAACATACTTTAGAAATTAATAATATAGGTGATTTTCCAGAGATCTTGCGTCAAATTATTGATGGAGGCAGATTATTTCCACCAAATCATGAACAACAAATTATCATCTGCCAGCCTAGTTCCTCAGGATTTATCAACTATGATCTAACGATAATAACAGACCTAAACGAAGGTAATTATCCAAATATCGCGCAAAACAATCCTTGGCTTAGCAAAAAAATGCAAATAACGCTTGGTTTAGATAAAAGACAAATTAACTTCGATAAAGCGTTGTACGATTTTTATATGAACATTCAAAATCGACAAGTACTTATTACTAGAGCAAAAAAACAAGGCACAAACAAATTAACCCTCCCTTCACCATTTATTCTAAATCTAAAACATATTTTGGGTAAAAATTTAGAAACAATAGTGGCAAAACCAGTTTTTGATCAATACGAGCCAATATTGCCAGAAATAAGTGCAAAAAGCGAAAGCTTTCCAGATACATTATATGCCACCGATATTGAAACTTTAATTAGGTCCCCTTATAATTTCTATGCTAAAAAGATACTCAAATTACGCAAAATTGATGAAATAGACGAACGTCCTAATTTAGCTGAATTTGGTAATTTCTTTCACCTAGTTGTCGAACAATATACAAAACATTATAATTCCCAAAATGTTAATAAATCTCTACAGGTTATATCTATTGCAGAATCTATACTTGCAGACAGTACCATTCCAGACTATGGCAAAAAGTTATGGAAAATAAAGATCACGGCTCTTGCTGATGAACTTATTAAATTTGATGAAGATAGGCGTGAAAATGCTATTAAAATTTATAGCGAAATTGAAGGGCATACCACTCTAAACATAAAGGGAAAAAATATTACACTAAAAGCTATTGCCGATAGAGTAGAACTTGACCACGACGGTACATTGGCAATTATTGATTTTAAAACAGGATCCGTGCCCACCAAAAAAGATGTCTTATCAGGCTTATCACCACAACTTCTTATTGAGGCAATTATAGCGTGCGAAGGAGGATTTCCTCTTGGGTCAGAATTGTCATATAAAAACTCTTCTATAACTAGTTCAGTTTCAGATCAGATGCTTGAACTTAAAGACTGGACTGCACAGCGTACTCTTCTTGTTAAGCACAGGCAAGAGCATCAAGATTCAAGTATATCATTTAAAAATGGAGTAGTTATAATTTATGTAAAAATTGGGAGTTCTAGCCCCTATATTGCATTAACCGAAATCACTCTCTCACTTGATGAAATAGCTAAGCACAAAGCTGGACTCTCTAATCTACTTGGACACTATATAGATACTCTTGAGTTTCCAGCAAAACCGAATTTAATGAAATATGATGATTATTCTCATTTAGCAAGAAGAAATTAATACTGATTTTTCTTGCCCGATGAGAATATTAATTAAAAAAAAGCCTCTTGACGATTAACAACAAAAAGGTTACTATTATTTAATATATTTAATGTATTAGGTAATTATAATTTATTAAAAGGTAAAATTTATGTCCAAAAAAGATTCCGGCGGTAACAATTCAAGTGCACAAGAGCTTGAAGCACAAAATGAGTATTTTGTTATTTTGTCTAATTTTAATCGTGCTCGTAGTACACATGAGCAGGATGGTAATCTAATAATAAGACCTCACGCTCCGCTCATGCTTCAGAATGATGTTATGGCTCTTGTGTCTCGTGAGCAGGATATAGAAGTTGTCGCTAATGTTTCAGATAATTTATCCGATGATTTCTAAATAACCTAAGTTTTGTGTAAGGAACGATTGCAGCTTCGGTTGAATTTAAGTATGTCGTCACAATTTATGTTAACAAGACGAAGTCCTCGGAAAAATCAAACACGAAGTACAACACCTAAAATAATCTGCTAAAAAAAGCAGTGCAAACCAAAGGTGTTAGGTGATTATTCTCATTTAGCAAGAAGAAATTAATACTTATTCTTCTTGCCAAACTATTTGTATGAACTATTTAGAAATTATCAGACTGCTCTACCGGAAGCTCACC